>ENA-OROD01000401-OROD01000401.1-human-gut-metagenome-genome-assembly--contig:-NODE-401-length-42772-cov-102.283564_pt1 | contig 42772 bp, 51 predicted proteins | sample MGYA00242123_ERZ509038 | MGnify/ENA primary metagenome ERZ509038 (study PRJEB26280, sample SAMEA2338719) | human gut metagenome | biome: human gut; feature: human-associated habitat; material: faeces... | reverse complement strand
TCTCACGCTCCAATGTGAATCCTTTGCCAATTCGGCCAACACGGCACCGGACGTATTCGGATTACCGGCCGCGCTACGTCTCACGTCTACATTCTCATTTCTTAAAAACTCTTTTGCTTCCATATTCATTTGTCTATTAATTTAAATGGTTTATATGATTCTTTTATTTTCTGTATATTTTCATCGCTTTCATTCGGAACTATTGAAACAACTGGGTACCGTGAATGACTATCGGGCTTTTGCGATATACAAAATTGTACATTCATATCCCATATAATCCCCCGAACAAATCCCCTTTCATATAACATAGCATCGAAAATATCGCGTATATTGGGAATAGTTGAGGCGGCTCCCTTTGTTACAAATGTCCATACTCCTGCGACTCCCTTTATTAAGGGTATTATAAAAGTCATAGTTAGTGTTATATCCCACCCATTATCTCCTCTTCTTGTGCGTCTATTAGGATACTTTTTAGATACATTTTCCATTAAATTGGGATATTCATTCACATTTAATTCTGTGTATTGCATACCGTCCCAAACATGGAACGTCTCGCCATCGCCATACGCTACACGTTCTCCTGCGTCGTTTCTATATTCATACGATTCATTACATACGTTTTGCGCTTCATCGTCCGGAAATATTATTTGTATAGTCTGCGGCCTATCTCCATATACTTTGTGAAATAGCCCTGCATATTTCCCCCTTGCTATAAAGTAATCCACACTTTGCGGCAGTCCTCTATCATTTTTCAAGCCTACACAAATAGACCCTATTCGAGGGAATATAAGTTTATTTGTTTTCGGAATCTGTTTTTTTATTCTCCCACTTATCATATACAACCCTTTCAAATAAAACATAAAAATAAGTCTTTATATATCCATTATAATCCGTCTTCTGCATCGGACATATCTGTTTTATATACCATCCATCCTTACAGCTTAGATTAATTTCTTGTGTATATTCAAAATATGAAACTTTTGTTTCACGATGCGGTATCAGTGAAAGTATATATCTTATTATCTTTCTCATATCTCTAAATTATCATTCAATAATTTTTTAATCACTTGTTTATTTTCTCTTTTTTTTGATTCTGCGGCCTTTTCTTCTTTTTTGCGTATGATAGCTCCTTTTTTGGATTCTACCGCCGTAGAAGGCTTTTTTGTGCGTTTATTGGGCTTGTTGTCTTTTTCTTCGTCATCTATATTAGAAATATTCTTTTCGGGTGCAATTTCTTTCTTATCTGATTTTTTGCTTTTCACTAAATCAGATAAAGTTAAGGAAGTTATATTTTCATTCAAATTAGAATCTGAATCCAAATCAATAACGCCACTAACGACCGTGAAAACATTGTCTTTCTTTTCGTTTTCAATAGAAGCCAATTCTAATAATGCCGGAATTTTCAAGGCGTTAGGGCTATCTGTTTGATTTTTCAAATTGTAAGTAGGATTTTTGCGCCAATCTTTCGGACTAAAATTATATACTCTTTCTATTGAAGTATCCGGATAATTTTCTTCCCACATTTTTTTATAGAAATGCGCCTGTATTTCGGCTTCCTCATAAAAACCCTTCCGACCGCTTTTAAAGTCTACTATTGCGTTTATCCGTTCATTACTCCCTGGACGCACTAACATAGTACAAACTAAATCAATCATACCAGCGTAACCGATTGGATGCGCTAAAGCAATCTCCACTGCTAACGGCTTTACATCATAATCCGTTATAAATTGTGCAAACGCTAACACATCTTTTTTAAGTTGGTCTGCATAATAAATAAAGTTGTTAGGAAGGCTTTTATTCTCTATATACGCTTTTAGTTTATCTTTTAAGCCATCTAAATCATAAACACGGTTTATTAATAGTTCCTCAAATGCAGCGTGCATAAATGTACCATAGGCTGCGCGTTCGTCTCTATACCTTTCCGCTTCTTCTATACCTTTCTCCGCAATCCAATTAATCAGAAAAGGCGATTTAGGTAATGTTTGTGATAAAATCGTAGTTACAGAGGGATAAAATTTCGGAGTTCCTGTATCATCAAATAGATAATAATACCTTTGCCCGTTGCTATTGAGTTGAAACAGCTTGTATTCCGGCTCTATCAATGCAGTAGAATCGAAAAATAAAGCTTTCATTTCTTCTGCAGTCATACCCGGATAAATTTCAAATACTTCATCTTCATTTTGTTCTAATGAAAACGGCGACTTAATTTCTTTTTCTTTCATGATTATTTTCTATTTAGTTCGTTAATACATGTAATCATAGCGATTATACATGGCAAGGCCAAAAATAATAAAGCCGGATTATAGAAAGACGTACAGATAAAAACAAGCCCAAATAAGCTAAACAGAATCAAAATAGCTTTTAATTGGAACTCATTAGATAAGGCATACTTAACCAATCTTTCTAATACAGACATAATACATGTTTTTTTCATTGTATATCCTCCTATTATTTTTTATTTGCCTTATAAAAGGCATCATATAAATTATTTATTATTTCAATATTTGATTTTGATTTAGAAACAATTACACACTTATCCCACCCATTATAAGATAATTCTATTTTGTATTTTATATTGTTTCTATCAAGGAAAGAAGATACTTTATTAATTTCCTCGCTATTATCTATTATATTACTGAAAGATAATCCGCGTGTCGTTAATACATTTGCAGAAAAGTCATACCCCAACATTATAGCAAGCTTCCATAGCTTTTTACGTATAAACCAAATTTCACCCATACAAGTACACTCCTTTTCAGTGATATTTGGATTAAGAATATTAATTGTTTTCATATCAGTTATTTTTTGTTTTCCGGAAACCCGTCCGGCCGGTTGTTGAACTTTCAACAACGCAAAGATATAATTTATATTTTAAATGCGCAAACTTTTTTTAGAAATATCTATTTCCTTTTTTTGTATCATAATTAATCGCCTTTCTCCTTAATTCGTTCCAAAACATCCCTATTAGCTTCTAATATTTCATCAAAAGAAGGAATAGGCATCCACGCAATTTCTTCGTAATACATTGCCGATTTCGCCGCCCAATTTCCATTTATATAAATATTTTCCGATACAAAATATTTATCATGATGTTTCATTTTATTAAGAACTAATACTTTTTCTTTGGATTCCGGCAAACGTTCTTCTACACTTATCCACGAAAAATATTTTTTCATCCATTCTGCACCAGCTTTGAAAATATCCGCACCAAATTCAGAAAGTGCATGTTCTCTCCCTGCCTCATAATTATCTTCTTCGTTATTAATTATGGTATAATCTATATGGTAATCTAAAAGGTTCTCAATATAGATTTTTCCCGCTTTTTCAATATCTTCTATTTTCATTGTTTTATCCTTTCATGCGTCCTAAAAAGCACAGTTCTAATACATCGTGTTGCCGACCTATAACAGCAAACTCCAACATATCATTATCATCCGCAAGGTCGTTTATTCTCAATAGCGAATAATAGCCCCCATAGGGGCTTACATATTTTTCTTGTGAAATATCATCCATAATACGTTTATTATCTTGTTTGCCAAAATAGGAATTAAGGCTTTTCAAAATATGCTCCGTCACGTACTCCGGACTACACATGGCTATTTCTTGTCTTCTTAATGCGTACTTCATAATTCAAACAGTTCTTTTTGTTTATATACATTGCCGTTTTTCAATCTCACTTCGCCCAAACACTCTTCCCTAAAGCGTTTTTCCTGCATATTGAAATATTCTTCGTCTATTTCAGTTCCCCAAAAATCAAAACCCATTTTATAGGCGGCTATTCGGCTGCTCCCGCTACCCAAATGAGTATCTAAAATCCTATTCCCTGGTTTAGCAAATGTTTCTAATAGGAATTTATATAAGGCGACCGGTTTCTGCGTCGGGTGTATTCTCACCTCTTTATTTTTCATATCCTCTTGTATAAATCCATTCCATCTAAAAGCAAACAATTTCGCAGATTTATTAAAAGAGGTCCACGCTAATTCACAGTCCGCAAAATCTGTTTTCCCGTTTTTCTTATCCCATACGACCCAGCACGGACTATCATACGGTATTTGGGATATAAAATGATTCGCACCGAATATTATTTGATTCTTTGACACTCTCATTAATTCATCAAATAAATGTTTTTGTGGCTTAGCTCTATCCCATGTTTTAGGCGTGTACTGTTTTGCTTTTGCTCTATTGCCTCGCGAATGGTTTTTTAATCCGTCTTCCCCTATCCCGTAGGGAGGGTCTATTATTGCTAAATCATAAAAAAGGTTTGGAATATCTTTCATATACTTCATACAGTCCATATTATATACTTCACTTATCGGCATAATTCTATTGTTTTAAATATTTCATAGGCTACCTGCGGCACTATTGCGTTTCCGTAGGCTTTTACGGATTCTTGCCTCCATTTAGAAAAGGTAATACCGTCCAATCTACTGGAAAGCCCATCATCTCCGCTACAAATCGGGGATTGAGTAGGGAATTTCTCCCATATTGATGAGCTATATTGTGTTTTAAATCGCTCATCCGGCTTATTCCGTCTTTCCGGTCCTTGGTCGTTCCCGTATTTTTGTCGCTTGCCGTAGGGGTCGGCAGCAATCCGTGAAAATCCATCCAATCCGTTAAACCATTCGCACCGGCCTCCCCTTTGTCCCGACACCGCAGCCCTTTCGCACCTCTCTTTTTTAATTCTGCAACTCGTTCCGCATGATGTATGTCTGTCGCCATCGGCGTGGGAAGAAGTTCCAACGGCATAAATTCCGTTTCCCTCTGTGAATTGCATCGTTTCAGTTCCTGCGTTTGTACGATGGGCAATAAACCAAATTCTATCCCTTCTATGCGGTGCTCCGACGGCACAAGCCGGAATAAGTAACGGTTGGACGGCATATCCTTCATGTTCAAGGTCTCTACAAATGGTTTCAATAACATATTCTTGTCGGTGCAATACTCTTTTTCGGTAATCCTCTCCGAATAGAGAGGCCTGACCTCCCACTTCAACCTCCGCGCCGGGCTGTACCATCGTGAGGATTCCAGCAACATTTTCACCAACGACCCAAGTTGGCCGGATTTCCCGTATAACGCGAAGCATTTCCGGCCAGAGATAACGGTTATCGTCCGCTCCTTTTCGTTGTCCGGCCAAACTGAAGGGCTGACAAGGGAATCCTCCGGAAAGCACGTCGATTTTCCCCCGCCATTCCTTAAATATTTGTTTTGTAATATCTCCATAATGCACACTATTAGGGAAATGATACTCTAAAACCTTACGGCAGAAAGCATCTATTTCGCAATCAAAAATATTAATCCATCCTAATAAGGCGGCAGCATAATCAAAACCACCAATTCCACTAAATAAACTCGCATGCGTCATTTATTCAAATCCAAAAAGGAAGTTTGGCGTACAATCGCATTCATGGCAAATAATATTAATCCATTCCGGCTTAATTCTTTGCGTCTTTCCTCTGCATAAATTTGACATGTTTACGCGTTGCGTGTTTTCATTTTCGCTACTAAATAACTTTTTTGCGATTTCTTGTTTTAACACTTTCTTTCCATTAGCCTCCGATTGGGCGATAGCTTCATTTACTTTCAATCTCATTTCTATAAGTTTTAAAAAATTCTTGGTTTATCATTAATATATAGTCCGCAATTAGGGCACATTTTTTCTACCCATTTAGGCGGCTCTTCATCATCATATAAACTACATTCGTAATCCGTAACCTCCATAAAAGAACCGCATTCGGGGCAGTCCCCATCACCTAATAATGTTAGATTCATTAAGGCCATATAATCACTATATTTTATATAGCCTATTCCCATATCTTTAAACACATCTAATATATTTAATATCAATGTATCTATATCTATACATTCATGGAGAATTTTACCGAAATAAAAAGAATCATTTATTAATATATCCCATTTCGGGCAATAATCAATAATAATACTTGATATTGTTTCCGGCGTTTTACTGGCTCTGCCTGCCAAATGCTTTAAATTCTTATCGTCTTTTACTTTCATTTCTCTCCCTTTCCTTTGACTATGCAAATTTAATATTTGAATATAACATGTACAATTTTATTCTTAACCACTCGTGTAAATATATATTTTTTTATATTCCTGATAAAGGATATATAATTTAATATAGTATCTTTGTGGTGGCTATAAAGTGAAACTCTCTTTTTCTTGGCTGATAGGTTTTTTATTTTGTTTACCTATCAGCCTTTTATTTGCCTTATTAGATTCTTTATACCCCTTCCATCCTTTACAGTTTTTCCAGTGAACCAACCAGTATAAGGAAACACAGTAATAACTGCGCCACAATAATTAAAACGCAATGTAGTGCAATCTACTTGTACAACTTCGTAGCCTAATCTATTGAGTTCCTTTATTGCATAAGCCACTCTTTTAGGTTGTTCTATTCGTTTCTTCTCTTCTATGTGATGTCCCATATCTATTAATAACAATAAAAAATTATTTTAATTCCGCGTCTCAATTTACATACTTGTTTATCCTCTTTACTCCTGAAGGCACGAGATAATAATTTATTAGCCATCTCACAACCGACAATATTTAATAAACCGTACACGCCTACCAAACAATGATATTTCGTATCGCCTACAATGCCACTAACTTTTATTTTAAAATTGCGGTTAATCTCTCTTGTGGAATAATTTAAGCCGTTATATATGCTTATTAAATCAGTCCCTTCTACAACGTTACACTTCATATCAGTTATTTTTTAGTTTTCCGGAAACTCGTCCGGCCGGTTGTTGTCTAACTTAGAAAGCTTTGGGCTTTATAGCTTCATTTAATCGGATACCGAACCCTCATTAAACCCTTCGGAGATACTGTCCATCTTTCTCCTCTTACGGCTTTCGCCTTATAACCGGTCGTTTTGGATACTCTTAGTTAACCGGTGGGGGCTTTCTTTGTTTGACACTACAAAGATAGTGCATTTATTTTAAACGCGCAAATTTTAGATTAAAAAAGAGGGGATTTTTTTCAAAAAAAAAAATAAGTCATTAAAATAACACTTATTTCAGGCTAATTTTAAATTTAAGCGAGTTTCTAATCAAAACAATGTATTTATATACCCTCAATAAGAAAAATGTCTTAGAATTGATTTTTTAAGGCCAAAATAAAAAGAGGGCGAAAAATCGCCCTCCCACTAATACCTAAAAACCAGATGATGAAAAAACTCCTTAACTATTAACTAAGCACTACAAAGATATATTTATTTCCGGATAGATACAACTTCTACGCCTTTTATTTCCGTATATGGATTTTTAGAGACTATATTAAAGCTTCTTTCTTTTATCTTTTTTGTTTTCCATAAGAAGCCTAAAAAACGCTTATATATAATAGTCTCGTACAATATTAAACTATCCCTTATTTGAATGTCTCCTATTAAGGTATCGTTATATACGCACGCCTCTATATTAGTCCATGAATCACGAAAAGATACACAAGGTATCAAACGATAGGCAGTATCGCCTGGAATATATATAAGGCTATCTTTTACCTGTGCTCTAATCTTTATAATAGTTTCGGCCTGAATCTTACTAAAATTTTGTAGTTCCTCATTTTTCCGCTTTAGTTTGTTTATTAAGTCTGCATCTTCCTTCATGAACCTTTCGTAATCCTGAATGGAAAGCTCCAACACCCCAACGCGTGCGGCATTCAAACTATCTAAAGCCCGATAATACTTCACATCGTTCAATAATACCGCGTTATTACGTTTATAGGTGTCTCTATCGTGTTTTAGTTGGCTTACCCTTACATTAAGGAAATAAGCCACTAAAACAACAACTAAGACACCTAATATTATTATGATTTTCTTCATTTATGTATTTAATACTCGTATTACTTCGTCCATATTCTCACTAACTATTAGGTTAATTGCAATACTATCACCTCTCAAACTATTAAAATCTAAATGATACCTTGTATTTCCTTGATAGTTTTCGGAACTATAAGAAGCCATCATAACACTATAGTTATTGTTTTGGGAAGCGCAAATTACTAATATATGCTCACGCAACATTAATTTACCCATTTCTTCAAATTTACTTGCATATACTTCATTTATTTCTTCTATCGGAGTTGTATTATTTATATCCTCTAATAGCAGCCCATGCCAATTACTACCGTTTATATCAAAATACGGAAATATAGATTCATTTAATACATATCCCTGACTTGCCGCTAATACTTTTTGGGCATTTAATGAATCTAAGCTATTTATAATATCATCCTTTGTTAAATAGTTACCCCCCCCTGAATTAATATCTTTTACAAGTATTTGGAACGTATCACCGCTTAACGTGATTTGAAGGGCTTTTTTATCTCCGGCGTGGTTATATTCAATATAAAACATATCGTCTTCTATTGAAAAAGCGGTCGCCTTTATAATCAAGTTTTCGCCCTGAATGAATACGTTTACGGCTAAATGATTCTCTATAATATACTTCATCATATCGCCCGAAAATCCGGTTATTTCTGTAAATTCGTCAATATCCAACGTCTTTCCGGTTTGGTCTAATATGAAATCCTGCAATATCAAAGGATAAGAGTGTAAAACCATATCATTTAGGATAGGAGCCAAATGTATAGCTCCCTCATTCCCCATTTTATAAACGTCTACTTCGATTCTTTTAAATAACTCTTCCATAACAAACACTTTTAATAGTTTCAAAAATCACTTTACTAACTCTATTTCGTCCGTCTTCCGACTGAATAAAAGCACAATCTTTGCGGGTATCCATGAAGAAATTTTCCACTAACACCGCCGGGCATTTGGTGTGTTTTAATATATAAAATTGGCTTTCCTTGTCGGGGTCTCCGTCGCTTGTATCTTTGCGTATTTTCCAACCGTCCGGAGCAAATTCTTTTTCAGCCTCTTTATATAGTTCCGTTGCTATCAAATCGGCTTTTGTTTGGCCGACGGACGTATAAGCCTCCCAACCGGTGCCGCCGCCTGCATTCGCGTGTACGCTTATAAGAAAGCATTTACCGGCGGTCTCTGAATATATCGCGTTTGCACGCTTACAACGTGCCGACAAAGACATATCTTTTGTCTCCGGTACTAATATTCTATACTGAATGCCTTCTGCCCCTAACATCGAACAAACACGCTTAACTATATCACGGTTGAACTCCCATTCAAACAACTGCGTACCATCGTCCCAAACTGGCGAACGCTTACCGGCTGTTTCGATACCGTGTCCATTGTCTAATATCGGCATAAAATTCTGTTTCATCCCTTGACCTCCTTTTTATTTTCCATTTCTTCTTTGCATCTCTCTATAATAGGCTTCCAGTACGAAGGCATAATGCGCGTAAATTCTAACCGGACTACATGGTATATTATCCTTAATCCTATGTTTTGCGGATATGCTTTTACGTAGTTCTTCAAGCCATTGCACAAATATACATATAATAAAACATACGTAAGTGATTTCATTGCCATTAATGCACCTTTTAAGTCGCCACATTGAGAAATGGCAATATAAACAGCATATAACAAAACAATATACAGCAATAATTCGGCCAAAGAGTTTTTAAATTTTCTCATGGAGAAATTATTGCACCTTACTATACTAACACCGTCCGCACGCATGCCGGCAATGACATTAAAAGCAAACATCACAACCAAAGCGATAAAAAAACCCTTTGTCGGTGTGAAATAAGCAAGTATCGGACTAAATGCCGATACTGCTATAAATCTAAAATATCCCCAATCGATTTTCATACTTCTCCATATTCTATTTTAAACGTTTCTTCGCCTATGCAATCAATGCTAAGAAATGACCCTATTTTAATACCGGCCACCGTCGCGAACTCATCTATAATACGACTTTCAAAAGATAACGACCAAGTCGAATTATTTACATAATACATTCCGCTTAGGAACAAAGTATTTTTATCGTATCTGTCAGAATCGCGTATCATTGTCTTTACGCCGTCTCTAAAATCTAATACATCTTGTGCAGTTATTCCGGCAGAATTTATTTCTGCTAAGGTCATTGTACTGCCGGATTTAGCCCTAAAGGTATCTAAACCGACTTTTAACAATGGCTTATAAATATTTTGTATAGGCGCATCGGTTGTTATAGTCATTATCGTAAACTTGCTATTAGTAATAACCAATTTAATATACCGTCTTACTACTTCATAAGTTTCAGGATTGGTGTACATGGTTGAGAAAACCAATTCCCCGTTATCATTATTCCCACCTTGGAAATTACCTACCGTTTTCAGATTCCATACGATTAAATCTTTTCGGTCATTGTTTGATAGCACGCTTACAAATATCTTCCTATTATCACTTATAGGACCTTGTATTACGTTTATATAGGAGCCGCCTATCATATTCTCTATTTGTGAAGGTATATTTATTGTTTTTGTTCCAAACTCATCAGACTGCGTAAGTCGGTTATTCAGTACATATATATTCTTTGCTAAACTGTCAACCGATGCTGCTATCTCTTTCATTTGGTCTAAGAATATAGTAGTAACCGACCAATTAGAGTAATTTATTATACTTCCACCTGCATATGTTCGTGTAGCCTTTAAAGATATTACCTTTCGCCCTGTGGCCATTCCGGTAAATTCCAGTACTTGTTGTTGTTGTAGGTCTGTTCTTGCCAACGTCATAGGCACAAGTTCACTACTACTATTAAAATAGAAGAAACTTGTAATAGCTTTGTTATATAGCGTTAAAGCTATAATCCTGTCTAAAATAACTTTATCACTATCCGAAAGTGCGCCATTATTGGCAGGGATAGCTTGCATATACATTCTAAGTTCTAAAGCTCTTGAAGCCCATGACCAGGAACCCTCCGATTCAGTTCTAATTACTGATGCGTTAATAAATGAGCATGATGTAGCGCCTACTTCTTCCTGATATTCAAAATATTGTACTTTAGTTTCGCCTGCTTCGGTATATTGTGTTATACGCAACATGCGAGCTACCTGCGTATTTTGCACACGGTACGTGCCTACATAGATATGTAGACCGTCATCTATATTATTAAATACATTAAATTGGGCGTTTTTATTGAAATCGAAAGTCTCATTTAATTGCTCTATTTCTACGCCTCCGCTATCCTTTAGAATATCCTGAATGCTTTTAGCGTTTGCAATACTTGTACCGCCATCATATCCTCCGGCATCAATGAAATAGACTTTTCCTTCATTGGTTATAATCATAGCCGATTTACGCTTGTCATTGCTTGAACCGATACCAAAATTAAACAGACCTTTTGCGACCACGGCGTTATACGTACCGGCAACATGGCCACCAACTTCTGCCGTTACTGTCCCCTGTCCTTCGGCATGAGCGTTCGCGGCACCGGCCATTGTGTCCTGTCCTTCGGCATGAGCGTTAATATATGATGCGCGTGTACTCGTGCCCTCCGCGTGGGAATAATCGCCGGACGCGGTGGTATACTGTCCTTCTGCGTGAGATGCTATTCCCTCGGCTAAAGACATATAGCCCTCCGCGTGCGACCATTTGCCGGCCGCCTGTGTTTCATCCCCTTCGGCGTGTGACGCATCACCATTAGCCACAGTAATACGCCCTTCTGCATGCGAATTATTCTTGTTTGCTTGGGTTTGGTATCCTTCCGAATGCGAATTAACACCTACCGCCTCTGTTTCTTGTCCTTCCGCATGAGAATTAACTCCACTTGCGTTATTTAATTGTCCTTCTGCATGGCTATTTTGTCCGTTTGCTATCGTTTTATTTCCTTCTGCATGACTATCTTGTCCTTTTGAAATTGTATTACCTCCTTCCGCATGCGAATGCGTTCCTTGGGCTTGACACTCATAACCCTCCGCATGAGATTCCGGACCAGTTGCAATGCCTTTAGTCCCTTCCGCATGTGATGAATATCCATTTGCTTTAGTGACACATCCTTCCGCATGGGAATAATTTTCGGTTGCTTCATTATTAACATAATCATTAAACACTTCACCTTTACCCTTTGATACGCCTATAAAAATAGGTGTAAAATTCCATACTGTACCGTTTGTACTTGTTAATATACCAAGTTGATTAACAGTAATAGCAGTATTTCCCGAATTTTTAAAATTCGTATAGGTACCTACTTCTATAGTGATATAGAAAGAATTTCCTTCTACCACAACGGGAACCGTACTTTTTGTAGCAATGCCTAAAAATTGATACTCTGGACCCAATGTGTCCACCATTGATAATAAAACCGTCTGAAGTACATTTCCGGTTATCTCATAATTGCCGTTTTCCTTGATAACAGCTTTTATACTCTCTTTGATTTGGTCGTATGCCATAACTTTAAAATTTAGAGGTTATTAAATTCGTTTTCGTTTGGTTTAATATTAAAGTCGTTATTAAAGTCGTTATTAAAGTCGCCACGAAAGACGCTACCTAATTTCTTAACAACTGTATTAGTTTGGAACTCAATTTCTACGGAGGCTAAATCGCCTTGCGTTTCCCATTTTGGCGTAAATAGGAACGTATCGCATTTATATAAACGTCCGAAACTGTCCTTTATACTAATATGGTCGCTTAACCGGATTAAACGCATAACATCGCAAAGGTATTCAGGCGCAAGGATATTAAACCGATATACTTTTTCCGAAAGTTGTTTAATCGGAAAGAAATAACCGTCCCTTTCTTCGCCTTCTTCCTCAAATGTATAATCCGGCTTTCCTATTTCAGTACAGAAATAAACACGGTTTCTGAATGTCGGGTTTCTATATACAATTATACCTGCATCACAATATAGCGTATCATCATCGTACCACTCTATCGACAGATAATTTTCAGAATCATTTATTATCGTAAATATGTCCGAATACCATGTATTAACGCCATCATTTAAAACGGCGTAATACATTCCTATCGGTATCTTTTCCTGCAAGGGGAAATAAGCCGGATACACAATAACCTCTATTTTATCGGTATTTTCCGGCTTTGCTAATTGTAGGCCGGTTAAAACCATTTGTTCCGTTATATCCAAAACGAAAACCCCGTCTTTAGTATATAACTTAACGTTAGGGTTAAATACCTCGTTTGGCTTCCTCAATATCTGAAAAGGCAAAAGACTATGCGCAGGAGTAAACAACGGGTATATATTCCCGTAAGCATAACTTTTCCGGCTGTTTTGTTCGTCTATATTGTCGTACCACGGCAATACACTCAAATTATTATTTTCGTTCATATCTCCTCCGTATTAAATTTTAATTCGGCTTCCGCAGACCTACTCGACAAATTTACAGATAATTTGCTAATCTGACCATTTCCGACAAATGTTTTTATAATTCCGTTCGGGTTTATATCATCTTGCCCAATAGGAAATACTACTGTTTGTTTTTTCTTTCGTTCTATTCCCTTAACCGTGATTTCTCTTTCGTTGATTTTCGCCCTACGCGCCGGTAAATCATATATCCAGTATGTAGGCTGTAAATTCACAAAAGCAAGAAAGCCGTTTTGAAGCTCTGAAATTACATTATCAAACATTAAACTAACAAACGGTACTTTATATTGCCCGTCTACTAAGTTAGCCGCAAATATTGCGAAGCCGTCTTGACTTATATTATCAGGATTGCAAAGCATATAATCTATATCGGAAGTAAAATTAGAAACCGTTATATCCTCTTTCTTATCCGCTTCTACATACTTGCTTAATATCTCTATCGGATACCCATTAAAAACTTTAGTGCAGTCATCCATCCACGAAAATTCATATCGTGAAGACATTTCCGGCTTATCAAACTTATACGAAGATTGTCCGAATGCAATCGGTTTATAATTCCGCTTGTTGGCGATTTGCGTTAAATCTAAAACCATCTCCGGCGATAAAACGTAACTACCACCGTTTTTAAAATATAAAATATGCTCTATTCTTAATTTATCATCCTCTATAAACCAATACAATTTATACGTATTTGCTAACATAGACATAATTTGTTGGAATGTAGTAGGTGCCTTTTGTGCCGGTGTATTATATATTCCATTTATTATGTTAGATTTAGGCGTTATTAATAACGTCTGATTCAGGGTCCCTGTTATCGGGTTTGTCGAACCGTATAAAAATTCACTGTATTCACTCGTAGGCAAATGAGTAACGCCCGGCGCAATCTGACCCAACAAAACGGATATAACGCTCCATAGTGGGAAATTATCAGGCACAATATATTCTTTACGTCCGGACTTCTCGAAAATATCATCCCATACCGAAGAACTAAACCAAACGGATGTATTTAGCCATTTACTTTGCCCTAAAGGGTACATTTTGGCTAATGTAATAAGCACCGGAGGCGCGAAATATTGCCCCCATCCCGTCTTACCGTATTCCGTTGGCGTGTCTGAATAACGATTTGAGATATAAGCTATATCTACATCATACCCGATTGCATGAGTATAATTTTTATTATTCCCTACAAAATCATCCGAAGGAATCGGCTGCGTTGTATTGCCTGATATTGTTTCTACATCGCATATCAAACGGGCATATATACTATAAGAATACATATAGCCCTTTAATGTGCCTACCATATCACTGCCTTCTTCCGGCGTAAGCGTAAATTCTAAGGTATCTAATATTGGCGTATTGCCGTGTATGTCTTTCTCAAAATAATATAGTCTCATATTATCCGTAGTCCGGACTAATGCTATTGCAACCCTATTAGTTAACGGTCCTATTTCGCTATATCGTATGTGTAACCGATAGGTATTCAAATAAGGGTGCGACAAATCACCTTCATAAAAAACCGGAGTCGCGTCGTCAGGGTCTAATATCTGCATATTTCCGACATAATTACGGCCTAAATCTTCTAAAGCACCCCCTTCTGCGGTCAAATCTATTTCCTTTAATAGCTGTGTGAAATAAAACCAATACTTATTTTTTAAATCGCTTCTATTGTCCACCGCTGTTAATACGTCCTGCTCCCACGACATCCCCGATATAAAACAAGAAATTTTATCATCGCCGGGAAGGTAGACTTGGATAATCGGACGTTTTGTGATGGTTAGGCTTTCGATTTCCGGCGTTAAGGGGATTAAATCGTATTCCTTTTCTAATCCGGCTAATATATCGTTATACTCATCGAATACGTCGGGTTTAACCTCTACTGTCATATCGTCTAAACTTATGGTACAGTCGGTCTGCATGAATTTTCCCGACCAATATTTCTCCCAACTTAACCCCAAATCGTTAGATTTAATGATAGTGACATAATACACCGTAGAGAAATCACACGCCATTATAAATTTATAATCGTCAAAAGTATAAGTTAAGTTCCCGCTTAACTTTTTCCTATAAAATTGCTGCGAAGTCTCTAATTCATACTCTAAACTTAAATCGTCTTTATATACCGGCTTTGTGTATTTGAATGATGCTTTTAAAACGGCCTTATTTCCGTCCCGTCTTTGCGATATAACTATGATTTGGCATCCGTCCGGTACATCTACCGTTAAATCGAAATTGGCATCTGAAATGGAGGTGCCGCTCCCTTTCATAAACTTTTGTAGATGTACATCAAAATACATTGCATATCCTTGCCGGAAACGGTTATAAGAACCTATAATATTTATACGCATTCCGGCTGACACCGGAAAAACGTATAAATCGCTATTCATATCAGTAATTACGCTACCACTCGAATTTATAGAACTGTCTTTAATAACATATAACGGCTCCATTTCGGTTAATTCGGGGTTATATCCGTATTCTTGATAATCTACCGAAAGCAAGAATTTATATATAGGGTTTATCATCTTAATTTCCTTGTTAAGTTCTTATATTCAATTATAATTCTCCCGTCTTTATCTAAGTATGTACGCCTTTCGCCTTGTTTCTTTATTGCGTTTACGTCCCTTTCTAATTTGCTTAAATCCGCACCGGAACTGGCACCAATAGAAATCAGGTCTGCCCCTTTGTATGCGTTTAGATACTTATGCGCAAACGTCCCGTTATTCATAGAGTTTATTACGTCCGGAATATATCGACGGAAACGGCGCGAATTTCGTTTGTTTATCACGGCGAAAAATTCTCCACCTTCTGCCCTGCGTCGTGTACCATCCGGTTTTTGCCCTAAATCTATATCGTTTCCGGATTGATGGCTACCACCTTGCAAAAGTTCGACAGTTCCTTCGCCATACGTTTCAGTACCTGAATTTTTCGCCATTTGTGCAGCCTTTATCTTAGATGCAGCAAAGCTTCCCCACATTACAGCAATAGCCGGAATCGCGCCCCATATACCCAACTGCCGCCAAATTAATGCGGTCGCCGTTACAAGCGAACTAATTTGTTGTGCTGTGTCTATTGCTTGCTGCTGACGTTGTGCCTTTTGTTGCTCTTTTAAGGCTTTTTGTTCGTTCTTTTTAGCGTTTTCTAATTCCTTTTGTGCATAAGCTACATTTGAAGCGTATCCGTTTGCCCTCGCTTGTAATTCGGCCTCTAATGCCGTTTGCGCGGATTCTACTTCCTTTTGTGCCGCTTCTACCGCCCTATTTGCCGCATCAACTTTAGCCTGTGCCAACGTATTCAACGCCTCTATGGCATAAGACACAGAAGTATTTATGGCTTCCTTTTGGTCATCATTCAGATTAAGCCCTAAAATACTATATATATCCTGCGTTTTATCTTTCTTTTTTGATTCCTCGATTTGCTGGTTTATTCGTTCTATTTGGTTTTCTATCGTTTGTACCTCAACATCAGACATTTTAACCGCCGCCTGCTGATTTAATTCTAAAATCTTATTTAGCCTGTCTTTTTCAGCTTGCAGCCGGAATTGTGTTTTCTTTTCTTCCGTTGTCTTTAGTAAATCAAACTCGCTTTGTGCAAGTGCCTGCCGTTGGTCAAAAATACGCAGTTCCGCTTGTATCTGTTTGTCGGCGTATTCTTGAATTAGTGCCGTTCTTTGTGTATCGAATCCGGCATTTATCGCGCCGGTATCTTGTCTCTGCCCGGCAGGCTTCTGTTGGTTTTGAAGTTGCGCTGTTTGGCGTTCATTTTCCAAAAGTTCTAACCTTAAAGCCTTTTCTTCCTCTGTGCCCGCTTTAATGGCTTGTAGCCGCAATTCAATACTTTGCTTTTGTAGTTGCAATTCTTGCAACTGTCGCTGCTGCTCTATCTTTAGCAAATCATTTGTTAAACGTTGCTCCAGCACCAATATAGTAGCGTTTATAGTTTCCTTTTCTGATTCTGTGATACTTTTTTCGGTCTCTAATTGGTGCGTTAAATCTTCTATTTGGCGTTTATATTGATATTCTGTTTGCTTGCGCCTTTTTTCCCATTCGTCGGCCTCTAATTGTAGCTGTGCATCTTGTAGTTTTCTTGTAGCCTCTAAATTTCTTTTATAGGCCGATTCTATTTGCTTTGTTTGCTTATTCGTATCAGTACCACCAGTTTTAACCGTGGGAGTTTTAGTTGTTACTGCAGTAGTCGTTTTCGTTGATGTGTCCGGCGTACCCACATTAACCGGAATGGTTAACGGTGGTATCTTCTTTTGCATCCGGTTTATGCCATTATTAAGGCTTTCCGTAACATCTTTTATCTCTTTATTGATTAGGTCGCTAAAGGCTGTCCCGAACTCTGTAAAGCCTTCCTTTATCCCGTCCCAATCTAAAGAGAATGCAGATTTGAATATTTTTCCGGCGGCTTGTATCATATCTATTAAAGCCCCGAACAAATTCCCTATCGTGTTAAATACCGTCTTAAAGACTTCCGGAAGAGCCACTACGAACGCTCTAAATAGGTTGCTTTCATTGTATAGCTCAATGAAATAATTTATCAAAGAAACGACACCTTTTATCAAGGCCGTTAAGCCCTGATTAATGAATACCTTTATAGAGGTTGTAAAGCCTTCAAAGCTGCCGCCCGTAGCATCAAACAAACCGGCTAAAGCATTTTGTAATTCTATCTCGCTTTGTAGTTGTTCTTCTTGCAACCGTCCTAATTCGCCGGCCTTGCTTTTTACCGTATCTAAATCAGTAGATATATCTTTTAATGTCCGAAGGTATTGTAATCCTGCATCCTCGCCGGGACCGCCGAAAATATCCGCTATTGCCGTTCCTACACTTTGTGCACTGTCCGGTAATTCGGCCAACTTTGCGGAAACTTCCTGCATTACTTGAAACGTTGTCTTTGCGCCGGTCTGCAAGTCCTTTTGTACTTGTGTGGATGAAATGCCGATTCCATCAAGCGCGGCGGCGGTTGCCGTTGTCATTTCGCGTAACCGCAAATTAGCCTCCTTTATAGCGTCTACTCCCTTATCAGAGAAAATACCGGCCTTATTGGTTTCGGCTACAATAGCTACAAACTGACTTGCGGATATTCCGGCCTCTTTAAAATACGCAGGATATTCTTTCAACGTATTTAAAAACTCGCCGTTTGCATCCCCACCCGCTATAAAACCGTCTTGTATTAATTGTATTGCTTCGTCTGCTGATATACCGAATTGTTTCGCTAAAGCATTTGCGGAAATAAGCGTTTCTTTGAAATCAGCGTTAAAAGTGTCGGCTACTGCTTGCACTTGATTTCGGAACGCCTTTAAATCATCGCCGCTTTTTCCTGTAAATTGTTGGGTTAATCTTGTAGCCTCTACTAATCCGGCGTTATAATCGTACCAAAACTTAAACGCCACACCGGCTCCGGCAATTCCGGCTATTGCTAAAAATACGGGATTTGTCATTAAAGACATTAGGGTATTTCCTAAAGCCTTTGCACCGTCGGACATTGCGGCAAGTACCTCCTTACTTTCTTTGCCGCCACGGCCTAAAGCTAAAAGGCTCTCCCCAAAAGCATTATTAAGCCCTAAAGCCTCTTTTAGCCTATCCGCATACGAAATAATTGCATCGGAAGCCTCCGTATAATTACCGACATTAAGATTCGTTTTGCCGGTGGACTTCTGATACTCATTCATTGCTTTATACAATTCACGGGTTTTTGTTATAAGCCCCTCTTTTGCTTCGGCCTCCTTTAGTTCGGCCTCTGTCATATTGTTAAGGTATATTTTATTCAATGAATACTGCGCCGACAAACGATTATAACTACCTTCTGCGGACTGATTCAGTTTTATAACAAGTTTGTTTATTTGGTTGGCTTCTGTCTTTGCGAGATTAAGCTCCGCAATTTTTTTAGCCGTTTCACTTTCAGCGAAAGCAAGTTCTTTTTGTGCTCTTGCTAACCGGTCTGCATCGTCCGCGCTCTTTTTCGTTTTCTTTCGTCCGTCTTCGGTCGCGCCGGATACCTTTTCTAATTCTTTGGTTAACTGTATTGCTTCCGTCCGGATATTCTTTAATGCGTTCGTATATGTATCCGAAAGTTCATCGAGTTGTTTTATAAGCTCTGTTATTGAATTGTCAGGGCTTACCAAATCGGAGTATTTAATTGCGTCGTTATCTGCCATGATTCTATAATTTTAATTTTGCTCAAATTTTAAATATAAGACGTGTTTTCATTAATAAGGTAGTATCACCCCACAACAAAGATAAAAACGCCCCTATCGCGATTATTTCGCCTTACTTCGGCGTTTTAAGTCTTTGACCATCTCCTTAATGTATTCAAAAGCGTTATAATATGCCAGTACTGACATATTTTTCGGGTCTGTATGTAAATGCTGCGACAACATTAAGCACATCTTTTCAAACTGTTTATCTTGCTCTATCTCTACACTATCGGAACCGGAAAACGATTTAGGATTAAAGTACGTTATTAACTCTGCCGTTATATCGTCTATTTCCTTTTCTCTCTCTGGCTTGCTTCCACCGTCTATAATGGTTTGTAGTATTAGAACCGTACGCCGCTTTAATTGGTCATAATATTCTTTTACCGTTGCGTCATCGAATAAACGAGGGAAATACATTTGCAGTTCTCTATCTATTTTTTTTTTGACCGCTTCGATTGAGGCGGCTAAATCCTTATACGGAACATCGGCGAACATATCCACTATCTTTTTTAACCCCTCATCTGAAAGGTCGTCACATGGTTTGCCGTCTATACTTTTAACCAATACGGCAAAGGCCAAATTTCGCGGCGATACGCCCGATTGAATAAAGTACACATTTTGGCGTATATTTTCAAGTTCTGTAATAGCCTGCTTATTATCGTTCTTTGCCAAAAAGGCGGCAATACGCGAAATATGCCTATCAAAATCCGCTATATCCGAACCTATACCGGCATCGACTAAAAGCATTTTATTATACTTGTGGAATCGTGTAACCGGAAGATTTTCTATATCATCGTAAAACTCAATAGTTTTACCGGCTAATTTTAATGTCTTCATAACATTTTACGTGTTAATGCGGTTGAAAATACGGGGATTAAAAGGAAATAACCCTCCCCTAACATTATAGCAAATAAGACAGCGAAAAGACACCCCGTCCACCATGAGAGGCAGAAATTACACTGAAACATTTCACTAAAGAAGTCATTTCCATGTACCTGCACATATTCAATAACACCCCATTTTTGCAAAAGCAAAAGAACAAAAGCGGCGGCAAACGCTACTAATAGCGTTACCACCGAAAACACACCTACAAACAAAAACAAATTTATCATAACTCTATATTATACATGTTTCAGTAACCTCCATAATGCCTTCAAATCTGAATCCCCCATAAGGAGCCATTAAAAACTGATTATCCACTTCATCCAACGAAAATCCCCTATATATGTTTTCTGCAAGCTCGTAGATTCTATTTATTTCTATCCGGCCATCCTTTAGCCAAAAACCGCCGTTTAATACATCTAATATATCGCGCTTAATCCTTTCTTTGTTCCGCGTATTGGGGTCATTGAATACCGTGCGATAATCAAACCATACAATAAGGGAAAAAGGGCTTTTTAGCCCTATTGACTGTTTCGGCGTCCAATCTACTGCCTGCGGGTCATCAATCCAAAAGAAGGAAAAGTTCCCTATTCCTGCATCAGGCGTTACTTCCTGATATTCATTCCCACCTATATAAATATTCGGTGTATATATCTTCTTTTGGTTTGCGCCGTATTTAACAAGCCTTTCCGCACGTCCGAAAGCCTTATCTAACCACCCCAAATTATCCGTTAATCCGGTCTGAATGTTATTAATAACAACGTCTAATAATTCGGGTGCCTTAATTATTGGTGCTCTTGTATTATTTCCCATATATGTACTCCTTTGTTTTAGCTTTTAATCCGGGATATATATACTCCCAAATCAATATGATTTTATTTTCTTCCGTAAGCCCTAATATTTGCCGCCCGTAACGCTGTATTAAATCCTCTGTTTTCCAATCTGCCGCCTTTATCGTGAATTGTTGCGTATCGGCTTCCACATAAAAGGACTGCTCAAAGTCGCCCTCATCCCGCAATGTTACGCGATTGTACGGTTGGCCTTTCTCCTTTTTAATTTCAATCGTTAAGGGGCTATAGGGTGCATAATCCATGATATTCACGCCTAAGCGGTTTATGCCCTGTTCATATAATTGGTCTTCGGAGTTCATATCTGTTATTATGTACTCGTTTTCCAATATTATAGACTGAATCAACCGCCCCGACTGGAGTAACTCGTTGAACTCTGTTACACGTTGGCGCAAATTATCAATTAGTTTCATACGGCCTTATATCTCACCCCTCTATTGTTGCAGGACAAACAAACGCGGTCTAACCCTTGCGTATCTAATTTTAATGCCTCATAGGCTTTTTTCAACTGATACCCTAAACCGCCCGGACGAACGCCCGAAGTATTTCCGTCAAGTTCGTACAGAATATCAGTACGTGTTGCATTTGATTGGTACCGGTTAACTCGTACATTAGGATTCATGGCTAAAGCGCGTAAAGCCGTTACAGCTACTTGCTTTTGTATTACATCCTGAAATATCTGTCTTTGTGATATAATGAAGTCCGTTAAATCACAACCGACCGTTATTTCACAGTTTAACCCATAATTCTGCGTGTTGGTGTACATTGTATATGCTATATCCCATAATTCCGGATATTCCGCGAATGTTTCCGGTGCATTGTACATAAACGGCGTAACTTGCAAATATTTCGTTAACTCTCGCCATACTTCCACCGACCCAATATTACAAGTTCCGCAAGGCTCACGGCTCCAGTCTTTAGATACGTTTATAGCTTCCATTCCTTGCGGTAATTCGTCCTGATTGTAACAAAGGAACCAACTGCCACCGGAATTATTATCTTTGCTAATATACGGTAAAAAGCAGTCCTCCAAAGTAAACCATTGAAAGCCGCCGTTTTTAACCTGAAAATCTAAATCGAAAGTTTTTATAGGGTCTATTTGCGAAGAGTGGAAAAGATACATTCTTACTATACCTGTTCCTCCGGTCATTTGCAACCCGATTTTTTCTATTTTGGCAGTCACACCTAAAGCCCTAACCGGAACGATTTCAAATCCTACCAGTTTATGCGTATTTTGCAACGTTGCGCGAATACGGCCTGCACCATCAAAGAAAGTACGTCTTTCTAATAGATTGTGCGTTTCCTTATCAAGCTGTTTTATTTGGGTAAATGTTTGTATAGCCGTAGCAATACCATTACGCGTCAATCTCTCCAAAAAATCCGATAATATATTATAGGGCTTCCAAAATAATATACTTTGTCCTGGTATCTCATTTGTATTATTATCCCTTATTGATTCCCAGTATAATTCATCGTCATTCCCGTTAAGGTCATACTGCACAATGGTACCGGCAGAATATGTTTCCCTACTATTCCATTCCGGATATTGATACCCCCAATCATCCGGCATTATCGCACGCATTGTGTCTAACGTTAAAAGAGGGTGCGCCCCCTGAAACATTAAACCGCTTTCGCTTTGCGTTAAATCTGTATCTATCGCCTCCTTTGGGTTATATGATTGCTCCCACCCACATACATGTAATAATGCGTCTTGGATTTCTTTTATACGGTACATGATACCTCCATTATATTTAATACGTCCTGAATATCATCGTCTGTTATCGTGCTCTCTTTCGTAAACAATGAAACTGCACCCACATAGATACATGAGTCACGATGAATATATAATGTTTCTTTGTTTTCTAATACTTCACCATGTATTCTTTCTGAGTCTATATATACAAAACGTCTTTGTGTTTTTATATCTACATAAAAAAGAATTGTATATACTGTATCTTGATTGATAACACGTTTAACATTATTATACACTTTTATATTGGCTTCTAAATCATTAATAGGATTTATAACTATTTTGTTATATACCTGTATGAAATCATACTGTTCTATTTTATCCCAATGAATATAAGCCCTTACCCCCCATATATAATTATTTTTGGGAAGCTCATCTAATATTATATGATTCCCGTACATATAATAGTCATCCGAAAAGAATGGTTTTAACTGTTCCCCTTCGAGAAGATATTTTATGTCGTTACCTTGCCTCATATATAGTTGGAGATACTCATTTTCGCCCTCAAAGTAATTTAAATAGCCTATTCTATAACCACTTGTAACCCCTGCCTTATTAAAATACTCTGTTACCGCCTCATCTGTTGTATATCCTTCTTTATAAGGAGCCAATAAAAACGCATCTTTAGCCCATGAAGGCTTATCTACAAACGGCGGTTTCTTATCAGACTTAATAATAACCGGATTTTCTTTAGTATTTATGATTCTTACTTTCATAACAAAAGGATAAAATCCGGAGGCTTTAAACCTCCGGATATTGTTTATAAATGAATTACTGTGCGGCTTTTGTGAAAACGGGGTCTTTGTCCGTGTTAGTGATTTGGACATCAATAGCACCACCCTCAGCACCCAAGTTTGTAACATATACCGGCATGCCTAATGGCTGGTCTACCGGACGTGCGGCAATTTCGGCCTTTATAATCGGGTTTGCTACTGTTGCAGCATTGCTGTTATAAGCTACCAAGAAAGCCACATCTACACTAAAGCCGAAATACTCCTTAACGGCACACGTCAAATCGGCCGTAGCGTCGCCAGCGATTTGCGACTGGTCGCCGACTGCCGTATAATAGTGTGAGCCGACCGGAAGATTAATATACGGCAAACGTACAACGTCCCATTCATGGAAATTAGCGCGTGTCCGGCGTAATGCTTCACGGTCTACGCGAGTAAGTACGCCTACATTCCCATCGGCAACGGCGTAGAACGTTCCGTTTTTGCCTTCTTCGTTCGTCACGTTGTTTGTATAGTGCAGTACTTTGTTGTCGTACTCCATACGCTTGTTAACGTCGTTATATACGCCGTGCTGTGCAAGTTTGCGTACAAGTGAATCTACACCGGCATTCCCGATAATGTGGATATATTCGGGGTAACAGTTTGCACGCATAATCGGGTTAATGTCGCCCAAAATTTCCGTAGCCATTTGCGTAGGCACTTCGATTGTGTTTCCTGTAACCGTATAATTAAGCTCGTCTTTAAACACTTGCGTTTTTCCAGCTTCCAATGATGCAACGGCTGCCTTATCCAAAGCATCAGCAAGGGCGCGTGTTGTTTTTTCCATCTTACGGAAGAAATCGTGCTCGTAGCTGATTTCGTTGTTCATATAAGCCGCCGGAACCATAGTAAATCCGATTGCGTATGTCGCCCAAACGATAGTATAAAGCGATGAAGTGTTTTCATCGTCTTGAATAACGCAGGAGCGAACGTTAGACACTTGTACATTTCCGTCGTAATCAATTACGGGGATTTGTACGGTATTGCCAATAGAGGCAAAGGCACGCTCACGCAATTTAGGCGAAATTATAGAGGTCGCCGAATCGGTTTGCTCTATAAAAAAATCGAGTGCGCCATACTCGCAGGGGCGGGTCATATTCCTATCAAATTCAGGGTTTTCTACCCGCCAATTCTGTAATCTTGTTGCAACTAAACTCATAATACTACTTTTTTAAATTGTTATTTAATAGGGTTGACCCGTTACCCTTGTTTGCTTTTTATGCCGTTTCCGGTAATGATGAGATATTATTATCTTTCCATGCTTGCGTCATAGCCGCGTCAAAATCAGCCGAACCAATAGTTAAACCTTGTGCTAAAAGATGGTTTGTGATAGCCTCATACGCTTCATTACGGCTTTTGGCTCCGCTCACATCTAATACGGTCTGATTTCCCGTTCCACCCGTACCGCCATGAGTGCCACCACCACCGGCCTGCCGACCTTCGTCTAAAACGCCCATAGTTTTCAACTCTTTTTGTAACAAGTCAGAGGCTCCAAACGGGTTTAATTGATTGTTAGGGTTTCGCATAATGGCTCCGGTTTCGTCCTTAAACGCTAAAATTTTGCCGCCCTTGCCATCGTCGATATATTCGGGATTCATGCCCTTTATTTTTTCCGTGGCTTGCTGCAAAATTACGCGTGTAACGGATTCCGGAAGTCCGGCTTTAAACTTAATACCTCCTGCGGCTGTTTGTAACTCGCTATCGATTTTAATCGCAAACAGTTCCTTTTTGTGCGCCTCTTGAATATCCGTGTACTTTGTATTTAATTCGTTGTACTGTGTGGTAATGTTTGCTAAATCGGCTTTTGCTTGTTTTAAAGCCTTTGCGGTTTCGGCATCTGCTGCCCCGTCTGCAATCGCTTTTTCAAGTCGCGTCTTTTCTTTTGTCAATGCGTCAATTTGCGATTTATAACCCGTTGCGGCTTCGGCATCGGCTTTCATTGCTGACATGACACGCTTTGCGTAGTCGTATGTCTTTTCCGTTCCATTCTTTGCGATTCCGGAAACGGTCAGAATGTCATTATCTAAAGCCCCGTATATTTCACCGGTTTTTTTCGCTATCACACTATTTTCGTCATTTTCCGACAAAGTTACGATAGCTGTAATTTGTTCTTCGGTTAATCCCGATAACTGTGCGTTTGCCGCTAAAATCTCTCTTGTTAACATAATCTTTCCCTTTGATTTAATTAAGTTTTACTATTTCCGGCATACCGGTATTAACGTCCATGATTGCAACAGAATACTTCGGTGATTCTGCCGCAGTAGTGTCTACCATATAGCCTAATACTTTACCGTGATTAACTTTGTTTGCTGCTTCTGTCGATACTACAATAACATCGGTAATTGTTCCCACCTTGATGCAATCAATAAGCTTTTGTTTTGTAGTTTCGTCCATCGCAGCTAAAGCTCCGGTAATCTCGATAATCAAATTATCTTGCTGTGCAATCTGTGCCATATCACTATAATTTAAAAATTAAACTTCTGTTTTCTCACTGTTTTTAGGCCGACCAACACGCCGCGCAGTCTCTGTCTTTGTCTCGTTGTTGTCTTTTTCCTCTTCTGTCAGCACCTTTTCCGGCTCTTTTTCCGGCTCTTTTAATTTGCCTTCGGCCTTTAATTCTTCCAATATTTGCGCCCTAATTGCTTGCCTTTCGGCCTCTTTTTCGGCTTCTGCTTTGGCTCGTTCTTCGGCGGCAATCCGTTCCCTATTGGCCTTTACAAATTGATTAGGGTCGTGTAAAATATCAACGGTGTACCCCTGTTTGCGGAGGTTGTGTAGTCCGAACGTCTCAAAGAATTTCTTTCCGAAAACTTGGATACGCGGTTTTGATAGCCTTTCGCCGGTCTCCGAATTGAATTTCTTAATTTCAATTCTACAATGGTACATGTTTCTTTCGTTTGCCGGACAAATAAAGTTTTCAGGTGTAACCTCTAATATCCCTACGTCCTTAATTCGTCCCGTTTCTGTTTTCACTTGCATAGTCGTACATCTTTTTAGTTATTATATCTATTTTCTTACTAAACGGTATTAAGCTCCCAAACTCTAATACGTTTGTATTCTCACGTTCAAAGCGTCGCACAAAGTTAGCAAAATTTAATTTAACCCTTAAATCATCTTCGCTAATAAGTTGTTTTTCAAACAGTGTTAACGCTTCATCGCGTGTTAAATGCCTATACGGCTCCAATTCCGACAAAATAAGCATCCGTTGTAACTGTAAAGGGTCATTTCTATACTCTGTTTCGATTATCTTATTTTGTAAAACGTCTAATTCGCCTTCGCTCGCTCCGCTTTCCTTTGCCACCTTATAACGTTCCCTTAGTTCTGTGACATCATACAGATAAAATTCAGTACCTAAATTTATCTTTGCAGAAACAAACATATTTCCATAACGTAACCGGCATACTGTTTCATCAACAAACTGCTGCGCATCCTCAAAACCTTTCTTTATCCGGTTTAAGATGGTGCTTTGGCTTTCAAAATTTGCCCTTATTTGTTGTTCGTTCAATGCGTCGCGGGTCGTTATCTCCTCATTTGTGCCGACAATAGCAGTAATTATATTCGTTTGGAGTCTCTCATCCTCACTTACGTTATAATCTAAGCTATTACGGTCAACTGTTAGAATCTGTACGGGGTTTCTTAAATCCGGTTGGTTTTCGCCGTCCGGTATTGGTATCTCTACAAAAGAACCGGCACCGGCTATATGCTTATCGCCACATTTCGGGCAACGCATTAATAAACCGGCCATATCTAATTTGTAGTGTCCTTGTTTGTCCTTCAAAAAACCGCCGTCGCAATAGTCTCCGCTTTGGTCGTCCACAAAATCGCAGTTTTGTTCATAGCCTGAATATATCGGATATGAACCATACAAATCTAAATGTCGCTTAGATATGTGGAAGAAAAGATACCAGTCTAAAGATTCTAATTCCTTTGTTAACGGCGAAACCTTTATATCGGGGTCTGCTAAGCTTATAGATTCATTCCAAAAGAAACGAGCCGGGCAATACCCCAAATCATGCGCATTTTCAATTATCAAAGTTCCGATATTATTGTTTTTCCCTTCAAACACTCTATATCTTTCATCATCGATAACCGCAATACGTTCCCCCTCCTGCCTGAATATAATCCATTTCATTAGGCCGGTCGAGGCATCGACTTCATACGTAATAACATCGGCAATAGGCAACCAATAGAAATAAGGCGTAGGATACCCCGAAGTATTCTTTTCGGCAGGCATGTCTACAATAAGGACGCTATTTATTTCAGTCTTGAAAAATTCCCATCCTTTCCCCGACCAAATTTTCGGCTCATGCAGAACTTCCTGACGATAATATTCCCAATCGTCGCGCTGCTCAGTATTCATAAACTGATAGTTAAACGCAGGGTTTCGTCCGTCAAAGATTCTACTTAGCTTATCAAAACAAATTCCCGTTATCTCGTTAGTTTTAACGGGATAACGGAATAATGTTTTAAATATCTTGAATTTATCCTTCGGTATAAGGTTTTGGACAAAAGCCAAAAAGTCAGTAACGGGGCCGCATAGATTAGGCGTTAACGCAGTTTGTGCGTGGAACCTTATACGGCTTTGATGGAATAACGCCCTATTGATTACTTGGCGTTTCTTCGGCTCTGTTATCTGCTTTTTTATCTCGCTTATGTCTAATCCCATTTTCTTTAGTAAATTCAAAGGTTGAATCTTTCGGAAGCTCCCATCCACCATTATTAGGCATCATTAAAAGCCTCTCCGCGTGTGTTATCTCAAAATCCTCCGACATGTTATATTTTGGACAACATAACCGGACTTTCGTAGACTTTCCCATTATCCTGCCGGTTTTAGGTCTGTCAAAGGATTAAATTCGGGGGCGATAATTACCAAATCATCCGACCAGTTAGGCAAGAAGCTCCACTGTATCGCGTTGCTGTCGGGGGCTTCCAAGCCGCCTAATGTTTTGTCACCGATAAACAAAGCGCGAATAGGAATCGGATAAAATTTCGTTTCTACCGCTGTGTCTTTAATTGCACCGATTGCCCCGTTTTCATCAAACAGAAATACGCCCAAATTATCCGCCCAGCTTTCGCACTGGAGTTCCTTCAAAGCCTTTATGATGTTTTGGGGCGATTTACGGATAACACCGGTAAACGGCGTAACCTCACGGCCAATAATTTCTTCTACACCGCCTAACGTGTCATTGCCACCGCCATAAGTACGAGGCGCGCCACCTTCTGCAGTCGGTGCCTGAATATAGGGCGAAATAGCAATCTTTGTACTATCGTTAGCCGAAATAAAGCCGGTCCACGAAGCAAGTGCCTTAATATCCTTCTTTGGCTCTGCTGCGCTGTCAAAAGCATTTTTAGTTCCATTGTCTTTTACGAGGCGTTGAAATGCTACCTTTTGAATCTGGCCGAAACTTTCTACACAATTTGCAACGGGTATTGTAGGAATCGCCGCTGCTGCTGGACATTCGCAAATCATAAATCAATCTTTTTTTGTTAATACTAATTTGATAAATTCTCCTTTAGGATGTGCCATATACTTCTACATAGGCAAAGGTAAAAAAAAAGCTTTATTTACCTGCATATTAACGACTTAATTTTATATGTTTATCAATTTCGTACCTTTACGCCCCTATTTCCGTGCGCATAAGAGCGCGTATTACCGTTCATTAATTCTTTTTCATATATACCGGTTAATCCGTCCTCTATATCATCATGTGCATTTGCGGAGAAATCCCGTAGAAACGTTGTCACATGATTATATATATCTTTATACCGCGTTTCCCACCCAAAAGGCATAATTATCTGCGCATTAACCATTGCACTATTTGTAATAATCCGGCTTTCTTTGTTTCCACCTTGATAAAAGGCTTCCGTAATTGCGCGTACTTTCTTGGTCACTAACTTTTCAAAACCGGCACCGCCGTTATTACTTTCTATCCATGCCTTTTGCGTCCCATTACGGTTAATCATGGCCGGAATAGTCACAGCCGTTACCTCCGTATTTTCTTGCGTGTATTCCATATCCGTAATGAGAGCGTATAAAATAGGCTCCCATCGCCGGAGCTTTTCATTGAATACCTCGTTACTGCTCATATATATATCATAACATGCCGAAAATGTGTAATCGTCCCCTTCGTCGGCCACGTCGGTATAATTGCCGGAACGTACATAGGTACCCCAATCTTTTTTCTCTATCCATGTTTTGAATGAATGCTGATATAAGCGACCCTCCGCGCTTCCGGGGTTTCCTTGGTACAAGCACTGAAATTGTACGGGGTCTAAAGCCTTTTGACCCTCTAATTTTAACCGGCTATGCCTATTTTCCCATAAAGCCTCCCCGGGTTGCCGTGGGTCTATCTCTGTGGGGGCACTCGTTTTCAATGCTTCAAAGTTTATACGTACCCATGCGCCCGGCGGTATATTCGTAACATCTTCCCACGTTTTTATATCTATGACCTTTTCTCCGCTTTTTTCGATTCGGCCTATTAAATCATCATCATGCCAACGAGTGAAAACGATTAGTTCCTGCGATTCATTATGTAAACGCGTCCTTACTACTGTCGTGTACCATTTCCACGCCGCATTACGAACTATTGGACTATTTCCTTCCGAATAGTCTTTATATACATCGTCCAATATAGAAATATCTACCGTTTTAGAAGTCAAAGAGCCTCCGCGCCCGACAACGCGAAGACTTCCTTTCTTTCCGACTATCTCTATAACATCGCTATTTCGTAAGTACGTGTTAGCCATTGTAACGACATTAGACCCATTTAGAAACGTATTAGGGAATAATTTTCTATATTCCGGAGTATCTATTATTCTTTGAACGTCTCTATTAAAGTCTCTGGCTATTGTTGCCGCATACGAGCCGATACATATTTTTTTATTGGGGTCCAATCCTAATATAAAGGCCGGAGTCTTTCGGCTTGAACCTTCGCTATTATGTGTAGGTACGAAATTCTGACCAACTAAATAAATTCCGTCTTCTACTTGAATACAATTTCCATACGCTTCATGCTTTATCGGCTCTATGCTTATAATAGACCGTCTTCTATTACGTTTAACTACTATTTTTTTTCTCTTTAATTTGGTTGGGTATTCGGTTGAGGGATTGAAGCACAACTGATATACATCTTTTAGCCCAACAATCTCGCTACTTGATTTTTTCGGAGGGAATTTTGTTATTGTAACTCTTTCTCCTAAACTACGCAATATCAAAGCAACTTTTTCTATTATATCTTTTCTTGTATTACTTATTGTAACACGGCCATTTTTATAATATACATACCCGTCCGTATCAATCAAACCGGCAATTATTTGTTTTCTTACCTCTATGGAATTAAATATAAATTCATCCCCGATATGCTTATTATTAATATAATTGTTATTTTTCAGGGCTTTATAAAATTCACTTGAATAGAATATACGTGTTATTACGCCTTTATGCTCATGGAAACTATAAGCATTATTATTAATTATATCAATATCTTTATTGCCTATATGAATACATCCTTTTGAGGTGGAACCATTTCCAATCCATGCACCAAACATATAAGGGTCTATTCCTGTTTCTTTTTCATTGAATTTTATACATATATGAGATTCAACCTGATACTTGTATCGCGAGCCTCTTTTACCGTCACCCCTATATAACTGGCCTTCATGATACATTTGTTTCGTTTCCAACTTTTCCCACTTATGCTTTGAACGATTATATACTACCCATTCATGATTACCGTGGCATTCTATTTTAGAGCCATCAGAAAACGAAACTACATATTCTGACTTTGTTTTCGGTGATACCCATAAAACCTTTTTAGGCATGCCGTCTCTCCCGTATACGTAGTCCCCTACTTTTAAATCGCCATGTTTAACAAATCCATTAGGAGTTATAACGTCCTCATTATCAGAAATCTCCTTGCCATGCTGTGGAGGCATCTGCACTATCATTTTGCGTATTAACCCGTGCGCAAACATATCCAACAACGTATAATATACTACATGGAAAGGCTCTAATACTAAATCCGGCTGTATGTATCTTGCAAAGTTAATTAGACGCTTCCGACCGGCCTCTAATACAAAAAGCTCTGAATTGTCTTTTATTGCAGAATACATCTTTAATAATTCGTCCTTTTTCATTTCTTGTAAAACCTCCCTTTCTTTGTGGTATGCTCCCAAACAGCGGCATAACTAACCCCCATTTCTATGGCCTGCTCCTTAATCGACATTTTGCTATATTTTGGGTTATGATACTCTTTAGGGTCTATGTGTTTTCTCATAAGCCCCAACGATTTCGCCTTCTGATATATTCCGCGCTTGGTATGACGGGGTATTTTCTTTGAAATCTCATCTATCGTGCTTATTCCGTACTCATCCCGTAGTATTTGCACCTCTATTCTATGCCATGTTTCATGCGTCACGGCCTTTTTTACCTTTATTTGTTCCATAATTTCATAATATTAAATATTTTTCTTTCGGTTGATTTATAATTACTTAGTCTTACATAGCTCCGCGGGCGGATAAAAACCGGTTGTTAAATCTTTTTTAGGCTCAAATCGGTAACATGCGCGTTCACTTCTAACCATATATTCATTTGTGAAATGACATCTTACACAAATCGGCCGGCCTAATAAGTCATAATGTCTATGGTTACCAGTAATCCACTCCCCAAAACGGCATTCTCCGCAATGATACGCCTTCTTATTCTCCGTCTTCTTCTGTTTTCTTATCGCCATTCTTTTCTATCATTAAACGTTCATATTCCGCGTTTTGTAATTTGTCAGCTATGACAAATAACATATCATTCGGTATTACTGAAATATCATATTTCGGGCTACTTGAATCTACCGATACGTTGACATTCGGTAGGTCTACCTTTACCGGAGAATCCAATCCCAACAATTTAGCGCGTCTTCGTTGAACGGACAAAACCAAATCTAAGTAACGCGGATTTCCGGCAAAAATTTCACTTCTCTCCGTTTTTAGTCCTGATTGCCTTATCTTACTAACTATGCGCTTTTTAGACCTTTCCCACGCGTCCCATAATTCGGCCTCTATTTTATCAAGCTTAGAAAGCTCTTTTGTTATATATAGGTCTATGTTTTCTTCATGCTCACGTTTCCAATTAATCAAAAGTTGCTTTAAATCCTTGTACACTCGCATAGGAGGGACTATAGCGTAATCCAGTCCCATTTTTGCGTTACGCTTGTTTAATAAATCGGATATTTGCCTATATGAATAGCCCTTCAAAAACAAGTCAGTACAAAATACTAAATCATTCTCGCGTTGTTCGGGGGTACGTCTATACCCGTGCCTTAACCGTCTTAGTGGTTTATCTGTTATTTCTGTCATGACTTATCCTTTCTTCTGTTTTAATATCCGGTTTATACATACTGCAACAATCCCCTACGCCGTGTAAATCGCCATCTTCCCGACACACGCCATTACCGGTTATATCCTCATATTCCAAATATTTACAGCTTCCGCAGCATACTTCTTTAGGCTTAACGTCTCTTTTATATAACGGCTCTTTTTCTCGTTTCTCTATCTTATCTTTTGCCATTAAAAGAAGTTGTTTTTGAGTATAGCCGAATAAGTGTGCTATATGATAGATTAATAAATTCACGTCGGCCAATTCATCTATAATATGCGCTAAAGCTTTATAATCCATGCACCCGCACCCAGTATCCACATACGGAGAAAGAGCTTCTTTTAATTCGTTGTATTCTTCTTCTAACTTTATTGCTCGCTTTCTTACGTCTAAGCCGTATTTCTTATCTAAGTAATCAGGGAACCCCGATACTCCGGATAAGTCCGGCTGTTTAATGCGCGCTTGACGTTCAAAATCTTCTTTAGTTACATTATAGAAACGTTCTTTCCAATCATCATATACTAAATAATCGCCGGTCGGAACCATATACGCGCCTTGTGGTGTCACGAATCTAAAGAATGCCTCTTTATCTGTACTTTCATTCATAATAAATTCGCCGCCGCCGGTAAACTTATTTAGCCGCAATAGATTCTCCCTATCTACATATACGGCGTAAATATCACGCCCCACGGTATTATAACAAAAATCATCCGATTTATATTCCGGCTCTGCTAACACTGTATCTTTTATCATGATGGTTAACGTCTCGCCATCCTCTTTTATATCGAAAAGCTTATCGCCCAACTTTACACGGACTACATTTACCACCGCTTGCACATAACTACGAAGGACATTTTCTATATCGACTTCAACTAATAACAAATCGTTATCAGTTCGTGTAACTACATCTTTACCAAAGATGCTTTTTATCATTGATACGATTTCTTTTTCAGTAGCTTTTAATCTAATCTCTTCCATGTGTATTTTGTTTTATCCAATATGTATTTTTCTTATCCTTTCTGCTAAACGTATCACAATGAAGGCTAATCGTTGGGCAGTCCTCTGCGGAAATCACACAAGCGCAACATCTTTTACCCATCCTTTTTAATTCCTGTGAGCATTGCACGCATTTTATTACGTCCCCTTTATAAATGGCACGTTCGCCTATCCTATACTCCTTCCTTGCATCAAACTTTTCCGGCCTGCTTATTCTCATGGTCTAATACACTTTTCATAATATCGTAATATCCTTTTTTATCTAAGAAAATACGCTGAGGATACGGTATTATTTCCCCCTCCATAAAGGGTATATTATATATGCCTAATTGCCCCTTTACAGGCACTTCTATAACTTTACGAGGGTTACGCATCATCCAACCGAAACCGGACTTTATTTCCGCTCGTTTTTTTATTGGAATACGTGTACATAACCAATCGTCCTCCGAGAAATCCTCAATTCGTTTAACGTCATACAGTTCTACCAAACCCAAAGCCGCACCACTTACCAAATGAGGATATACAGGTTTTGCCGATGAACATATAAGAATGTCTCCTCTATAATGTGTGTTACGGCTTCTAACCTCAATACTTTTAATGCCATAATTTACTCCGTCTTCCTGGTAGGCAACCGTTACGAGGTCATTTGCATACGGTTGTTTTACTGTTAACGCCTTATATATATCATAAGATTCATACTCTGCCATAATAAACCTCCTTTCTTAAAATGGTAAATCGTCATTTGGGTTATTATGCTCGTTACTTGGTGCCATTTCCGGCTCCGGTGCAGGTGCCTTATTTCCGTCGCCCTTGGGGGTTAATAATTCCATGCTATAACCATACACCTCCGTAATATATCGGGTTATTCCTTGCGCGTCCTGATAGCTTCTTGTCCTTAACTCGCCTTCTATATACACTTTGGTGCCTTTGTTTATATAGCTATTCGCTACATCGGCTAACCCATTTTGTAATACGATATTATGCCATTCGGTTTTATCAGGTATTACCGTTCCATCTTTCGCAGTATATCCTTTCTTTGTTGTTGCAATACTGAACTGCGCAACCCTACCGCCGTTCTCAAACTGTTTGTAATCCGGTTTCTTTCCGGAATTACCTATTAACATAACCTTGTTTAAACTCATAACACAGCAGATATTATGGCATACATAAGACTATAAACAGTCCATATATACGCAGCAATAGTAAATACACAAAATCCAATAAACGTAATCTTATACGCTGTTTTCGTTTTAATCTTCATATCATTTAAATTTTATACAGTCAAACAAATACTCTTTTTTCATATCAGACCATCCTGCGTGGCCATTTAATGCCCTACGGTCTGCATCATGCACGAACTCACATATAAACCCTCCGGTTTCGATGGGTTTTATTATGCGTACCAATTTACCCACAATTAAAAAACGCTGTTTGTAGTAGCTACTATTTTCACCTACAAAAGCTATCCGGCGAACCGCATTTAATTCAGGCTGTTTTTTGATTTCCGGCCTTTTTTCCTTTTGGGGGTATGTTTGTACCCTATTAAAGTCACGACGCATAGAATCGCGTGAAATAGCCCTAAAATCCGTTTCTCTTTTTTTAAGTCTCATTTATACAAAGATAGATATTCTTTTTTCATTAAATCGATTAGCAGGCAGTTTCTCGGATATATTCGCATTCTTTCACGGTCGCCGTTTTCCCACCGGCTATGAGCCTCAAAACACAGTATATTTATATTTCGTGGGTCTGTTGCCATTTCAGGATACGCGCCACGGGTTAATATGTGCGAACAATATACGGCAGAATAATTATATAACGGCCTTAATGTCTCTTCGCAATAATGCGGTTTATTCGCCCAAATCCAACGGAAAAACTTCTCATTTGCTTTCATCGTATCAATAACGCCACGCCCGAAAAGCTCCTTTTGTATCTCTATGCGTAACCTTATATCCATTTTGAAATGTTTGTAATCTAATAGAGGCTTAAAGCTCCTATTAGTTACGTAGTCATATTCTTCTCGGTCTCTAATCTGAATCATTTTTAATATTCTTCTTCTGTATCGTCATCCTCTTCTTCCGGCTCTGTGTCGTCAGCCTGATATGTTTCAGCGTCGGCCTCCGGAGTTGGCTCTCCATCCTCGCCAAACAATGATAATTGCGCCCGTTTCCCTTTAAACAGGAACAAATAAACTTCGCTTTCGATTTCGGAAAGAATATCTTCTAATTCTTCTTCAAACCCGAAACTAACAGAGCTTAATTTAATGCGTGGGCTATTAATGGCCGTTTTCATGTTATTAGAGACGGTATATAACCCCGTAAGAATAACACCTACGTTATCATCCTGCCCACTCAAAGACACGCCGCGAACCTCTATATTTTTAAGAACTTCTTCGGCATAATCACGCGCAAACTCCTGCTGTTTTTTGTTAGCCTTGAAGTCCGTAGATTCAATAACCGACAAGAACGACGTAATATTAAATATACGTCCCATAATAGGCCGCAAGCGTTCAAAGCATTTGCGCAAATCGGGATGTATATCTTTTGCGCTCTCTACATGATACTTATTAGTGTAGCTTTCATTTCCGGAGACTTCTGTCACCTCATAATGTACATCTAATCCTCCATCTTTTACTAATTTTACCTTTGACAAAACAAAGGATTTCTCATTCGGAATTAACATCACATTTTCTGCCATAATTGTTTTTTTTAAAATTAAAAATCATTTTCGCCTAATAAGGCTTTAACGTTTGTACTTGTATCATCAACCACCTCCGGCACACTATTTATCGGCGTTAATACTGGCGAGGGGTCATTAAATTCTATTGAACGTTTTACTTTCTTTGTTTTCTTTGTTGGTTTCGTTTCTTTTTCAAATTTGACATTTAACTGCTCCGGCTCGTATTCCTTTGGCTTCAACTCGATAACGCCCTTATCTACCAATACAGGCACACAACGAACTAACGCCCTTACATCATCTAAAGCATTATGCGCCGGAAAGTGTTCGCCGGGAAATAACTTTTCATAAAGTTCCGATAGTTTAGGGAATTTCCCCGGCTTGCCGTTTTCTTTTAATGCTCCTACAAACTTAATAGTTTTCATCATAGTATCAATGCGTTTTCCCTTGAAAAGTGCATCTTCTACGTTTTTACTATCATAATACTCCTTTCCCATTAAACGGAGAACCATAGCTTTTATTATGGACGTATCAAAGTATATGTTATGACCTATTAGCAAACGAGCCTTTAAACAGTCCTCTATAAATTCGCCTATAATATCTGCGAACCTTACGCCATTTTCTAAAGCTTTAAGCTGAGTAATACCATGTATCGCGATTGATTCTTCCGGAATATCCCAAAATTCAGGATATATAATAAAGCTTCTTTCTTTGCCATTAATTACCCATGCAATCTGCACAATATTAGGGAATGTTTCAAAATCTTCATCCCATTTAGCCCCCTTTGAGGGAATGCCAGTAGTTTCTACATCATAGAAACAAATATTATCTAATACGTTCTTATTCATAAAATAACTCCTTTTGTTGTTCTATATTAATTGTCTTTTTTACATATTCTGCATGCGCCACCCACACACAGCCACATTTAAGGCATTTCAACCGGCTAAACCCGTGGGGCGTGTATTTATATCGTATAATACGCCAACTTTTTAACGGGTAACATTTACGGTGTTTATGGCACTTACAGAACATTTTAAATTGTCTTAGGGTCCTCTATATATATACTGAAATCTTCGGCAGCAATTTGCTTTAATGTTTCTATATGCTCAACGAGTTCTGCATTACTTAGTTCTGCAACCGACTTTATCCGTGTATTGTACTTACCGGTATCTAAGTCTGCATTTTGTTCGTACATGATAGGGGACATTTCACGCAATCTTTTCTCCGTTTGTTCATCGGTTAAACGCTCGCCATTTTCCCAAAACGCCGACTTAAAAGAAGGGACTACACAATTAAAATAATACCCCTTTAAGGCGGCGGAGCTCCCTTTTGATGCTATGTGGAAATTTGCAATAACTCTGCACCCCTTATGTAAGGCAAAGAAACTGTTTATTTCATCCATATACATTAAAAGACGGCCTTTATTATTTATTGTCCCCGTCAGACTGAAACTCCTTTTTTTCATTCTCTAAAAGTATTTTCATCGCTTTATTAAATGCCTCTCCGCCTACACTTAGAATAAATGTTCGGACTGTTTTAGGATAGTTTGAAGTTTTATTCATAGTTTGTTCGTAGACCTCTATAAATTTTGTCTTATTCCAAACGCCATCATTTTTAAGCCTATCAATAGGATGCGAACGTAACCTGCCACCTTTAAGCCCTCTCGCGTCTTTCCTGATATATTCCAATTCAGATAATAAACGCCCTAATTCATTCTTAAATACAACGGTTTGAAGTACATCGCTTATCGTCATTTCTTTTACTTTCATCTTATTTTAGTTTTATATCGGAACCAAATAAAGCAAAATCGCCCTTAACTGGGTCATCAGGAAACACTTCCTTTAGTGTGTTTGTAAGCTGTAATGCAGTCTGCATATCCGGAGTACGTCTTTTTATTAAATCTAATCTTAACGCGGATTTTATCACATGCGTATCTAAGGGTATAATTAAATTTTTTGGGTCTACATTCCATAACCCAAAATCTACCGGTCCGCGTCTAATCATCCATCGCAAAAACATATTTAATCGCTTGCATGAAGATTTAGATTCTATATCCGGAATCCCTTTTATGTGACCGAAATAATATCTAAAATTATATGTTATATCATCAGTTTTTACTAAATCCTCTAACGTTTTATATTTTTGATATATACGCCTTAATTGCAGACATAAATCATAGAAATCCGCATATTTGAAAGTGCGGTATAACGTATAGATATTATCCTTATAGCAATCAAAAGGCGTACTTCCGTCCGCTCTCAACTCTGTTATATATTTATAGGGGTGCCCCTCAAATATAACAGAATCTACAAAATAGGCCTTGCGTATAATCGCTTCACGATTCCCCCAAGACAACCAAGAAGTAACAAAGGCTGATACTTCAATGTCTAACGGATGGTTATACCGGTGGGGTATCTGTATAGGGTCACTCTCTATAAATTGGGCGGTTTCATATTCTGCCGCCCAATTTTGTAACTTCTGCATTAATTCCTTATTCATTTTCCGTATATTCTTCAATTATTAATTCGTCCTGTCCGCGTTTAACCTCTTCAATGAAGCCTTGGAACCCGTTCTCCTTCGCAATATTTATAATAGCCTGCAATCTGTTTTTCCCCAAACTTTCGCCGCGTGCAATCCGGAATACATTAACCGTTGGGTTACTTGCTATAATCAATTTGGCCGCTACTTCCATTATTTGACTATCTGACACCTTACCGGCAATAAATGGCACGCCGTTTAACTCTAAACCTTCGTTAGTAAACGATAGGCCGGAAATAGGGAGTTTAGAATCTGATATTAATTTCTCTCGTTCTGAAGCTAATTTCTCTAATCTCTTTTCCATTGCATCAACATCCTTCGCAACGGAATCGCGCAGCCTTACCTTCTCTTTGTATTCGGATACAATACGACACTTTTTATTATATTCTTCTGCCGCCTTTAGACGTTCTGCGGTATCCAATTTTTCGGGATTGTCTTTTTCGTATTCTTCTAACCATTTATCAGCATTCGCCTTACGTCTTTCTAAATCAACCCTTTCTTCCTCTATACTTTTTAACTGATTCGCTTTGTCGGTTTCTACTTGTTTAGAATCCTCTGTTAACATGTCTTGCGCTTCCTTATACGCTTTCTCTGCTAAAGCTAATCTTTCTTCATACGCTTTACGAGCTTCTATTAAACGAGATTTTATACTTTCTATCTTGTTTAAATAATCCTCATCTACTTGCTTTATCCGTTCGGGGATAGCTGATAATTGTATTATACGCTGTTCACGACTGGCGCGTACTGTCTTAGCCTTTTCTATTAATTGCGCAGTGACTTGTTGCTCCTGCATCAATGTGGTTATATCTTTCGGAACTGTGAATTTTTCCACATCGCCGGACGATAAATTATTTTCTGCCTCTGCACATAACGCGTTATATTGCTTTAATTCACGATTTGAAAACAAACGTTTGTCTTTCAAATCTATTACCTCGGAATCTATTTCGGCTATTCTTTTACGCACTTTTTCCGGTAATAAAGACTTAACAACTTCTATTTGTTTCCGTCTCCCCTCTGCCGTTTCTGACCATCTCGAAAACTCTACTGCATCAAAATCAGTATAACCGAATATTTTCTGTAACATACTTACATTATCAGAACGCATGCCACTACTATTTTGAGTTATTGAAAGCGTTCCGCGTGGATTAGATTTAGTATAACGTAATTCAACCTTATACTCCTCGCCATCATCTCCGATAACCATTCGCGCAAAACCTTTATTTTCGCCATTCTTTAATACGGCATCTCGCGCTCCAGTAAGCAAAGCTCCAATCGCTTTTAAAACAGTACTTTTGCCTAACTCATTATCTCCGGTAATAAAATAGACATTACCTTCAAAATCGGCGTTAAACTCGCTAATAACTTGAAAATTTACAAGTTCTAATCTTTTAATTATCATACTCTCTTTTTTGTTTTAATACTAAGAATCCGCTTAGACGGTTGTTGAACTTTCAACAACGCAAAGATATAATTTATATTTTAAACGCGCAAACTTTTTTTAGAAATTAAGATGTAATTAAAATAACTCCTTTTGCACTTTTTCCGGAATATTTTCTAAAACCCAATTTAATTTATTCTGTAACATATACCGGCCAAAGTGCATAATTAAAACGGCATCAGCATTCCACAAAGTAGGCGTTATATTCGGATATAATCTACCGGCTATTTCTTTATATCTCCGTTTCCGGTCTGCTTTTTCTTCATGAAACCCTTTTTTAATGATTCTAATTTTTAATTCACTTTGCCATTTTATCGGATGCACCATAACAAAAGGGATTCCGCACAATTCTATTAATATTTTTAGTTTCTCGTATTGTGCTAACATCTTTTGTATTCTATATAGTTTTCCCAAATTTAAACTATCTCCCGTTTGTTGTGCAACATCGTCCGGCCTAACGTTTAATTTTTCAAGAAATATAATAGGGCAGCAAATACTCTTTATATAGCGCAAATAATCCGTCAAATCTGACAGCTCTTTAGGCATCTTTAAAACATCAACTTTTTGCCCATAAATACGATACACCGCGATTCCACCATTAGCTCCGGGGTCTATCCCTATAATACAATTCACTTTCATACGTTTATATATTTATCTATCTGTATTTCATTATTTACCATATAATCGAAAGCCTTTTTTATAGCTTTCAAACGAGCTATATTATGTGCTATCACGGTCAAATCATCAGCTTTTAAGCCTTTCTTCTGTACGTTCAACGCAGTATATTTATTAATCAGGCCGATAGAAACACGCCGCATATATTCATGATAGGCAGAAATTTCTTCCTTTTCCGTAACCTTAACGCCATCAGCAAAACCGCAACGATATAACCAATCAAAACAAAGTCTTTCGCCAACTAATGACATTCTTAGACGACCAGTGTATTTATATTCCAAGAAATAAGCCCTATTCTTGTTTCGTGTAATCTGAATTTCTTTAATTGGGTCTATGATTGGAATTTCTTTTCGTTTTGCAATCTTATAAATCCTCTCAAAAGTTACATTTTGTCTTTTTATAAATGCGTTCAATACCTTGCCGAAATAATTCGCGTTAAATTGTTGATAGTGTCCATTATCCGCATTACCGGAACTGTTTCGCGGCAGATAATCATTCAACTCCCCAACGGCTAAAAGTTCAAACGCAGTCATAATGTCAGATAGTGTAAGATATGAGTAGTATTTCACGAGCATAGATAAAATGCGCGACTGTATATATTGCCAATCTGTTTCATTTTTTGGTATTACATATCCTACATCAATAGCAATCAGCTTAAATATACGCGAAAAATTAGCGACTAAAACTTCATGCGGCGTGCCTTTTATCTGTTTTTTGGTTGACGCTTTAAATATCTGATAGTCTATATCTGACAAATCTTCCCTTTTTATTTCTTTGAATAGTTCGCGACGCTTTATAATCGCTAAAGGCTGATGTTCTTTATATAATTCTATCTCTTTCATACTTATTCAAAATCTTCATTTAACACACCTAACAAATCGCCGTAAGATAGTCCGCTATTTCCAAGTATCACGCTTTTTCCCTCGCCTGAATCCGAAGTATATTTTATCTGGCCTCGCCTATAATCAGCCCTGATTATGTTTCGTGTTTGCGCTATCCAGTCTTTTTGCATACGTCCTTTGCTTGCGCTCCAATCTTTTACGACGTTGTAATAATACACTAAATCGACTTTCTCAAATTCCGGCGTATTGAAACACTTGCGGAATAATTCAAAATCAAAGAAACGGCTGTTTTCAAAAAGACATTTATTCTTTTCCGACGTTCCGCGTATTTTTTCTCCTTCCTCTTTTTGTGGTATATCGCCAACGAAAGCAAAAAAGCCATTTTTTGCGTTATTTGATTTATTGTTATTATAGTCATTGTTACTAATAGTATTCATATATAAGGCGCGGACCGTTTTCGGTCCACTTTCAGTCCGTTTTCGGTCTAAATCCTGACCGTTTTCGGATTCCTCAGTCCGTTTTCGGTCTAAATCCTGACCGTTTTCGGATTCCTCAGTCCGTTTTC
>ENA-OROD01000397-OROD01000397.1-human-gut-metagenome-genome-assembly--contig:-NODE-397-length-43062-cov-28.492362_pt1 | contig 43062 bp, 46 predicted proteins | sample MGYA00242123_ERZ509038 | MGnify/ENA primary metagenome ERZ509038 (study PRJEB26280, sample SAMEA2338719) | human gut metagenome | biome: human gut; feature: human-associated habitat; material: faeces... | reverse complement strand
CCGGCGTCAGGCGCTTGCGGAAATACACCATCAAAGACGGATCAAAGGGCAGCTTTTCATCATCATAGCCAGGATACCCGCAGAAATACTGCAGATACGGGTTCTCTTGGATCATAAGGGCAGTTTCTTCATCTGAGAAACCATACTCCGCCTGAATGATGCAGGCGCCCAAGGCCAGACGCAGCGGCTTGGCCACATTGCCTTTCCGGTTGGTGAATAGGGCGGCGTAGCGCTTCTCGATCTCTGGCCAGGGGATCGTCTGGGCTTTCTTTACCCAACGGTTGCTTTCCTTCAGATTCATGCCCACCGGCTGTTTGAAATCCGCCAAGCTGATCTGGCCATTGCTGTAACGATACATAGTTGCCCTCCGAGTGCAAGGTTTTTGCTGGATTTTTGCCAGTTCTCTTGCTCCTATTATACCACAGATTGGCCTCTATGGATTGAAATATAAGGCTTTTTCTGTTATTCAGTGCACATTATTATAGGAACTTAACCGTCGAAAAGCAAGAAAAGATGTAAAAAAATGATGAATTTCCATGATTTTCAGTTGACGGGATGGTTGCTTTTGGGGTATTATAGCTAAGTATTATTAAGAGTATGTCCTTTGGAGGGAATGGAAAGCATGAGCTTGATCAAGTGTAATAAATGCGGGGAAATGTTCTCCGACAGCTATAAAAGTTGCCCTTTCTGCGCGGAAGACGAGGAATATTATAACGGTAAAGTGAAGAAGCGGGGCCATCGCCAGATGGAGCAGAAGAAAAAAGCACCCAGCATCGTGGGGCCTGTTCTGGTGGTCGTGGTGGTGCTGCTGATCGCCGTTCTGGTATGGGCCTTCGCCGGCGACACGGTGAAGGGCTGGTTCGGCGGCAATCAGGAGCCGGCCAACGATCCCAACCCCGGCACCGTCCAGCAGGACCCCGTTACCCCGCCGCCCGACGAGCCTGCGGTCAAGGAGCTGGCGCTGGATCACACCACGCTGCTGCTGGCACCCGGTGAGACCGGAACGCTGACCGCTACCGGCGGCGCTGTGGAGGGTTACAGCTGGATCACCAATGATTCCGGCGTGGCCAAGGTGGATACCGACGGTACCGTTACCGCCGTGGCCGAGGGTACGGCCATGATCACCGTCACCTGCGGCGACGAAAGTGCGGCCTGTGCCGTCACCGTCCAGAAGAAGGCCGACACCAATACGAACACCCCCGACGACGGAACGACCACCAATAAGCCGGATACTACGAATAAGCCAGACGACGGCAACACCAATACCAGCACCTCTCTGAAGAACCTGAAGATCAAGACAGAGTATGGCATAGAGCTTAAACCCAGAGAGGATGGCATATATGACATTACAATGCAGTCTAAAGAGACTTCTTGCCAGCTGATTCTGGAAGGCATTACTGGTACTCCCACATGGAAGAGCTCCAATACAAATGTGGTAAAGGTCTCTTCTGATGGTAAGCTCGAGCGCGTCGGCAAGGGCGAGGCCACCGTTACCATCACTCTGGGCAGTTCTACGGCGGAGATCCTTGTCCGCGTCAACTGATGTAAATATGACCCTGAAAAGCAGCGGCAGCGCCGCTGCTTTTCTTTGCGTCGTCCGCCTTGTCAAAGAGCGCCTGCCGTGATATAATATATAATTGGAGAATTGTCTTTGGAAAAGGAATCGAAATATGACAACGCAGGATTACCGCACCCGCAGTCCGCTGCGGATCTTCTTGAGCTATTTCAAGCCCCACTGGAAGCTGTTTACGCTGGACATCAGCTGCGCCATCCTGATCGCCATGGTGGATCTGGCCTTTCCGCTGGTCAGCCGCGTGGCGCTGTACCAGTGGCTGCCGGAGAAAAACTATCGTGTGTTTTTTACAGTGATGGCCATTGTGGCGCTGGCCTTTGTGCTGCGGGCGGGGCTTTACTTTATCGTCACCTACTGGGGCCATACCTTCGGCATCCGGGTGGAGGCGGATATCCGCCGTGACCTTTTCCATCATATGCAGACGCTGGGCTTTGATTTCTATGACCGCAACCGTACCGGCCAGCTGATGAGCCGCCTGACCACCGACCTTTTCGAGCTGACGGAGCTGGCTCACCACGGGCCGGAGGATCTGACCATCTCCATCATCACCATCGTGGGAGCGCTGGCGGTGATGTTCCGTATCGAGTGGCGCATGGCACTGATCGTCATGGCCATCATTCCGGTGTTTCTGGTGGTACTGATGCTGCTGCGGGGCGGCATGAGCCGCGCCTCGGTGGCGGCCAAGCAAAAGACCGGTGCCATCAACGCCGAGATCGAATCCGGTCTCAGCGGCATCCGCACGGTGAAGGCCTTCGGCAACGAGACCATCCAGCAGCAGCGGTTTGACTGCGCCAACGAGACCTTCAAGACCGCCAAGCGGGGCTTCCATAAAGAGATGGGCCGGTTCAACTCCACCATGGAGCTGTTCGTCACGCTGCTGAATGTGGCGGTCATCACAGGCGGCGGCTGGCTGATGATGGGCGACCGGATGGACTACGTTGACCTTATCACCTTCAGCCTGTATATTACCACCTTCATCACGCCGGTGCGGAAGCTGGCCAACTTTGCCGAGATGTTTTCCAACGGCTTTGCGGGCCTGCACCGGTTTATCGAGCTGATGGGCACCGATCCCACCATTGCCGACGCGGACGACGCACGATCTATGCCCAGCGTCCGGGGCGGCATTGATGTAAAGGATGTCAGCTTTACCTACGACGGCGCGGACGAGGTGCTCCACGATGTGACGCTGCATGTGGCGCAGGGCGAGACGGTGGCGGTGGTAGGCCCCTCCGGCGGCGGAAAGTCCACCCTCTGCCAGTTGATCCCCCGGTTTTACGATGTGACCGAGGGCGAGATCGACATTGACGGCGTGGATGTGCGCCATATCCGGCTGGACGACCTGCGCCGGGCTATCGGCGTGGTGCAGCAGGATGTGTTCCTGTTTGCCGACACCGTGCGGGAGAACATCCGCTATGGCTGTCCCGACGCCACTGACGGGGAGGTGGAGGCAGCCGCCCGCCGCGCCGAGATCTACGACGACATCATGGCCATGCCGCAGGGCTTCGACACCTATGTGGGCGAGCGGGGCACGCTGCTGTCCGGCGGCCAGAAGCAGCGTGTGGCCATTGCCCGCGTGTTTTTAAAGGACCCGCCCATTTTGATATTGGACGAGGCCACCTCGGCGCTGGACAGCGTCACCGAGGCGAAGATCCAGCATGCCTTCGACATGCTGGCCAAGGGCCGCACCACGCTGATCATCGCCCACCGGCTCAGCACCATCCGCAGTGCCCACCGTATTCTGGTGGTGCAGGAGGGCCGCATCGCCGAGCAGGGCAGCCATGAGGAATTGTTAGTCAGGCAGGGCGCTTACGCCCGGCTGTATCATACACAGAATTTGGGGGAATGGAGCCATGAAGCAGGAGAAAATTGATCGCATCAACGAGCTGGCCCGCAAGGCCAAGGCCGACGGCCTGACCGTCGAGGAGGAGGCCGAGCGGGAAGCCCTGCGGCTGGAGTACAAGGAGGCCATTCTGGGCAGCCTGCGCAGCCATCTGGAAAATACATGGATCGTGGACGAGAAGGGCAACAAGCGGAAGCTGAAATCCAGAGGGGAGAAATAATAATGGAGTATCATGATGACTACCGGCCGCAGCGGCAGCCCAACCGCGGCGGCAGAAACGACAACGACTTTGGCGCGTGGCTGCTGATCGGTATTATGTTTCTGGTGGCGTGGCCGGTGGGGTTGATCCTGCTGATCAAAAAGCTGACCGACAACCCGCAGAAGCTGAAAAAGGCGGTCTCCACCACGGCGGCGCATATCCGGGCGAAGGCGGAGGAGCAGAAGCAGCAGGCGACGCAGCAGACCGTCCAGCAGAAGCAGACGGAAAAGACCAGCGCCGTCAAGAAGGTCACCCAGACACCCCAGCCCTCCGCGGGAGGGGCCAAGGCGCTGAAGATCGTCGGCATCGTACTGGCGGCGCTGGGCTGCGCGGCCATGATGAATGTGGTGTACAATGATCTGAGCTATGCCGTCAACTATCACGAGTGGTGGTATTTTCTGCGGCAGCTCTTCTATCCCACGGGATTGCTGGCGGGCGGCCTTGCCCTGCTGAGCGGCGGCGCCATCATGAACCGCAAGATGCGCCGCTACGCCAAGTATCTGGCCTGTGCCGGTACGCGGGACGCTATCCCGCTGGCCCATCTCATGAAGGCCGCCGATGTGGGGGAGAGCAAGGCCGAGCGTGATCTGGAGGCCATGATCGAAAAGGGCATGTGGGGTCCCGACACCTATCTGGACCGGGGCAACGACATGCTGTTCCGCTCACAGAACGCGGCCAACGCCTACTTTGCCGCCCGCCGCGCCGCCAGCGCCCAACAGACGGCGCAGCCTGCCGCCGCATCATCGGAAGCCGTGGGCGACGAGGGCACGCTGGCGGCCATCCGCCGGGCCAACGACCGCATTGATGATTCGGTACTCAGCGCCAAGATCGACCGATTGGAGGCCATCACCCGCCAGATCTTCAAGGTCATTCAGGAGGAGCCTGCCAAGAAGGCCAAGGCCAGCACATTCCTGAATTATTACCTGCCCACCACGCAAAAGCTGCTGGATAGCTACGCCGACTTTGAGGAGACAGGGGTGAGCGGCGAGAATCTCAATCAGGCCAAGGCACGCATTGAGGAGACCATGGACAATATCATCGCCGGGTTCGAGCACCAGCTGGACGACCTGTACCGCGACGCCGCCATGGATATCGACAGCGACATCCGTGTCATGGAGACCATGCTCAAGCGGGATACCTCCTCTGTGGCCGACGATTTCGGCTTGGATGGCGGCACCGCTGTGCAGATGCCCGATACGGAAGTGGAATGATGGAGACCTTGTCCTTTGAAGCGGCGGGCCGTATGCTGGACAGCGGCCGGAACGATCCGTTTCTCCGTCAGCTGCGGGAGACAGAGGAAAACCGGCTGCATATCACCCTTTGCGGCGCGGTGACCGCTCCGGAAGCGGCTCATCTCACCGGCGATGACGCTGTGGACACGGTATTGGCCCATTGTGCGCCGCTTTTGCCTGACACGGCGGCGACCATGGAGATCGTGTTTGAGGACTATATCCTCTATCAGGTGCGGAACGAGTCCTTCTGCTCCTATGACCCGCAGGAGATCAGGACGGGGAAGTATCTGGCGGTATTCGAGAAGTCGAAGCTGCTGGACTACCTGACGGTCACCGTGGACGCGGGACTGCTGAGCCTTTGTGACGCGCCGTGGAAGCACTATCGGATCAGTACGCAGAACCAGATCATTGATGTGATTGCGCAGGCGGAGCCGAAGGTGTACCGGTAATTATACATAAAACCAGCCGTGACTGCAACGCAGTCACGGCTGGTTTTTTCGTTATCCTATACCCTCGCCGGAGTTTGCTGCGCATCCTCCGGGCAGCCCGCCTGCCGGAATACCGACAGCGCCACGCCCAGCAGCGCCAGATCAATGACGGTGAACAGGCTGCCTTGCACGAAGGGGAAGTGAGCGTCCCACAGCGGCAGGCCACAGCTGGCGATCACATTCAGCAGAAAATGCCCGCCGATGGTCAGCCCTGCCATCATGGCCAGTAAGCCTCCTGCGCTGTGGCAACGCTTCACACAACGAAGCCCTACCAGCACCAGCAGTGCGCAGAGCACCCCGCACAGCAGCAGGAAAGGGATCCAGCCCAGCGTGCAGATCACCTTCGTCAGCAAGAAGGTGGTGTCGTCGCCGACCGCCAGATAGCCCAGATCCCGCTGACCGATGTCGGCGCAGCCATTGCCCCACAGTATCGCCTTGTCCAGCGCGGCTCGCAGGGAGTACAGGGCATAGCCGTCATCGGAGGGAACGGCTGCATAGCACCCGATCCTGCGCAGTGACGCGGAGAGAAACAGCCCCAGCGTCACGCCGCCAGCCACCACCAGCAGCCGTGCGACAGTTTTATGTACCGGCCACCAGTCCTGCCGGATGCCGTACAGCAGCGTGACGCAGCCGCAGATCACCGTCAGCAGCAGACCGATTATCGAGGGTGCAAGACAGGCGAAAACGCACAGGGGCGCGTAGGCCAGAACGGCCAGCCAGAAGCCCCACCGCCTGCCCCGCAGGGCGCAGGCAACCAGCGCCCCTGCCATGGGAAAGAGCAGCGTCAGATACACGCTGTACCGCCATCCGCCTACGGCGATGCCGCTTTGACCGGTCAGAGCGCAATACACCTCCAGCGCCAGACTGGCCAGCACCACACCGCCGTAGAGCCACCACGCATACCGGATCAGCTTCCGGTAGTCGAAGAAGTAGAGTGCCGCCATCAGCACAAGGCCGACTCCCGCGCCTGCCAGCGAGCGGATGGAGGAGGTGTGGTTCACGTTGATGCGGATCAGCATGCCGCATACCGCTAACACCGCCGCCAGCGCCAGCGGCGCGTATTGGGGCCAGGGCCGGTGCACCTCGTCCAGCTGCCGGCCCACCAGCACCGGGTCGCCCATCTGCCGCACCGCCTCGATCTCGGCGGAGGTCTCGTCCATGCCCTCCGCCAGACAGGCGTCACGCTGCTCCTCCAGATGGCCCATCAGCTCCCGCCGCAGGGCGGGTCGTACCCGCGCCCAGCGGACCTGCTCATCCACTTGGGACAGGTAACCGTCAAATCGCTCCGACACAGTGAGCACCTCCCTCCAGCACCTTCGTCACGGCGGCGGCGTAGCTGCGCCATTCCGCCTCTTTTTTGGCCAGTGCCTCCCGACCGGAGCCGGTCAGATGATAGTACCGCCGGGTGCGGCCGCCTGCCGCCGGTTCCTCCCGGGCCGTCACCCAGCCCTCCTGCTCCAGCGCATGCAGCAGGGGATACAGCGTGCCGGATTTCAGGTCGAAGGTGTGATTCGACCGGCGGCGCAGCTCCTCGATCATCTGATAGCCGTACATGTCCTGCTGCTCCAGCAGCTTCATCAGCAGCAGCTTTGTGCTGCCGGAGGTCAGCGTCTTGTCAAATTCCATGGTGCCCTCCTTACTATGTAGGATTGCTACATATGTAGATTAACTACATAATAGCGGAGAGAACTTCGATTGTCAAGAAAAATTTTTTATGTGACGTTGTGAGGCTGCCGTTTGTAACGGCAGCCTCACAGTGTCTGCTTATTGGAGCACCTCGCTTTCGATGACGGAAATACTTTGCTCAATGGTGGGCAGCAGCTGATACGGCATCACGCGCGATTGCAGATAGTTTTCAATCACAATATACAAAGAGTAATCACCAATCACAGCAAGGAGGAGCTTGTGGGTTTCACCGGCCAACTGGTCAGAGGTACCTGTCTTAGCGGCCGTACAAACGCCATAATCCTTTGATGAATAGCACTGCTGAAATCCGGCTGTCCAGACTGACCATGCACGTTGAAATGCTTCTGCGTACGCACCATAGCCGCTTTTTGTGATAGCCTCATGCGTGGTCAGGCGGGGTACAGCCGCATTACCACCAGTCGCGCAGTTCCCTGCCAATTCGACCATCTGAAGTGGTGAGGCCATCGCTTCACATTGACCAATTAACGACCAGACTGAAACAAATGTGTTATTACTCGTCCAAGTGAGTGAGGATCTGTCAATGGGCAGATTGCCAATCTGGAAAACATTTTCGCCGTCCTTGGAAAGACCATTCACAGTCCAGCCCATATCATAAAGCTGCTCGTAAGTTTGGTTGACAGATAGCTTTTCGATGAGTTGGGCAAAGAAAACGTTACAGGATTTTCCAACGGCTGTCTCGCCATTGATAAGTTGGCCATGGACTCCACTACACCGAACAACAGTGCCGTCTTGAAGAGTATACGCACCATTGCAAGAAAATCTGGCATTAGCTACGTTAATTCCTTGCGATTCAGCCAGAAATAAAGTTAATATTTTTTGCGTCGATCCGGGGCTCGTTCGGTATAAACATTTGTTTATAAATGATCCCTCCACCGCCTCACCGGCTGCGTTTTTTTCGCCCAAGCCCGGAGTGGAACAAAGTGCCTTAATTTCACCCGTTTTGAAGTCATACAGGGTCACAGAGCCGTAGATCCCCAAATCTACCATTTTCTGGTAGATGCTGTTTTGCACACGACTGTCGATGGTAAGAGTGACAGTGCCGTCCGGACTGGTAAAGCCGTTGACCGCATTCCAGCTGACATCCGGAAAAATGCTTTGTTTGTAGTTGTTTAAAAAATAGCGAGTGTCCGACACATCAATCGAGTTCAGCGTGCCGAGCAAGCTGCCCAGCGCGGGCGTGTTCGTATTACTGTGTGTCAGATCCACCAGCACCTCGCCGTCCGAGGTCCGGAGCGTGCCATAGAGCGAACGAGCTTTTTTTTCGACAACGTTGTTCTCAAAATTCTCTTCTTCAATGTCGATCTTTGAACTCAAGCTCGCCCGCTCCGACAGCGTCAGGCTGTCGGCGGCTTTCTGGGCATTGGCATAGACGCGGAAAATACCAAACAGGCTAACGGCGACCAGTAAGAGGGCGATGCCTCTTACCAGACGATCCACCGGAGTGTAAAAACGCTTTGCCTTTTTTGTCATGTGCTCTTTCATACTTCATCTGCTCCTTCTTTTTCTTTTTTATGGGCCAGCAGCGTGTTAAGCGGCCGAGCCGCTTTCGCCCATAACCAGCTCAGGCACTGAATGCGTCCTCCGAGGGCAAGACCGATCGCAAGCATGGTGGTGCAAAGAGCGGCGCCACTTCTTGAGAGCAGTGGCAGGACCACTCCAGAGAGGGGCATGACATTGAGATTCGCACCAACATGGGTCATGGCTTGCACCAGAACAAGCACCGCTGCCAGGTTGCCGAACGTATAAGACAAAACGTCCATTTGGTTAGGGTGGGTGGACAGGCCATGTACGAGGGTAAAATAGGCGAAAAGCACCAGAAGGCCGATTCCGATGCCGAATAAACCGATCAATCCCGAGTAAACGAAGTCGGTATCAGAAGCGTAATTATAGCTGATATACCGCACGTTATCTGGACTGACGCCGGAACCGAAGATGCCCGCTCGAAGCATGCCCAGTACCGCCCGACGGAGGTTCGCATTTGCGGTCGGGTCGGTCTCAGCGACCAGCACGTCGCTAAACCGTTTTACGAGGTAACTGTCAGGCTTAACGGCGGCGTAGATTTTATACCCGACGAGCCCAATGACCGCGCCTGCCCCGGCCAGCAGGATAAAAAGCTTTTTGCCCTTCGTTTCAAGAACGATCACCAGAACGATGGCCAGCAGCAAAATTGCGTCGCCAAGGGAGCGAAGTATGAGCAGAGAGCCTGCCATCAGTGCTATGACAGCGATAAGCTGTTTCCCGAGGCTTTTCTCTTGCTGCATGGGAACGATCGTGAGGGCGGTGAGCGACAGGACGGCAACCTTGTAGATTTCGACCGGAGAAACACCTGCGATGTATACCCGGGAGCCGTTAACAACCGGCGCGAAGAACAGGCCGTAGGCAGTCAGTGCCAGCACAGCACCGGCGGTGATAATGAACACCAGCCGCAGCAGCTTGTTCCGTTCTTTTAATTGTGGCGCGATACAGGCCAGCGCGACGCCCAGCAACAGCGCCGCGAAACTGAGAAGAACGGTTGCGTAGTGCTTAGCAGCCAGAGCCGGTGCGACATATGCCATATAAACACAGCTGAGGGTCAATAGCAGCCAGACAGGAACCAGCACAGGCAGTACGCCCTCGACCTTAAAGCGCAAGATGAGCAGCAGTGCTGCCGCCTCCATGACCATTAGGAAAAGCATCATCCGCCAGAGGCGGCCACTCACGTTCATCGCCAGCGTGTGGTACACGCCCTCGGCGTCCGCACCATAGTATTGGGCGATACCACCACCGCTCTCCCATAAGGAATACGAAGTGAACATTAACTGGAAGACGATCAGCAAGACCACGGGGAGGGCCTGCAATGCGTAGGGAGACAGCGACATCCGTCGCGAGAGGTTGTTCATCATGTTCTATTCATCCTCCTCTCATTCGTCGATCCTAAAAATCAGTGAACTACCTCTTAAAATAATTTCATCGTTGTCATGAAGAATGAGATCGTTCACGATCTCACCGTTACGCCGGATCAGGGCGTCGCCGCCGAGGGTAAAGCCTACGCCGGGGTCCAGAACAACGAAAAAGCCTTCCGTCACATGCCCCAAAGCGGACAAGTCCACAGTATAGCCTTCTCCGCAGCCGCAGGCATTGAACTCATCGAGAGCAATCGGCAACATCGCGCCGGTGGGGCTTGTCAGAGTAGCTTTCCGCCCGTAGGAATCCGTCTCAAACGGCGTTTCGCGGAGGGGCAAGAGAAGAACTACCATGCCTAAAATCGAGATCAAAAAGTAAGCCAAATCTATTTCTCCTTTCTCTTTACGTACACTTTTTTGATTTCCTCTTGATGTTTTAATCATAGCAGCATTGATTGGACGGTTGAGAGGGGGGAGCTGTGCCGGTGGCTCTGTGCTGGAAAACCAAAACTGCCTGTGAGACCAGCGTCTCACAGGCAGTTTGTTCGAAGGCTGGGGGGAGATAAAGCTATTTTCGTTTCACGAACAGGCTCCTTGCCAGCCAGCCTGCTGCGAACACCGCAATAGCGCGAACCAGATCGCCCATGCTCAGGTTGAGGTAAAGCCGGAGGTAGACCCCATCTCCGATCACCGAAGTGCCTGTCCGGAACCCATAGAACAGCAAGACAGCGGTAAAGAGCAGCAGTAACAGCTTGCGCGTGAGGCTGAGCGCCGCATTTCGTCTGACAAGCGTCGCATGCGCACCTCTGCTGCGCTCACGGGGCTGCTGGCGCTCCCGCGGGTGGGCGACCGGTGCGGATGCCGTCTCTCGCTGTGGTGCCGCTGCGGGCTGCCAAGACGCCACCTCCAAAAGGAGAGAGGGCGTCCACGTCACCGCATGAGGGCTGACACCTTCGCCGATGACAGCCGTGAGGGCCTCCTGCTTCACATCGAGAATTTCGGTGAGGATGGTTTCAATATCCGAGGTGGTGTAAGCCATTTGACTAGGTGGCACTTCAAATTTCGGATCATTTGCATTTCTGGCTACTAGTTTTAGACTGGCGGGGCAGGCTTTACAGTAGCCGAAGGACCAGAAGGTCTTAGCACGAACCGATGGAGGCAGGGCATAAAGGACACCCAATAGCTCATCCTGCGAGATATCGTCCACGAAACACAGATTTTTCCCGTTCATCGAGACGGCCAGCGCCACGGCATAGGCTGTCAGCATGCCGTCCGTGAAAGGCACGCTGTCACAGTAACGGCTGTCGTCCACCAGCTCGTCCAGCAGGGCGGGAAGCTTGTTCAAAGATGTGCCTGCGGCGTCGCCTGTGTCTACCAGCCATTCTGCCACTCGGAAAACAGCCGCTGGCCGCCGCATCAGCTGTTCGGCGAAGGTATCTCCGAACAGCAGTGCAAATTTTTCAGTCCCGCCGCGCTCCGCTGGGGTGTTGCCGCCAACGCGACTGACGATCAGCGCATGGTAGCCGTCCAGCTCTGTGACATACTGGATGGTGCTACCCGTCAAACGAGACAGCATCGAAATGATAGACTGCGGTGCTGCCGCGCTGGTCTCGGTCTTATAAAAACCGTCGTGGTAGGTCTGTGCGATGAGGATCATCTTTTTTTCGTTTTTGCCCATTATTTTGTCCCTCCCATGTCTACGAGGTGTTCCAGGAGCCACACAAAAGGCAGTTCCTGATTGAATCCGCTTTCAAAGTTCATCATGTCGCCGCTTTCTTCGCGGCAGGCGGAAACGAGGCAAACCGGCAAATCCTCGCTGCTGAAATTATACCGATGCGTATCCCTCAGAATATCACTGGCAAGAGCCATGTGGCGGCGCAGGTCCTCTTGGCTGTGGATAGGGTTGAACACCGGTGAGGAGCTGTGCAGCCTGGTACCATTTGCCAGCACGCTGCGACTGGCGTGAGCCGATTCGGCTTGTTTCAACTTTTCCTGAATAACATCAGCCTCGGAAATAGCGATGATTTTCCTGATATTTCCATTTTCTTCGCTGTACAGCCGGAGCAAACCCTCGATGTCGCCCAAGGGACGCTTGCCGTTCTCAAGAAGGGAAGTACCTTTGACTACGACCAGTGCACCATCTAAAAAACGCGCCTTATCCAGAACCTCGTCTGCCAGCAAGCGATCGCTGATGCGATAAGATCCGTGTTGAAAAACGGACTGTGAGTGGTTCTGCAGTAAGGAGATCTCACCCCCTGTGTCAAAAACGACCAGCTCAATCTTTTGCGCCTTGCGCTTGCTCTTGCCTTCTTTCGTGACCTCAAAAGGTGTGCCGTCGAAGGAGGAAATGGCGTTACGAGGCAGACGTGCCGCCTTCGGATCCTTTGCTGTACTGATCACCTTGCCGCCCAGCAGCTTAGCCGCTCGATCCAAAGTGGTGTTGATGCAGAGCGAGTGCTGATAGCACGACTTGCCCGCCCCGACCGTGCCGAGCAGGCCGATGGTAACGGTGGGATAGTACCCGCCAAACAGGTGGAGGCTTTCGTTCCGCAAAAGGGCTTCTCGATCGAATCGATCGGTATGGCGCAAGCGCAAATTTTTTGTCTTGTCATTCTGGTACGTCAGTTTCACAGAAAACATCCGCGGCAGACCATTGACCAAGATCAGACTCCCCGGCTCGATCTCCGCCTTAACGATGGACTTCGCGGCGTCGCCGATGGGCAGTACCGTGACGCGCCAGCGCCCGTTTGAGCGGTAGGGGACGAGGAAGATCCCGTCGCCTACGCCGAAGGCCCAGTTCGTTTTGGATTCATCGTAGTCAAAATGCGACACAGTTGTTCTTTCACCGCCGGCGCTGATACCCAGCGCCTCACCCCATTTCAACATTTCAAGCCACCTCCTTTACAAACTTGCCGACCCCGACAGGCGTCCACGTTTTCTGGACCGGGATCGTGCGCAGAACACCGCAGCTGCTGGAGAACTGCGCCATGGGCCGATGGGTGTCATCGTCGAAGAAGAACTTGACGCCCTCCTTCAGAGTCATTTGTTTTTCCAATTCCAGATCGATCATAAGGGACTTTCCACTGTTCATAAATACCAACATACGTTCTTTCTCCTTTCAATTATACAGATGTACGGGATGCTTTCTCCGCCTTGGCTTCATCGTAAATGATCTGACGCATAAAGAGATCGCTGCCGACCCGTGTCCATTCATCTGTGATGCAGACCTTGGTGTTCAGCGTCCGGTCGGCAGCGATACAGCAGCCGTCCGCCTCGCTGTAGGTGACTGTCAGGTTGCCGATGTTACAGACCTTCACCCGCTGGATATCGATGCAGCCCTCCTGCGTGTCGGAGTAGTACCGGAGGTACACTCTTCGCACAGACCGGGGGACCGGCGGGATATAGTGGGCGGCACATTTCAGCCTCTGGATGCGGCCATATACCGGATTGCTGCGGAAGATCATCAGCAGCACAGAGACGCCGATAAACACAACGAGCAGCGGTACGCCGCAGAGCCTATAAAAGATGCTGTATGCCAGCGCGATCTCACGCCAAGGCGATACACCGGATTCAAACCATCCCTGAACGGTACGGCCGATCCCGGATGCCAAAAACGACTCCCACAAGGATGCGGGGAATTTGGTAAGGATAAACCAGATCGTCCACCGAATGGCCAGGAGCCAGACACACAACTTTTTCAGTCCCTTCAAGTATTTCATGTTTCATTCACTCCCTCTTTGGATTTCTTGATCTTATGATAGCAGCCGCATATCGTGGAAAAAGAGGGGGGAACTATACCAGAGGTGCTTCGTGTTGTCCCGCTTTTTCAAAGCTGCCTGTGAGACAAGTATCGCACGGGCTGCTTTTGTAAAAGGAGGGGGGGACAGGAACGGAGGAAGCGACGCACCTTATATATAAAACAGAGGACCTCAGATACTTGTCTGAAGTCCTCTGTGTTTGAATGTGGGAAGCCATCGGTCTCTGCCGATCCTTTTGCGGGAGACGGTTTTATATCACCACGTCAGCGAGAATTCTACCAGTTCCGGCGTTTCCGACTTGCCGATAAGGGGCTCTCCTTTGTCCAGCGCGGCAAGCCGCGCCATTTCGTCGCCCGTAAGTGCAAAATCAAACAGGGCGAAGTTTTCTTGGATATGCTCCGGCCGTGCGCTTCTGGGGATGACGGCGATGCCCCGTTGGGTCAGGAAGCGCAGCAGGATCTGCGCCGGGGTCTTGCTGTATTTTTCGGCAAGAGCAAGCACGGCGGGCTCGGCAAACATTTCGTTTCGGTTGCCCTGCCCCAGCGGCGCATAGGCCATGTGGGCCACCTGCTTTTTGTCCATTCAACTGCGCTCGGCGATCCGCTGGCAGTACAGGTTCGTTTCGATCTGGTTCACCGCGGGCACGGCCTTGTTGTAGGCAATCAGATCAAGAAGCTGATCCGGTTCAAAGCTGGAAACACCGATGGCCCGTATCCTGCCGTCTGCGTACAGCTTTTCCAGCGCACGCCACGCGGCGTAGTAGTTGGCAAAGGGCCAGTGCAGAAGCAGCAGGTCGAGATATACCATCAAGCAGATGGCGGAGATGTTCGGTGTCACGGAGCATACGCTGCGGTTTTATACGGACAGGGGACTGCTGCCCTGCCGGCGGGACGGCGGCAACCGGCGGGTGTTTACCGAGGAGTCCGTCAACTGGATGCAGGGCATCCAATGTCTGAAGGGCTGCGGCGCGTCCATTCAGGACATTCGGGAGTATTGCCGTCTGTGTCTGCTGGAGGGATCGGAGGAAAACCTGCGGGCGCGGTACGCCATTATTCTCAAGCAGCGGGCCGAGGCCCATAAGCGGCTGGAGGAGGCCAAGGCCACCGTGAAATACATGGACAGCAAAGCCGCGCACTACGAGGCCGTTCTGGCAGGTCTTGCTCCGGACGATACCAACCCGAGAAACTGGACGGCGGCGAACCGGCCGAAGCATTAAGGAGAGTGACATACCCTTCAAAAGAGCGCGGCATGTCGATCCTGTAAGACGCCAACGGGGCGGAGCCATTGTGTGAATGGCTCCGCCCCATTTTAGACTTGCTTAGGCTTGCGGCTTGATCTCCACCGTCCGGCCGCCGAGGATTTCATAGACCCGGTGGGAAACGGAAAGAACGGTGCGGCCCTGGGAGGCATGGCGCAGAGCCTCCAGTACCCGCGCTTCGGTCTCCGCGTCCAGATTGGCGGTGATCTCGTCCAGCAGAAGCACGGCAGGGTCTGCCGCCGCCGCACGGGCAATGGACAGCAGCTGCCACTCGCCCTGCGAGAACATGCCGTCCGTACACACGGTATCATACCCCTCCGGCAGCGCCTGAATGGCGTCGTCGATCCCGGTCAGCTTTGCCGCATTTTGCGCCATTTCACGGGTGATCTGCGGATCGTTCAGGGTGATCTGCTCCAGCACCGTCCCCGGCACGCGGGAGAAATGCTGCTCCACGCAGCCGATGCAGGCACGCCGCTGTCTATCCGGAATGGCCGAAACGTCTACGCCGCCGATGGTGACCGTGCCGTGCTGGGGCGGATAAAGGCCCAGCAGCAGCTTGAACACCGTGCTTTTCCCCGCGCCTGTCCGGCCCACCAGCGTGACCTGCTCGCCCTGCCTTACGGTCATGGAGAGATCCTTCAGTACCGGCTTTTCCCCATAGCCGAAGGTCACATGAGAGAGTACCACATCGCCACGTGGAGCGTCCTCCTTCTGAGGGATGGTGCGCTCCGGCTGGGCAAGAAACGCATCGATCCGCTTGACGCCCGCCATGGCCGACTGAATGGTCTGGATCTCCATGCCAAGGCTTTCGATGGGCGTGAAAATGCGGGAGATATAGTTGATGACCGCCACCGAGGTACCCACCGACATGCCGAACAGCGTCAGTATCTCCGCCCTGCCGGAGGCGGAGAGCAGCATGACGATGCCCACTACGACGGCATTCAGCAGCAGCACCACCGGCGAATAGACCGCGTCATAGAAGTTGGTGCGCTCCATGGCGGCATAGCTGTCGCCGATGCGCCGGTCATAGCGGCGCTCCATATAGTCCTCGATCCCCAGCGCCCGGATGGTGCGGATGTTGTGCAGCGTTTCCGGCACCTGACCGGACACGGCAGCGACGGCGCGGCGGTTGTCCAGCTGGGCGGCCAGCATCCGCTTCTGCACATGGCGGGTGAACACCGCAAACAGCGGCAGCACCAGCAGCAAGACCAGCGCAAGACCGGTGTTTTTTACGGCGATCAGCGCCATGATGGAGACGATCCGGCAGGCGTCCGCCACCATGCTGATGATGCCGGAGGTAAACAGCGCCTCCACGGTATCCACATCGCCGGAAAACCGGGCGGCCACCTCGCCGGGCTTCTGGCCCGCCAGCGTACCGGCAGGCAGGTGCGTCAGCTTCCGGGACATCTCCGAGCGCAGCGCATGGGTCATTTTCTGGCCGAACAGTATCAGCAGGCTCTCCTGCGCCGAGGAGAACCCCCCTTCCAGCGCAAGGCTGCCGAAGTACAGCAGCGCCGCAGAAAACGTCAGCGGGAGGCCATCGGTCAGCCGGTCGATGATCCGGGCCAGCAGCAGCGGCGGCAGCAGCGATGCCGCTACCGATGCCGCCACGCACAGAAGCGTACCCACAGTAAGCAGGCGGTGCGACCTTGCTGCCATTCCGATGGCGGTGAACACGCCGTTTTTCTGTTTCTTCATACCTGCGCACCTCCCGTCTGGCTTTCGTACAGCTGGCGGTACACCGGCTCGGACGCCATCAGCTCCGCGTGGGTGCCCACGGCGGTCCTGCCGTCCTCCATGAAGATCACCCTTTGCAGCTGCGGAAAGTGGTACAGCCGGTGGGAGATCAGGAACACCACCTTATCCTTGGCGTAGCTCTGTAAATTGGCAAACACCGTATCCTCGGTGCTCCGATCCAAGGCGGAGAAGGGATCGTCCAGCACCAGAACAGGCCGGGGATGGGCCAGTGTTCGGGCCAGCGCCAGCCGCTGCGCCTGTCCGCCGGAGAGACGGGTGCCGCTGCTGCCGATGACAGTGTCGACCCCGTTTTCCATGGCCTGCACCTCTGCCTCCAGCGCCGTCGCGGCCAGATATGGTATGGCGTCCTGCTCGTCGCCGCAAAGAACGTTGTTTTGGATGGTATCGGCGCTCAGCTCCGGGTCGTGGCTCAGATAGCCCACGGTGGCGGCGATCTGCCGGGGCGTAAGGGCAGAGAACTCCTTCTGCCCGAATTTTGCCGAGCCGCCGTAGGGCACTTCGCACAGGAACACCCGCCCGAAGGTGGACTTGCCGCAGGCCACCGGCCCCGTGACGCCGATGATGTCGCCGGGGTGGGCCGTCAGCGTCAGGCCGGAGAAAACCGGTGTGTCCCCATAGGCAAAGGACAGGTTCTCCAGCGTGACATCGGCAGGGGCCGGAACGGCCAGCGGCTCCAGCGCCTCCGGCGATTTTATCAGCGGCCTGATGCGCTTCCACGATACCTCCGCCTTCTGCACGGCGTTGAACAGCTTGGCCACCTTGGAGGATTTTACCGTCAGCTTGGTAAAGCAGGAGAGGAACGTGGTGAAGGCCGCGATATCCCATGTGTTCCAGCCTGTACCCAGCACGTTTTTCGCGCCGAACCACAGGATGAACAGGGTGCCTGCGCCCGATACGGCCAGATACAGCGGCGGCAGCGCCGACTGCCACACGTTGCTGCGCACGGCGCTTTTTTCGTAGGCGCTCAGAGCGTCCTCGTACCGCGCCTCACGGGCGCTTTCGCAGCCATAGATGCGGTAGGTCACGGCGTTTTGGGCGCGATCCAGCGTAGCCGCGCTGAGCGCGCCCGCAGCCCTTTTGTAGGCGGAGCCCGCCCGCTGCACCGGCTTTTTCATCCACGCCGCGCAAAAGTAGGACACCGGCGTGAACAGCAGGCTCAGCAGCGCCAGCCGCCAGTCGTACACCAGCAGCATCACGGCATAACCGGCCAGCGCCACGCCGGTATCGAAAACCTCGGTGGTGAACTTCCGCATACCCTCCACGCAGTCGTCCACGTCGGAGATCGCCTTGGTCATCAGTTCGCCCGCACCCTCCTGCTCCAGAGAAGCCCGGCTCTGCCGCACCAGATTGGCGTAAAGGATGCCCTTCATCCGGCGGTTGATGTTGTTGGCAAAGCGGCGGACGTAGAACCGCTTGACGAACCGCGCCGCCTGCACCAGCAGCGTCACAGCGATATAGGCCAGCACCAGCATTGCCATTTGGGCGGCGGTCTCGCTGCCGCCCAGAATATCGGCAAGGCACTGGGCCAGCCGTCCTTCGAACCACGGCGCGGCCAGCAGGCCGATGTTATAGATCAGGCCGGAGACTGTCACAAAAGTAAGGGAAAGCCACTCCGCACGGAAATAGGAGCCGATCTGATCCGGGCGAAAGGCGTTGTCATGCCTCATCGCTTGCGTCACCTCCTGCTGTCTTTTGAAAGTGCGGAAAGCCTGCGCGGCTTTCTGCCTTGGACACTGCGTACAGCTTATCCAGCGTGGCTGCGAAGGCGGCGGCCTCCTCCGCAGGCAGGGCACTGGTCAGATACTCGTAAAAAGCCGCTTCGATCTCCGCCTTGGAGGCTTTCAGGCTCTCCGCCTTTTCCGTGGGATACAGCAGCTGACTGCGTCGGTCGTTGGGAGCGTCCCTGCGGATGAGATATCCCTTGGCTTCCAGATTTTTCGTCCGTCGGGCGATGGCGGCCTTGTCGGCGTGGAGAAGCTCCGCCAGTGCCGCCTGCGTGCAGCCGGGATTGTGGCGCAGCGCGTGGATCAGGTCGATCTCCGCCGTGCCTACGTCCTTTTCCCGCAGCGTCCGCAGCACCAGCTTTTCCGCTTCGCGGGCGATTTTTGTGATCTTCCGTTCTGTAATATCCATAGCCGCCTCCGATTCACAGAGAAAGTTGTACCTACATCGTTGTATGTGCAACTATTATAGAACACTTTCCCAGTTTGTCAAGACAAACAAATAGGGCGTGAGTCTCTTTCATAAGACTCACGCCCTATTTTCAGCCTGTCAAAAAAGCTTCGCAGAATTCGCCGCCCGCCATGGCGGCGAACAATTTGGATCGTTTTTCGCCGCAGCATGTATGTGGCGAAAAACACTTTGCGCGGAGAGAGTGTTTTTTCGCCCATTTATGGGCGGAAAAGCGCGGGTCGGAGCGATTCCTGATTTTGTCAAAAAAGGGCTATGCCCTTTTTTGACAGGCTAAAGCGTCAGGCGCGGGGAAGAGTGATATCGGCGCGGAACAGGTCACCGTCGATGGACAGGGCAAACGTGCCGTTCATAAGACGCACCAGACTTCCGGCGATGGAGAGGCCCAGACCGCTGCCCTCAGTATGGCGGGAGGCGTCGCCCCGGACAAAGCGCTCCATCAGCTCATCGGGGGAGATGTTCAGCTCGGCCCGGGAGACATTCTTGAAGCTGATGGTGACCGTCTCCGCGTCGCTGGATGCCACGACGTAGACGCGGGTATCCTCCAGCGCGTATTTGCAGATATTGCTGACCAGATTGTCCATAACGCGGCTGAGGAGCTTGCCGTCGGCCCGGACGGAGGCGGGCTTCTCCGGCGGTCGGGCCACCAGTGTCAGATGGCAGTCGGCCAGCCGCTCCTGATACTCGCCCACGATCTGATCGAACAGCACCGCTACATCCGTGGGCTGAAGCTCCACCGGCAGCGCGCCGGAGGACGCTTTGGATGCCTCCACCAGATCCTCCGTCAGCTTTTTCAGACGGCGGCTCTGGCGATCCAGCACGGCGATGTACTCCCGTGCCGTCTCCGGCTGGACATCCACCTTCTGCAGCAGGTCCACATAGTTGACGATGGAGGTCAGGGGGGTCTTGATATCGTGGGACACGTTGGTGATGAGCTCGGTCTTCATGCGCTCGGCCTTGGTCTGCTCCTGCACCGCCCGCTCCATGCCGGTGCGCAGGCCATTCATCCGCTGGCCGTAGCGCTTGAAGTCGCCGATCAGCGGCTTGATGTCGATGCTCTGGGAGAGGTCGCCCGCCGCCAGCTTCTCGCCGCCCTTCTGCAGAATGCGCAGGTTCAGGGCGATGTACAGGATGGCAAGGAACTCCACCAGCTTCATCGCCACAAAGATGCCGTCCACGGAGCCGTAGCCTACCAGAACCAGAAGCATCTCGAGAAAGAACAGCGCCGCCGTCACCAGCGCGGTTTTCCAGATCAGGGGCAGGGCAACTGCGGTACGGCGCAGGCCACGGCCCACGGCCCTGATGATGCGCCACAGCAGCCGCAGGAGACGGCCGATCAGTGAGCCCCGCAGCACCGTCCCCGCCTTGCACTGGGCGGCGAACACGCACAGGAACAGCAGAAGGAAGGGCAGCAACGCCGCAAAGACCCAGAGCCGTCCCAACCCGTAGTAGAAGGTGTCCCAGCCGATGAAAAACGCGCACAGCAGCGCCAGCAGCCACACATCCGCCGGAATCTTATCCAGCCACGTCAGGTGGATACCCTCGTGGCCGGCCCAGTGTCCGGCGGAGGCCATGGAGAAGCAGAAGCAAAACAGCGTCAGCAGCAGAAACAGCACCGTCAGAAACACGGTCAGCCCGGTGTGCTCCAGCAGCCATTCAGACACCAGATAGAAGGAGTTGTCCGTGGTATCCGCACGCAGCAGGTCGGCGATGATGGCAAACTCCTCCGTGTGCCCGTCGGCAAAGGTGAACGAAAATATTTCCTGCGCGGAATACAGCGGCTTGTCGTTGTCCGTCAGTTCAAAGTTTTCAAAGGTGATCTCGCCGGTATCCTTGTTGGCGACTGCCAGATGGCAGGCAGTGTCCTCACGGGGAAATCCGCTTGCAAATGCGCCGGACAGATCGTTCGTTACCTGCTGCAGCTCCTCGGGGGTGGTGTCTGCATCGGGGGTGGTGCTGTCATCCGTGCCGGACGTATCATCGGCCAGCGCTCCCGCGTTGACCATCAGGTCGCGCAGATAGTAATAGGCGCTGTAGATGGCGTTGTTGCACTGGGACTCGTACAGTTCCTCCCGCAGGTATGTACCGCCGTCCAGAAACACGTTGTAGTTGACGAGAAAGCCGACGCCCACACCGGCCAGAACGGTCATCGCGGCGAAAATTATGGTCAGGAAGAAGGCTGTCAGCTTGGCCCAGGTTTTATCCAGAAGTCGTTTCATGTGAGGGTGCCCTCCATTTTATAGCCCTTGCCCCAGACCACCTTGATGTACCGCGGCTCCGAGGGGTTGATCTCCAGCTTTTCCCGCAGGTGCCGGATGTGTACGGCGATGGCTCCTGTGGCGTTCAGCGGCACGTCGTCCCACACCCGGCGGTAGATCTCGCTGGGAGAGAACACCGTTCCGGCGTTCTGCATGAGAAAGCGGAGAATGTCGTATTCCTTGGGGGTGAGAGAGACGGGATCGCCGTCCACGGTGACGGTCTTGGCGTTGTCGTCCAGACAGATGCCGCCGATGACCAGCGTGGAGGGCCGCACCTGACCGCCGCCCAGCTGCAGATACCGCCGCAGCTGGGAGCGTACCCGCGCCAGCATCTCCACCGGATTGAAGGGCTTGGTGATGTAGTCGTCCGCCCCTACGTTCAGACCCAGCACCTTGTCGGTGTCCTCGCCCTTGGCGGTCAGCAAAATCACGGGGACGTTGCTGGTCTGCCGCAGTTGGGCCATGGCGGTCAGGCCGTCCATGACCGGCATCATGATATCCATGAGGACCAGGTGCACGTCCTCATGGGCGGCCACGGACAGGGCTTCTTTTCCGTTATAGGCGGCGAGGACACGGTAGCCCTCGGCTTTCAGATATATTTCCAACGCGGAGACGATGTCCTTTTCGTCGTCAACGACTAAGATGGTATACATAGCGGATCCTCCTGTGGGGGTGAGTTTGTCATACCTCTATCATACCCTTTCGCGCACGATTGCACAAGGTCAATTCTTGGCGGCGGGGTAGGGAAGGGTCGTCAGGTTCACGCTGTGGTGGATGGGCTTCCATTCCACCTTCATGAACAGCGCCGCCAGCGAGATGGGGAGATACGTCAGCATGAACAGGGGGAAGGTCAGGGTATAGACGATCTTTTTCCACGCCGGGGCGTGGATGCGCTTCCACTCGGTGGCCACGGTGATGCCGCCCAGCACCAGCAGCGTGGCAAGGATGCTGCCCATGCACTCCAGCAGCGACCGCATGGCGAACCACACACCGACGCCCTGCATCAGTCCCAGCACCGACAACGTGATGTTGGCCAGCAGGCACAGCGCCGTCAGGATAAAGGCGGGCAGGATGGACATGGACATGTCGAAGCAGCTCCAGCTGCCCTTGGCCGCGCCCTTCAGCAGGTCCGTGCCGTACCGGCGGAACACTTGAATGTATCCCTTGGCCCAGCGCAGCCGCTGCCGCACGGACTGGCGGAAGCTGGTGGGCTGCTCGTCATACAGCACGGCGTCCTCGCAGATGGCGATCTTTTCGCCCCGGAGGATGTGGTACACAGAGAATTCAATGTCCTCGGTCAGCAGATAGAACCGCCAGCCGCGGCTCTCGTTCAGGATACGCTGGGAGAACAGGAAGCCCGTGCCGCCCACGGCGGCGCTGCTGCCCAGACGGGTGCGGGCACCGTTGAGATAGCGGCTCTCCCGCAGGAACCACAGGGCATAGCCCGCGCTGATCCAGTTGCCGCCGAAGTTCTTGCTGTTGCGGTAGCTGGTGACGATCTCATGGCCGTTGGAGAACATCCCGTTCATCCGCTCTATGTAGTCCGGGGCCAGCAGGTTATCGGCGTCGAACACGAAGTAGCCGTCAAACCCCGCCGGATAGTCCGCGCCGATGTGCTGCAGCAGGAAGTCCAGCGCGTAGCCCTTGCCCACATTCAGCTGGTTGAACCGCTCATAGACCACCGCGCCGTGGGCGCGGGCGACGGCGGCGGTGCGGTCGGTGCAGTTGTCCGCCGCCACGAACACCGTCACAAGGGACATGTCGTAGGTCTGCGCCCGGAGGCTCTCCAGCAGGCCGGAGATGACATTCTCCTCGTTCCGGGCGGCGATCAGCACCGCGTAGCGGTGCCGTCCGGCCGGGGCGGTAAGGGGCTTGGGCTTTTTGGCCAGCACCAGCGGAATATAGAGAAACTGATAGGTATAGCAGATAAAAAACAGCGCCGAGATAACGGCGTTGATGGTACGCAGCGTGGTCTCCATAGAGGCACATCCTTTCTTCTCTTTTTGCCCTTGTTAATCGATGGCACCTCTATGGTAGCAAACGCGGGATTAAGAAACAATCACGGGGAAGATTAAGGTTTTATTAAGGAGCGAGTATAAGCCAAAAGAGGTATTTGCCGCGGATGCGGCAAATACCTCTTTTGAAAGCTATTACTCTCCGGCGTGCAGGGCTTCCTTCAGTGTCCGCCAGCCCAGCACCGCGCACTTGACCCGCGCGGGCATATGGGCGATATCCCGAAGGGCGGAGGCCTCCTCCAGACTGTCAATCTCCTCCTCGGTTGCTTCGCCTTGGATCATTTTCAGGAACGTCTCGCCCAGCTTCAGGGCATCCTCCTTCTTTTTCCCCACGATCATGCCCAGCATGATGTCGGCGGAGGCCTGCGAGATGGCGCAGCCGTCGCCTACGAACGCGCCGTCGGCGATGGTGTCGCCGTCCAGCTTCAGCTTGAGGAAAATGTCGTCGCCGCAGCTGGGGTTGACGCCCTCCAGCACGATATCGGCGTCCGGCAGATCATGCTTGAACTCCGGGTGCAGATTGTGCTCGGTGAGGATCTCATTATAAAAGCTTCTATTTTCCATAGCCCATTCGCTCCCTCAAGGTGGAAAGACTGTTCAGCAGGCGGTCGATCTCCGCCTCCGTGTTGTAAAACGCCAGACTGGCCCGCGCGGTAGACGGATGGCCCAGATGGGCCAGCAGCGGCTGCGCGCAGTGATGGCCTGCCCGGATGGCGACGCCGTCGCTGGCGAGAATTTCGCTGATATCGTGGGGGTGGACGCCGTCCACAGTGAAGGCGAGGATGCCGCAGTGCTCCTCCGGTTTTTCAGAGCCCAGCACATGGACGCCGGGAATATCGCGGATGCCCTCCATGGCCCGGCGGGTGAGGGCCAGCTCCCGGCGATGCATCTCTGTAAAGCCGATACGGTTCACATAGTCGATGGCCGCGTGAAGACCCACCGCACCGGCGGCGTTGACTGTACCGGCCTCAAACTTGTGGGGCAGCTCCGCAAAGACCGCACCCTCGCGGGTGACGGACTCGATCATCTCACCGCCGGTGAGGAAAGGCGGCATTTCCTCCAGCAGCGACTCCTTGCCGTACAGCACGCCGATGCCCATGGGGCCATAGAGCTTGTGGCCGGAGAAGGCCAGAAAGTCCGCGTCCAGCGCCTGCACGTCCACGGGGATATGGGGCGTGCTCTGGGCACCGTCCACTACCATCACCGCGCCGTGCCGGTGGGCCATGTCCGCGATCTGGCGGATGGGGTTGATACGGCCGATGACGTTGGACACCTGCGTGCAGGCCACCAGCTTCGTCTTGTCGGTGATAAGGGCCTCCACCTTGTTCAGGTCAAGGCTGCCGTCCGGCTCGCACTCCATGAATTTCAGCGTCGCGCCGGTCTGACGGCAGACCATCTGCCAGGGCAGCAGATTGCTGTGGTGCTCCAGAATGGACACCAGTACCTCGTCCCCGGCCTTTACGTGGGAAAGCCCATAGCTGTAAGCTACCAGATTCAGCCCCTCGGTGGTGTTGCGGGTAAAAATGATCTCTCTGGCGCTTTTGGCGTTCAGAAAGGCCCGGACGGCCTCGCGGGCATTTTCATAGTCGTCGGTGGCGGCGATGCTCAGGGGATACAGGCCTCGCAGGGGGTTGGCGTTATGAATCTGATAGAACTTCGCTTCCGCGTCCAGCACGCACTGGGGCCGCTGGGCCGTGGCGGCGTTGTCCAGATACGCGATATCCAGATTCTTCAGCAGGGGAAAATCGTCTCGGTACGCATGTGCCATGTTACAGCACCTCCTCCAATTCTGTCAGGATGGCCGCCTGCGCGGTCTCATCCTGCAAAGTGCGGGCCAGCCGCTCAATGGCGGCGCGGGCCATGATGTTCTCCGCTTCCGCCGCGGAAATGCCCCGGCTCTCGAAATAAAACAGGGTATCCTCGTCCAGCTCGCCGATGGTGGCGCCGTGGTTGCCCACCACGTTCTCCTCGGCGCAGAGGATCAGGGGCACCGTCTTGTTGACAGCGCCATCCCCCAGCATCAGGACGGTCTCCTGCTCGTTGCCCACAGATCCGGCGGAGCCCTTCTTGAAGTCGATGGTGCCGCGGAAAGTTTTCCGGGCGTCATCCTTCAGCGCACCGGCGGCGTTGATCTCGCTGGTGGTTTTCTGTCCCCAGTGGTCCACTACCAGATTCAGATCCACCGTCTGCTGCTTCTGACCCAGATAGCCGATCCCGGCCTGAAAGCCTGCGCCGGTGCCGTTCAGCGCGAAGTGACCGTCGCTGTATACGTCGCCCCGGCCCAGCAGGATCTGTATCAGCTCCACCTGGCCGTTTTCGTCGCAGCGGCCATTGTTCTCCAGCCGGAGCAGGGAGTCATGGGCCGCGTTCTGTATCTGCACCAGCCGCACCCGCGCGTCCTTCTCCACATGAAGCTCTGTCCGCACCAACAGCTTGTCCTCGGAGCGCAGGGTCTCAAAAACCGTGACGGTCTGTCCCTCCGGCGCGTGGATGTCCACCCGCTTTTCGCTGTAAGTCCCGTCGCCGGAAATGTCCAGACGGACGGTCTGTCCGGCGGCGGTGACCTGCTCGCTGCCTAAGGCGGCGGAGTCCTCCCAAGTCAGGGCCGTTTCGTTGACGCCCAGCCGGTTCCATGTGCGGGTCGGGAGCCGGTTGATCAAAATTGTTTCACTCATATCCAAACTCCTTTCAGCCGATGCTGCCCTTCATTTCCAGCCGGATCAGGTTGTTCATCTCCACGGCGTACTCCAGAGGCAGCTCCTTGGACACATTGTCAGCGAAGCCGCTGACGATCAGCGCCCGTGCGTCCTCCTCGCTCATGCCCCGGCTCATCAGATAGAACACCGCCTCGTTGCTGATGGCGCCGATCTTGGCCTCGTGGCCGATGGCGGCATCCTTTGTCCGGATGTCCATGGCGGGGATGGTGTCGGAGCGGGAGTCGGAATCCAGCATCAGGGACTGGCAGGACACGGCGGACTTGGCCCCCTTGGCGTTCTTTTCCACCACCACACTGCTGCGGAAGGTGCTGATGCCGCCGCTCTTGCTGATGGAGCGGGTATTCATGTAGGAGCTTGTGTTTTTGCCCACATGGACCACCTTTGCGCCGGTGTCCAGATTCTGTCCCGCTCCGGCGAAGGTGACACCGGTGAACTCCATGCGGGAATTGTCGCCCTTGAGAATGCTCATGGGGTACAGGCAGCCTACATGGGAGCCGAAGGAGCCGGACACCCACTCGATGGTGCCGCCCTCCTCCACCAACGCCCGCTTGGTATTCAGGTTGTACATGTTCTTGGACCAGTTCTCGATGGTAGAATACCGGAGCTTGGCGCCCTTCTTCACATACAGCTCCACGCAGCCGGCGTGGAGGTTGGCCACGTTGTACTTGGGGGCGGAGCAGCCCTCGATAAAGTGCAGGCTGGCGCCCTCGTCCACGATGATGAGGGTATGCTCGAACTGTCCCGCGCCCTTGGCGTTGAGACGGAAATAGGATTGCAGGGGAATGGACAGGTGAACGCCCTTGGGCACATACACGAAGGAGCCGCCGGACCACACCGCGCCGTGCAGCGCCGCGAACTTGTGGTCATGGGGCGTCACCAGCTTCATGAAGTACTTGCGTACCATGTCGGCGTATTCGCCCTTCAGGGCGCTCTCCATGTCGGTGTACACCACGCCCTCGGCGGCCACGGAGTCCTTCACGTTGTGATATACCAGCTCAGAGTCGTACTGAGCGCCCACACCGGCCAGTGACTTCCGCTCGGCCTGGGGGATGCCTAGCCGCTCGAAGGTCTCCTTGATGTCCTCCGGCACGTCCTTCCAGTCGTTACGCATCTTGGTGTTGGGGCGGACGTAGGTGGCGATGTGATCCATGTCCAGTCCCTCGATGGAGGGGCCCCAGTCAGGGAGCTTCATCTCATTATAAATTTGAAGGGATTCCAGCCGGAACTGCTGCATCCACGCGGGGTCGTTCTTTTCCTGCGAGAGCTTTTCCACGATCTCCGGCGTCAGGCCGGATTCCATCCGGTAGGCGTCGTGCTCCTCGTCCCGGATGTCGTAGACGCTGCGGTCTACATCCTCTACATAGGTTTTTTCTTTGAAATCTGCCATATCAGGAGCCTCTCGGTTCAGTCGTCCTTCAGGCTGCCGAAGCCTTTTTCGTTGATCTCGTCCACCAGCTCGGCGCCGCCGTTCCGGACAATGACGCCCTCCTCCATCACATGGGCCGCGTCCACATGGAGCGCCTCCAGAATACGGGTGGAGTGGGTGATGATTAGCAGCGAGCCATGGGTGCGCTCCCGGAACAGGCGCACGCCCTCGCTGACAGTGCGGACGGCGTCCACGTCAAGGCCGGAGTCCGTTTCGTCCAGAATGGCCAGCTTGGGCTCCAGCATCAGCATCTGCAAGATCTCAGCCTTTTTCTTCTCGCCGCCGGAGAAGCCTACGTTCAGGTCGCGCTCGGCGTAGCTCTCGTCCATGTCCAGCAGGGCCATGGTCTCCTTGAGCTTTTTCTTGAAGTCCCACAGCCGCAGGCGGCTGCCGGTCTTCTGCTCCAGCGCGCTGCGGATAAAGGCGCTGAGGGTCACGCCGGGGACCTCCAGCGGGTTCTGGAAGGACAGGAAGATGCCCTTTTTTGCCCGCTCGTTCACTGGAAGCGCTGTGATATCCTCGCCGTCAAACAGGATGGAGCCGGCGGTGACGCTGTACGCCGGATTGCCGGTGACGGCATAGCCCAGCGTGGATTTGCCGGTGCCGTTGGGCCCCATGAGCACATGGGTCTCATCATGCCCCACGGTCAAGTCCACGCCGTGAAGGATCTCCTTTTCCTCCACCCGAACGTGCAGGTCTTTAATTTCCAAAAGTGCCTTGCTCATATTACATCACCTTATCTTCTTTCCGCGCCGCATTGGCCGGTGTTTTTTCGTTGACGCGCATGAACTGCGCCAATGTATGGTTGTCGATATAGGAATTGATCTGATCCTCCAACCCCTGCCAGAAAAGTCGGGCGTCGCAGTCGCAGGAGCTGCCGCAGCCTGTGCCCTCCTCGGACTGGCATGATATGGGCGACAGGTCGCCCTCCGCCGCCCGTAGAATTTCGCCCACCGGATACTTTTCCGGCGGCCGGGTCAGACGGTAGCCGCCGGAGCGGCCCACCGTGCCCTCTACCAGACCGGCGCGGTTCAGTGCGGCCATGATGCTTTCCAGATACTTTTTGGAGAGCTGCTGCCGCTGGGCGATGTCGCGGAGACAAAGCCATTCGCCGCCGCCGTGTTCCGCCATATCCAGCATGACACGCAGCGCGTAGCGCCCTCTGGATGAGATCATCATGTAAAATGCCTCCTTATTCGCAATTACCTACCTTGCGAGTAGGGATTGTAAACCTAAATTCCTACCATGTCAATAGGTAGATACGGAAAATTTTTGTTTTGTGCCAAGGGGAGATGCGGAATACCCGCCTTGAAAGTGCGTGCAAACCGTGCTACAATGCAATAGAACGGATCGATAGAAGGAGGCATACCATGCGTATCAACTGGTTCAAGGACGAGAACAATCTCATTTACATCAACGGCGCGACCCAGCTGGCGGAGCTGGAGAAAACGCTGCACTTCCCCGGTCTGGAGGAGGCGGCCAACGAGCTGCGGCAGCATCCTACGGCAGAGGGCTTTACCATCAAGGGGCCCAAGCGCACCAGCGGACGGCTGTTCGTGCCGGATCTGGCCTTTGGTGAGCATATTGAGATGGGGGAGAATATTTTCTTCTTCATGGGCGAGATGCAGGAGTGCTATGTGATCTACTGGCCCGACGCGCCGGTGGTGAAATAAAGCATGAGGGACAGTCGGTCGGCTGTCCCTTTTATCATGTCAAAAAACCGCACCCGGTCACAGGGCGGTGTGACCGGGTGCGGTTCGAGGGGAGGATACCCTCATTATGGAAAAGATTGGGTACAGATGGGGGGATCATCTGACTCTCAGCCGGGGGTAGCGGCGTCGCAGTGCCGCCAGCTCCGCGCTGTCATCGCCCAGTGAAAGGGCCTGGTCGATGTAGGCCAACTCTGTGTCGGACATGGGATGGTCGCCCCTGGCGCCGCAGGAGACGCAATAGTAGCGTCCGCTCCGGTATACCACGCTGCTGCTGCCGCACAGGGCGCAGCGAATGGTTTTTGCAGGCGCGGCCATGTCTTCTGTCCTCCGTTTCGTAAGCTATCCATAGGATAACATGGAAATTCGCATTTGTAAAACGCATCTTTGCTATTGATTTCATGAGTGACCGTCATGTATAATGGGATCATCGACAACAGCGAGGTGGTTCCTATGAGCATTTCCAAATATCAGGTGTTTTTGAAGGTGGTGTCCTGCGGCACCTTTACCAAGGCGGCGGAGGCGCTGAACTTTACCCAGTCCGGCATCAGCCACGCCATCACATCGCTGGAGAGCGAGCTGGGCATCACGCTGCTCAGCCGCAACCGGGGCGGCGTTGTGCTGACGGCGGACGGCCGGGCCGTGCTGCCCAAGATCGAGAATCTGTGCGCTGCCCACCATGCTCTCATGCAGACGGTGGAGGGCCTGAAGGATATGGACAGCGGCCTTGTGAAGATCGCCACCTTTTCCAGCGTGTCGGCCCAGTGGCTGCCCCGGATATTGAAGAGCTTCGGCAAGCTGTACCCCAACATCGAGTTCGAGGTGGTCACCGGCGACTTCTACGACCAGATCGAGAACTGGATCGTCACCGGCGCGGTGGACTGCGGTTTTCTGCGGCTGCCGTCGGTGAAGCGCCTGCAGACCTACGCCCTGCACCGGGACGAATTGCAGGTCATCGTGCCCTGCGACCACCCTTACGCCCATAGTGATCCCTTTCCCAGGGAGCTGCTGGCGTCAGAGCCGTTTATCCAGCTGGAGGAGGGCGATGACTATGAGATCATGGCGGCCTTCGACGAAATGGGCATCCGGCCCAACGTGAAGTATGTGGCCCGGGAGGATCGGACGATCCTATCCATGGTATCGGAGGGGCTGGGCATCAGTCTGCTGCCGGAGCTGATGGTGCGCCATAGTCCCGCACCCATTACCGCCTGCCGCCCGCCTATGACCTTCCACCGTACCATCGGCATCGGCGTGAAGGACGAAAAAGCGCTGTCCAACTCCACCCGGCTTTTCGTGGACTATGTGCGGACGTGGGTGGCGGCAAACGGAGATCAGTAAAGAGAGACACCCGTACTTCCGGCAGAAGTACGGGTGTCTTTTACGGGGGAAAGAAAATGAAAAACAGGTGTCACAGATTTTCCTTCCGTTCGGCGTAGTATTCCGGCATGGGCGGGATCTGGTTGATGGCCTCCACGATCTCGTGCATGGTCTGGGGCAGCTTCGGCGGATTGACCTTCGGCAGGTCGCTGACCCCGATCTTGTCTTCCAAACCGCAGTAGTACAGGAACTCCCGCATGATCTCCTCGCCGGAGCACTCCGTCATGGGCGTCTTCACATAGGTGCCGCAGTTGTTGGCGTGCAGGCCGTAGAACCACATAAACTGGACGTTCTCCGGCTGATCGGGGGCCATGGGCTGCAGGGGCACGTTGTAGTTGATGAACCACGGTGCGTCCACGAAGGTGGAGCAACCGCCCTTACCGGTGGGGTTGCCGGTCTTTTCCGCCAGATAGTCAAAGAACTGGGGGTAGTCCCGCACGGTGACGGAGCAGGAAACAAAGTTGCTCCTGTCAGGATCAAACGCGAACTTCTCGGGATGGCCGTACTCCGGGCACTTGGCGGCCAGCTTTTCCCACAGGGAGAAGCAGCCCTTGTGAACGGTGTCGCGGTTCATCACGAGAGCCTCGGTCATGCTGCCCTGTGTGGAGTTCTGGGTCATGGAGCCATTGGTGAAGAACACCAGATCCTTTTCCGCGATGGGAACGATCTGCTCGTCGCTGCCCTCAACGATATGCAGCGCCGTGACGGTCTTGTCGATGCCCTCGATTCTGATGTCCATGTCCGTGACCGTTGCGCCGGAAACGAAGTTGACGCCGTGATCGGCCAGATAGACCTCCAGAGGACGGATCAGACTGTTGTACTGGTCGTACTTGGTGCGCAGGATGCCCCGCAGGCTCTTGATGAGGTGCAGCTGGTGCATGAAGCGCACGGCGTAGCGGCGCATCTCGATGAGGCTGTGATAGGGCTGGAACGCCAGCATGGAGCTCCAGTAGTACCAGAGCTGGCTCTGGAAGAAGGCGGGGCTGAACCACTGCTCGATGGTCACATCCTCCAATCTGTCCTCCTCTGTCAGCATCATCTCGATCATCTGCTGCTGGATCTCAGGCGTGACGCCCATGGTGGACTCATCGTGGGGCTGGAAGCCTTGCTCCCACAGGCGGTGCTTGGAGTCGATCTCCCAGTTCTTGTTGCACTCGCGGGTCTCGTCCAGCACGGTGCGGCCCTCTTCATAGAGGGAGGGGATGCTGCCGAACAGATCCCACAGGCACTCCATGTACGGCTCCAGCTCGCGCTCACCGCGGGACACATAGCCGGTCTCCGATGCTCCGGCACAATCCATAGAACCGCCGAACACGGGGAGCTGGTCATAAACGGTGATGTTCTTGCCGGGCATCTGTGCGTCACGGACAAGGAACGCCGCCGCAGACAGACCGGCGATACCGCCGACGATAATATAAGCCTTTCTTTCCTCAATGCCCTCCGGCTTGCGAAGGTGAACACGATCATAGTTTCTCATACAGAAGACCTCCTTACAGTCTGTTAATTTTATACAGGTGTTGCTTTTTGTTTCTGTGGACAGTATACTCAGTATGAAGAAAACAGACGACCAGCAAATTTTGATGAAATATATAAAATCCGACATCTGTATGAAAATTGCCGGTTTTTGGAGGAACAATATGGGACAGAAAGCGGAATACCGCAGCGCCATCCGTTCCCGGCGCATGATCCGGGAGGCTTACACGCAGCTATTGAAGGAAAAGGATCTGTCCAAGATCACGGTGACGGACATCGTGACGCGGGCCGACCTAAACCGCGCCACATTTTATGCGCATTATCCCGATATGCGGGGCGTGACGGAGGAGATCGAAAACGAGATCATCGCTAAGATGCTGGAGGTGCTGAAGGAATTCCGCTATACCAGCTTCTTCCGCAATCCGGCTCCGCTGCTGCTGAAGCTCAGCCGGTATCTGGAGGAGGATGTGGAATTTTACCGCACGCTGGTTCGTGCCAACGGCTCCGAGATGTTTATGGAGAAGCTGAAAGCGGCCTTTACCGACCATATGATAAACGACAGCGATATCCCTGAGCATATGCGCCATTTCAAGATGGTCAGCCTGCGCGTGTGCTATTTTGCCGGCGGCATCGTAAACCTTTATAAGCAGTGGTTTCGCGGCGATCTGGATTGTTCGCTCAACGATATCGCCATGGAGGTCAGCAAGCTCCTGCAGCTGGAGGCGCAGGAATTGTTCTCCGGGCTTGCGTAATGTAAAAAGGTGATCGTTACCCGCCCTTCTATGCTGCCGTGCTCCGGTATTTTTCCCCTCCGGCACGCATAGGCTGGACACCAGAAAGGACGGGGATCGATATGAAAGAGAAACGGGTGCGGATATTCCTGCTGCACCGGCGGGTGCTGGCAGTACTGTGTACGCTGGCGGTGGCGGCGGGCATTTTCTATGTGACGCTGTATCCGGCCTCCCGCACGGCGGCGGCCACCCAGCGCCAGCTGCCCATTTACTCGGTGGAGCGCAAGGATAAGCTGTGCAGCATCTCCTTCGACGCCGCATGGGGTGATGTGAAAGTGCGGCAGTTCAGTTGCTGAACTGCCGCACTTTGTTGCGATGTACGAGATGTACGATATAAAAGCGAATCAAAAAAGATGACTGTTCTCCGCCATTTGGGAAACCGCTTCCTCATAAAATACGTTCAGTTCACCTATATACCCCGGTTTCCACGGTTTGTTCCGCCCGCAGTAGTGGATGACCGCGGACTGCTGCCGCACGTCCTCCAGCGTCATGCCGTCCCCGTTGCGCCGGTGGAGGGCGAACAACTTCTCCGTCATATTGTAGCGGATGGGATCCAGCGGCAGGATGCGCTGGCCGTACAGGGCGCTGATGATGTCCTGATCCGGCAGCATGAGCCGTCCCTTGTGGGCGTTCATATAGTCGAATACCGCCTGCGTATCCTGTTCTGCCCGCAGAGCCTGCAAATTCATCAGCATGACGCCGGAATTGATATAGGGACTGTCCTCGTCCATGTCCAGCCGCAGCTCATTGAAACGGTGCAGAAAGCCGCGGATATGGGTGGCCGCCGCGAAAAACGCTGTGCCCATGGGCATTTCATACAACTCCCGCAGGCTCTGCCGCACCACAATATCCGGGTCGAGATACAGCACCCGCTCCAGCGTGTCCGGCAGATATTTGGCCGCAAAAATGCGGTAGTAAATGGCTTTCGGGTAACGGTCAGAAGTCGGCGCGTCCGCCAGCCCGCTCTCGTCCACCTGTATCAGGTGCAGTGCGCCCCGCTGTCCCAGCAGCGTTCGTGTTTCCGCCACGTCCGCCTCCGACAGTCCCTCGTCGTGCAGCAGGTACACGTCAAAATACGCGGCACTGTCGCTATGCAGCGCGGAGAACAGCATCACATTCAGCTGTGGGATGTAGTTTCGATCCAGTGTCATCAACAGATTCATAGGCACACCTCGTTTTTTGTTTCCAGCATATTCTATGTCCTGTTAAAAAGCAAGAGTCAATGTACCCAGCACAACATATCATTCCCGGCACGGCATAGCATAGTACCAGTCGGGGGAAGGCCGAGGAAAATTTCTGCGTCGCCTGAAAAATAACAACGCGGCCGTACAGACATAGCATGAACCAGAGAGACGAGCGGCAAAATGCCGCCCTTTCCGGCGGCATTTTGTTGTTGGTTACTTGGTCACAACCAATTTATCGTCCTTCACAGACAGCTTGGCGGTATCACCGGCCTTGAGGGTACCATCCAGCATCCTTTCAGCTACGGTATCCTCCACCTTATTTTGAATAGCCCGACGCAGAGGACGTGCGCCATACTTGGGATCAAAGCCCTCTCGCGCCAACTCCTTCACGGCTTCCTCGGAGGCATCCAGACGAATACCCATGGATTCCATACGGTTCGCTACAGTCTTGAGCATCCGCCGGGCAACCTCTTCGATATTCTGCTCCGTCAGTGCGCGGAACACGATGATGTCATCGATACGGTTCAGAAACTCAGGGCGGAAGGTGCGGCGCAGCTCCTCCATGACAGTTTCCTTGGCCTGCTCATAGGCCTTGTCAGCATCCTCTGCAGCTTTCTTGTCTCCAGCGTCAACACTCAGCTTGGCGCCGGCGTCGGTCAGCGCCTTGGCGCCGATGTTGCTGGTCATGACGATAACGGTGTTTTTGAAGTCCACGGTACGACCCTGAGAGTCGGTGATACGACCATCGTCCAGAATCTGGAGCATGATGTTCCAGACGTCCTCGTGCGCCTTTTCGATTTCATCGAAAAGCACCACGGAATAGGGCTTGCGGCGCACCTTCTCCGTCAGCTGGCCGCCCTCATCATGGCCAACATATCCCGGAGGAGAACCGACCAGGCGAGACACCGTGTGGCGCTCCATGTATTCGGACATATCAATGCGGATCATGGCGTTTTCATCGCCGAACATGGCTTCTGCCAGAGACTTGCACAGTTCCGTCTTGCCGACACCGGTGGGGCCCAGGAACAGGAACGAGCCGATGGGACGCTTGGGATCCTTCAAGCCGACACGACCGCGGCGAATGGCACGAGCCACGGCCTTTACCGCCTCGTCCTGCCCCACGACACGCTTGTGCAGCGTCTCCTCCATGTGCAGTAGGCGCTGGCTTTCGTCCTCGGTGAGACGTGTCACAGGGACGCCGGTCCAGCCGGACACCACAGCGGCAATGTCCTCCTCGGTCACGTCCCGGTGTGTCTGATTGTTCTTGCGGCGCTTATCGCGCTCAACATCCAGCTGCTTCTTATACTCCTTCTCGGTATCCCGCAGCTGGGCTGCCTTTTCAAAGTCCTGGGCGGCGATGGCGGCTTCCTTGTCTGCGGCAATGGTGTTGAGCTTTTCCTCCAGACTCTTGAGCTCCTCGGAGGGCTCTTCCTGCTCCATCCGCACACGGCTGGCGGCCTCGTCCATCAGGTCAATGGCCTTGTCCGGCAGGAACCGGTCGTTGATATACCGGGAAGAAAGCTCTACAGCGGCCTTCAAAGCCTCGTCGGTAATATGCAGGCCGTGGTGCTGCTCATACTTCTGCCGCAGGCCCTTCAGAATCTCCAGCGCAGCCTTCTGACTGGGTTCGCCCACTGTCACCGGCTGGAAACGGCGCTCCAAAGCGGCATCCTTTTCGATATACTTGCGGTATTCGTTCAGGGTTGTTGCGCCGATGATTTGAATCTCACCGCGGCTGAGAGCCGGCTTGAGGATGTTGGCGGCGTCCACAGCGCCCTCAGCGGAGCCTGCGCCAACGATGGTGTGAATCTCATCGATAAAGAGGATAATGTTGCCGTCCTTCTTAGCTTCCTGCATCACCTTCTTGATGCGCTCCTCAAATTCGCCCCGGTACTTGGTGCCGGCCACCATGCCGGAAAGATCCAGCGACAGCAGCTTCTTGTCCAGCAGATTGTCCGGCACATCGCCTGCGGCGATCTTCTCCGCCAGCCCTTCGGCGATGGCCGTCTTGCCGACGCCGGGTTCACCGATCAGGCAGGGATTGTTCTTGGTGCGGCGGGACAAAATCTGGATCACCCGCTGGATCTCATCATCACGTCCGATGACAGGATCCAGCTTACCGGTTCTGGCGGCAGCCGTCAGGTCACGGCTGAATTCCGACAGTGCCTTATTGCCCTTGCCATTCATCTCGGCGCCTTCGGCAGCCGGAGAGCTGCCGTCGCCGTTCTGTGCGCGGGACGTAGCGGTGAGCTTTTCCATCAACGCTGTGTACAGCTGGCGGGCATCCACACCGGCAGACCGCAAGAGGCGGACTGCCATATTGTTGCCCTCGCGGAGAATACCGGCCAGCAGATGCTCTGTGCCAATATAGGCATAACCGCCCCGGGCAGCGTCCTCCATGGCGATCTGCAGCACGTGCTTGGCGCGGGGGCTCAGCTCCTGTGCGGTGCCGCCGCTGCCGGAAGCCCCGGCACCTGCGCTTTTGCGGATCATTTCTGTCAGCAGATCATCAGTAAGACCCGCCTCCGCCAATACGGTGTGGGCGATCCCCTCGTCCTCCCGCATCAAGCCCAGCAGCAGATGTTCTGTGTCCATGTAGCCGTGACCCAATTCGCCAGCAGCCTCCTGAGCCAGCTGCAAAGCCTCTTCCGCAGTAGGAGTAAATTTACTTTCATCCATAGTTCAATACCTCTTTTGTCGTGGAATGTGTCTTTCTCTTAGGTCTACGCTTTACTTGCTTTCCTTGCCGTCCTTTTCGGACGCTTCGGCTTCTTTGTGCATTTCCTCCAACTGGCGGATTTGGTCTCTCAGCTGGGCGGCTCGCTCGAAGTCCTCCTCGCGGATGGATTTCTCCTGTGCCAGCCTCAGTGCATTCATCTGGCGCCGGTAGGAGAACCGGCTTTGCTCCTCACGGCTCAGCAGGCTGTCCTTTTTCTCCTCCTGAATATCCTGCGCCGACGCTGCACCGATAGCGGGCATGGCATCGAAGAAATCATCGAGAGGACTTTCCAGCATCCGACCCATCATGGCTGGCACAGAGTTGAAAACGTTGCTGTCTCCAAAAAAGCGCTCCATCATGGATGGCCTCTGGGAAAAGAACCGCTGGGTGTATCCCAGCTTTTCTGCGCAGTCCTGACAGAGGTGATGCTCCTCTGTCTTTCCATTGATGTTGCTGCGATACACAAAATTCGCTTCATTTCTGCCGCAGTTTTCGCATTTCATGATTAATCCCTCCAAGAAATCGTACACGGTATATGTTTTGGGAGTATCGGCGTTCCCTTTTTTCCCTTTCTGCGGTATATTTTAGCTTTTCCTCTTGCAAACGCAAGAAGCTGTCGATACAATAAAGAAAAAATGACTTGTGCTGGATGCACAAGCGAAAAAAATTGACACTTTATATAAAAAGCAATATTGACGTATTGCGTAATTCCGTCCCTGCTTCTTCCAGCATCCCTCCTGCGCGGTCAGTCCTCATGGCACAGAACCACTTTACTGCTATTTTACAGAGTTATGGCTGCATATTTTACTTGCAGGCGTTAGGGTGAAGCTGAGCATTGTAAATATTCGGCCACCCTTGAGATGGCCGCATGAGAGATGACGATGTGGGACAAAGGCGCCATCTCCATTTTATAACGGTTACCGAAAGCAAGGGAAAGAGGTGTTCTGATGACCTACAAAACAATTGTGACGGACTATGCGCCAAGAGCAAAGAAAATGGCAGCAGCCATTGAGAAGATCGCCAATGAAAAGGCACAGGAAGGTTGGGAGCTGGTGACGTTCTCCGTGACCAATTCCTGCAAGGCGATTTTGGTATTCCGAGTGCCGGATGTAGCGCCGCAGGGAAACACGATGCGAGAGGAAGCCGTTGATGAAAAATAATAAAACCGCGCAGAGAGATCAGGCGCAAAAAGAGCCGGTGCAGGCTGGCGACAGCGGAATCGGTCTTGCCGTGGGACTGAGCCTCGGTGTCCTTTTCGGGATCGTGATGGATGATATCGGACTTGGCATGATGATGGGTGTTGCTGTGGGCCTTTGCGTCGGCCCAGCCGTCGGCGTGCTGAGACAGAACAGAAAATCGGAGGAGCAAGCGGACAACGATGAAACGCAATAACGGATCTCGCAAATATGTGCCGTCTATGCTGCTGTTTCTGCTCTTTGAGGTGGTGGCGGTCACGCTGTGGCTCACAAAGGACAATCTGTTCTACCTGCTGAATTTCAGCTACATCGGTGCCTGCCTTGGGCTGGGAACGGCGCTGTTCACCGCTGGGAAACGCTATGCCCGCCATTTCGTGCAGCTGGCGGTGGGCAGCTATATGCTGCTGTACCTTGGCGTGATCTCCCACGAGAATATGCAGATCGAGGGGTTCTGGTACTACCTGTTCCTCGGCGTATTTGAGGCGGCGACCATCCACTACGCGGTGGCGAAGATCTTCGGGCCGCTGCTGTTCGGGCGCGGTTGGTGCGGCTATGCCTGCTGGACGGCCATGGTGCTGGACTTTCTGCCCTACAAGCAGTCGCAGAAGCCGCGAAGAGAAAGGCTGGGCGTTCTGCGTTATGTAATATTCGTCCTGTCACTGGCACTGGTATCCGGACTCTTTTTGATGAAAACCGCGCACTTGGAGCAGATCATGTTCTGGCTGTTCCTCGCCGGAAATGCGCTTTACTATGCCGCGGGCATCGCGCTGGCATTCGCGTTCAAGGACAACCGGGCATTCTGCAAGTATCTGTGTCCCATCACGGTGTTCCTCAAGCCCATGAGCTATTTTTCCCTGCTGCGCGTCCACTGCGACGAGGAGAAGTGCATCCATTGCGGCAAGTGCCTGCGGGTCTGCCCTATGAACGTGGAGGTCAACAAGGAATCCCGCAGGCGGAAAAATGGGACGGAGTGCATCCTCTGCTACGAATGTACGAGGGCTTGCCCCACCAAGGCGCTGCACTGACCTGTATTCTCCCCAAATTCTACCGCCGGGGGATATTCAGAACGCCGGTTTTGTCGTATGCTCAAAGCAGCTTCGACACAGGAGGCAATCCCAATGAATCAAACAGCCATCGGCGGCTACATCGCGCGCAAGCGCAAGGAACAGAATCTGACGCAGGAGCAGTTGGCGGAGCAACTCGGCGTGTCCAACAAGACCATCTCAAAATGGGAAAACGGGAAATGTATGCCAGATTACAGTATCATCCAAAAGCTCTGTGATGCACTCCATGTGACACTTCCGGAGCTGATGGACGGCGAGGACGCGGTGGAGGACAGCGTGCGCGTATACGACGAGGCGCAGATCCTTGATCTGCTGCGCCGCACACAGGAGCTGGAACGGCAGAAGGGTATTCTCTATGGTCTTCTCCTTATCGTTCTTGGTATCGCCAGCAGCGCCATGTCAGGGACAGTTGGCGGAACTGACGTGCAGAATTTTACCTCAGGTATCCTGATGTGGCTTTCTGTGGCAGAAATGCTGGCGGGTATCGTTGTTGCCGGGAAAAGCTCTTACAGCAGTGAAGCCGTTCAAAAAATACGCAGGTGGTTATCGCAGCCCTGCACGGACGATGGCGACCGCAGAACACATAAACACAGCAGGGGTGAAGCGCTGTGGCTTCACCCCTGCTGTTGCTTTGTTGTTTATTTCTCCTGCTCTGGGCGACCTGCCTCTCCTGCGGTGCAGAGGAAGAAATCCGGTCCTTTCTGCTGGAACAGGACCAGCGACACACTCAGCAGCAAATCTGCATGGGCGGATGGCTCGTCCAAGGGAAGTCGAAATTCCTCCTGCATACGGCGGATACGATAGAGCACGGTGTTCCGGTGGGTAAAAAGGGCATCGCAGGTCTTTTTCAGTGACCGGCTGCATGTCAGGTAGTGGTAAAGCGTCTCACAGTACTGCGTATTCCTTTCCCTGTCGTGGGCGGCAAGCCGCTGTACATCCCGGGCGATCAGGTCTCCGCGCAGCTCCAGATTCTTCAGCAGCAGTGGTGTACGCAGCTGTGCCACTGTGCAAATATTACCGCTATGGAAACGCTCGTCCCGCATCAGCTCCAAGGCCTCATGTGCTGTGCGGTAAAGCGCCGGAAGCGAGAACAGGTCGCCCGGCCCCTCGGATATGACGACCTTCAACTGGAATTCCTTCACCACATCGGCAAAAACGCTCTTTTCCCCGTTTCCATGGAGAAACAGAAAAACGTCTCCACGGTATAGGAAAGAGTGCGAATCCGGAAATCGCGTGTTGACCTCATCCTTCAGATGCCGCTTGCCCAGATACAGGTTATGGTAAGCGGTCAGGTCGATGAGTGCGAAAGCGGAGGGGTGAAAGTCCGCGAGATACGTACCGGCTGCCTGAAGCCAAAAATAGGGTGCGGATTGAAATCCTCCGTCCAACAGATGCATCAAAATGTCCTGTGCTGTCTCAAACGGCCTATCCTGCCGACTCGTCTCTACAAACAGCTGCTTAGCCAGTATGCGGCTCACTATCAGCCAGACATCATCCGGTATTTCCCGCAAATGACCGTCCGTATCCACGCACACCAGGTAGCCCAGCCGGACGCCCGCGCTGATCAGCGGCGCGAACCGACGCGGGTACACGCTGTCTACCAGTTTGATATAGTCCGCCGTCCCACCGGAAAGCGCAGGGCTTTTGCTGATGACCGCCCCTGCCTCATAGGTAATCTCGCCGCAGCGCACGGCGTTCCGAAAAACCTCGTCGGAAAAGGACGGCGGCAGAAAGTGCGCTCTGACGTGAAAAGTATCATCTAGTACCAGCAGCGGGCATTGCAGCAGCATCCCCGTGTCCAAAGTCAGCTGCTGCAGATCATCCTGTAATAAAAACTCAGACAGTAGACCATCGATACGGTCGCTCCATTCCTGCTCCATAACACTTTCCCTCCGGGCTTGTGCTGTTGGCACAATTCTTTTTTTCTTTATTGTACCGTTATTCCGTTGCTTTTTCAAGAGGAAAGAATAAAATACAGCCGTAAACCAGAGAAAAAACAACGAATTAGAAGGAGAGTGAGCATTATGCAAGAAAATTCCTTTCGTATTATAAACATTGCAGCAGGTGTGTTGCTGATCATTGCGGGTATCTACTGTTTGTGCAATCAAGATGTGGCTGTTCTCTCTGCGGGGTTTCTGCTGGGCGCCTTTATGCTGGCGTCTGGCATCATTGAGGTCGCCGTGGCCGCACGCATGTGCGGCGTTTTGATCGGATCCGGCTGGCTGATGCTGGACGGTGTTCTGACCGTTATCATGTCGCTGTTTCTGCTGTTCAACCAGTGGTTTACCATGCTGTCGCTGCCGTTTCTATTCACGCTGTGGCTGCTGTTCTCCGGTATTTCCCGGTTCGTGGGAGCGCTGGATCTGCATGTTCTCGGTGTTCGCGGCTGGGGCTGGGTGCTGGCGCTGGGCATTCTGCTGATGGCAGCCGGCTTCGTGTGCATGATGGATCCTTGGGTTAGCGTAGCGGCCATTGGCGTAACAGTGGGCATCGTGTTCCTGCTGGAAGGCGTCAGTTGCATCGTATATGCCTGCATTGCCAAAACAAAGGACGCGTAACGCTTGCATTGAGCTTTGGCGCGGTTTGCCGCGCCGGAGCGTTTACATATTAAACCTATATGATAATAGATCGAATGGAGGCATTTTTATGGTACCCAACATTTACGGTGAGAATATGTTTGATGACATTTTTGGCGACAGCTTTTTTAGAGGTCACAGCCCGCTGTTCGGCAAGCACGCGAGAAATCTGATGAAGACCGACATCCGCGAGACGGACGATGCCAAGGGCTATCGCTTCGCGGTGGAATTGCCCGGCTTTAAGAAGGATGAGATCAGCGTGGACATGAAGGACGGCTACCTGACCATCAGCGCCCAGAAGGGTCTGGACAAGGACGAGGAGGATAAGAAGGGTCGTATCCTGCGCCAGGAGCGCTACGCCGGTGCCTGCTCCCGCAGCTTCTTTGTGGGCAACATCAAGCCGGAGAACATCAAGGCGAAGTACGAGTCCGGCATTCTGACCGTCCTTGTTCCCAAGGAAGATGTCAAGAAGCTCCCCACCAGCACGTCCATTTCTATCGAGTAAATATGACAGCATTTGGCCTGCCGTCTGCGAATACGGGCGGCAGGCCTTTTTTCTCAGAAACGAGGCGATGACTATATGACCACGGCATCGCAGATACGTCTGGATGGCGTTATCGATATGCATGTTCACACCGCACCGGATGTCATCCAGCGCACCTATAACGATTTGGAGCTGACGGACGCCGCCGTCCGCGCAGGCGCAAGGGCGATCGTTATGAAGGGGCATCATTGCGCAACAGTGGCCAGAGCCGCCCTGTGCAACGCCTATAACCGAAAGGCTCATCCCGACAACTCGTTCTATATGTTCGGCGGGCTGGTGCTGAACCGCGAGGCCGGCGGGCTTAATCCCGCCGCGGTGCAGACCGCGCTGACCATGGGTGCGAAGGTGATTTGGCTTCCCACGGTGGATGCAGCCAACGAATACCGAAAACGAGGGAAAAGCGGCGGCATCCAAATGACAAATGAACGAGGCTTTTTGCTGCCGGAGCTGCGCGAGATTTGCAAGCTCATAAAGGAGTATGACGCGGTGCTGGCCACGGGGCACATCTCTCCGGAGGAGAGCTGCAGTGTCGTGGACGCCGCGCGGATCGCCGGCGTCCGCAAGATCGTCATTACACACCCGGAATACTGGGTCGTGGACATGAGCATCGCGCAGCAGAAGGAGCTTGTCACGGACTATCACGTGGTGCTGGAGCGCTGCTTCCGCCAGCCGCTGCCGAACGGACAGTGGGTCAGCAATGTGGCGCGGAATGCAGAGGCCATCCGCCAATTAGGGGCGGACAACACGATCCTGTCCACCGACTGCGGCGACCCGGCGGATCCGCCGTGGGAATATGCAATGGCGCAATACCTTCACGAGATGGAGGCGCACGGCGTGAGCCGCGATGCACTGCGCCGCATGACGCATACCCTGCCTGCACAGCTGCTGGGGCTCGAGGACGCGGCGGAGTAGCACACCAGAATAGACGCGAATGCGCGGTGCTCATACGAAAAGAGGTGCGTGAAGGGGAATGCCCTTCATGCACCTCTTGCATTATATTATGCTTCGTTTCTCGAATTCAGCTCATAGGTACACAGATAGAACAGGAACGAGGTCATCTGATAACGG
>ENA-OROD01000394-OROD01000394.1-human-gut-metagenome-genome-assembly--contig:-NODE-394-length-43433-cov-27.017912_pt1 | contig 43433 bp, 36 predicted proteins | sample MGYA00242123_ERZ509038 | MGnify/ENA primary metagenome ERZ509038 (study PRJEB26280, sample SAMEA2338719) | human gut metagenome | biome: human gut; feature: human-associated habitat; material: faeces... | reverse complement strand
AGCTGGCCACCTACCTCTATGAGAAGGAGACCATCACCGGCGAGGAGTTCATGCGGATACTGAACAAGTGAACAGATACGAAAATCACCGGACATCGACCGATGTCCGGTGATTTTTTGTTTGCTGTGAATCGTAAGCGTCAAAACACCCCGTGTCTTGTTCTGCAGGCAAACCAGCACGAAATCATCTGATCATTTAATGAGCACGTGAAAAACCTATTCTCTTCAAACAACTATTACAAAACCAATCAATGTCTTTTAACAGGCCGTTTCTGTATCTTCTCCTTATTGAACATACAAAAGACCGTCATAAACAGAATTCGTAAGTCAAATGCCAATGTCCAGTTTTCAATATAATATAAATCGTACTCAATTCTCTTTTTAATTGAGGTATCGCCACGCAAACCATTGACCTGTGCCCAGCCAGTAATACCGGGCCGCACCTGATGCTTCACCATATATCGAGGGATTTCTTCCTTGAACTGCTCCACAAAAAACGGCAATTCAGGCCGTGGACCAATCAGACTCATATCCCCTTTTAGCACATTGAAAAATTGCGGCAATTCATCTATTGAGCACTTCCGGATCAATGATCCAAACCACGTTTTTCGGTTGTCTTCATTTTTGCTCCACCCGGTATTCTCACTGGAGTTCGTCTTCATGGACCGGAATTTATACATATAAAACGTCTTTTTGTCCTTTCCTACTCTCTCCTGCTTAAATATAATCGGCCCCGGAGAGGACAGCTTTACGCCAATCGCCGCAACCAGCATCAATGGCGATGTCAAAGCAATCAGCAACAGCGAAGCCAGGATATCTGTGGTACGCTTTATAAATGCATTGCCCAGATTATCCAGCGGTATTCTGCGCAGGTTGATCAGCGCCAGTCCATTTGCGTTGTCGATCTGTGGATTAGAAGACAGGTACTTTGTATAATATGGCACGACCGACAGCTTTGTACCGTCCTTTTCACATGTTTGGATGATTTGAGCCATCCAGCCGCCATCCTCCGCGGGCAGCGCCGCCACAACCTCATCAGGCTGTGTGCGCCGAAGCACTTCTTCCAACTGACTGTAGGTACCCAAATATGGCAGTTCGATCCCAGACTCACAGTTCGCTAGGTATCCTATAACATCGAACCCAAAATTTCGATCAGCCGCAACTTTCTCCATATAAGTCTCCGCATTTTCACCGTCTCCAACCAGCAGTACATGCTTTTGGTTATACCCCATGGCCCGATAATGCCGCAAAATCATGCGTAAACACGCGCGTTTTCCAATCAGCAGTATCGTGCTTATTACATAGAAAAAAACGACCGTTAAACGTGATGTATCTGAAAAGCGCAGCAAATACATGGATGCCATAACCACAAGCGCCACCAGTATATTCAGCGCGGTAACACGGCCGGATTCCACATGAAATCGTCTGATGCGAAACGATCCATATAAGCCCGCCACCGCATATACAACCAGCAGCAACAGCGCCGCCCCTACTCCCAGCCACACATAATGTCCAAACGATAGTGTGCGATCGCCGGAAAGCACATCAAAACGCAGCCAGTAAGACAGCAGCATCGCAACAAAGGTCACAGCGCCGTCCGTTAGCACATTCAATTGGTTTAACAGTCTCTGATTTTCCCGTATCATATTTGTGCAACTCCCATATTCGCCAGCAGCAGCCCCCGCAATATCGGCAAGGCAGTACCTCACACGAACCGCTCTTTCCTCTTTCGCTTTTCCCGGACATAGCTATATGCACTTTATTCTTTTGAATAGTGACTCCCCAGAACCACATATACCGGCAAAAGAAAAAATTCGTCAAAGAACAGGATATCCAGCGCGATCCACGGCACCACAACGCCAACAATCATAAGGATCGTATATCTCCAGTTCGAGCAGCTGTTCTTCAGTCCCCGCTGTACTCTTTTTAATGTCAGGGCAACCCAGGAAAAAAGAAGCGGAGCCCCCAGCAGTCCAAACTGATATACACTCTGTATGATCGTATTATGAGAAGCCCAACCGTGCAGCGTAACGGATGTATAGCCTTGCCCCAAAAGCGTCAGCGGCACATTGTGGGCAAACTCATTCAGATAATCCATCCATAGATCTGTGCGTTTTGTGGTCAGCTGGGAAAGATTGGCCGCGTAAGAAAAGCGGTCATCAATAACCCGAAAAAGCGGTTCAAAAGCCGAGGATGATAAAATCACCACTCCTGCGCATAATATCCCGATCAGCAGCCGGAATTTACTGGCACGATGCCCTTTCTCCAGCAAAATCGGCACCCACACTAAAAATAATCCCGCAGTAACAAACACAAACGACTTGGAGGCGGATAGCAAGCCGCAATAGATCAGCAAGATCATTATGGCAAGCAGCGCAAGCTGATGTCCCCGCTTTTCCTCCCGGCTCAGCAAAAGCTGCACGCCTGCCATACACGCCGTAATATGCGCCGCGTAAAAATTAGGGTCACCATAAAAGCCCGAGCGACGAGTAATGCTCAAATAAGAATGCACATTGATATATTTTGATATATTCGGAAGTCCCGCCGTTTGTTGTGCGATCAGCGCTGCTGCGATAACGCCTGCCGCGAAAAACAACGTAGCCTCCTCGAAAGACACTGCATTGCTTTTCTCCACTACGCCGGGCAGCAGAAACAGCATACATACAAAAAACAGGTAGTTATTCTGGATCGGATTCCCTTGCCACAGCTTTGCTGTCAAGGTCAAAAGCATCAGAAAAAAAGCAAGTACCGACTGATATGTATTGAATGACAAATGATCCTTTAAGCAATATTCGAGACAGACAATAAGCAAAGCAATGGTAAAAAAGGAAACGCTTTTGTTATCCAGTCTTAGTAAAGGACTCCATGGCAAAAAGTATAGCAGAACCGCAAACACAGCGTTGCGGCTGCATGCCAAAACAACAAAACCCAAAAAACTCAACAGACATACAGCGAGTAACACTTTGCTGTTTCTGATCTGCCCATAACAGAGAAACGCTGAAATAGCAAGACAGCCTATCAGCAGCCACCCCGCACGATAACGCTTTTGGGGGTCTGTGACTGTATTTCCTATATTGGCAATTCTAGCAATTCGCATCTTGCTCTATCAACTCCGAAAATTGTTTCCGTGCGCAGGCATTATCGAACGTCAATGTTCGCATATGCTTGCGCTTCTCTTGAAGGACATCCGGCCGGGATAGCAAAACCTCAACTCCGTTTTTTATCCCTTCCACAGTATTTTTGCACACCCAGCCCAAACCGGGCTGTTCTACCATTTCATACGCTGACGAAGTCGCCGTAGTCAACACAGGCGTTCCTAAGCAGGCTACTTCACCGATCACCATTGGCGCCGCCTCGGAAACGGATGGTATCAGCAGCACATCCGCGGCCTGCATGTATCCATAGGGGTTCTCAAGCTCGCCAAGCAAAGACACAACATCCGTCAGTTTCAGTTCCCGAATTTTTTCCACCGCCGCAGCATATTCTGCTCCGTTTCCAATCAGATAGTAATGGAGCTTTCTTGCTTCTGCTCCAAGATCAGCGATAGCCTGAATAGCACGCAAAACCCCTTTTTCTTTTCCAAATCGAGCCACCGTAACGATATTCAGCTTGTCCGTCTCCATAACGACCGGCGCTTTTTGTGCCTTCCGTCTCACTTCTTGAAAATTCTGGAAATTCCTTACGACGGTCGTTTTATCCGCCATTTGGGGCATAGCTTTCAAAAACGAATCTCTGCATCCTGACGAACAGGCCGCGATCTGATCAAATTGCTGATATATCCGCATATTATACAGAGATGCGGCATGTATTTTTTCAAAGTCACAGTGTAAAAAAGTGATCTTTTTTTTCGCATTCACACAGTGCAAAACAAACTCATTACAGCCGCCGTAAAATATACGATCCGGCCCGCTATGTAGGTATGATATCGCAGCATCATATTCTTTCAGGCTGTCCTGAAGCGGATAAATCAGCGGAAGTACCTGTCCTTTTCCCAAAACGCGAACTGCCGCAGCCCAGAAGATCCGCACAATTCGCTCCCCCAAATTACTGGCATCCTGCCTTGTCATCCCCCAGTAGCGAAACGGCGTATTCGCTATGATTACCTTTACATCCTCCGGGATCTCTGATAGCAGTTCCCCTCCCCTATAAAACAAAAGCAGCGTGATCTCATAATCGCTATGCACTTCTTGAAGCAGGTTGACCAAAGCTTTCTGCACGCCTCCAATATGCATATTGTTATTGACGATCAGGATACGCTTCATTGGTCGTTCAGTCTCCCTCAACTAATAATCTCCCATGCTTTACGCTTTTAGCGGTCTCACGCATGTCTTTTCATGCAAAAATACGCAGCGGCTCCCACCGGTACACCAATTGCGGTAAAAGTGATTGCACCGCACAGGATCCATTGAAAATAGTTTCCGATCTCAACCCGCGCGATAAGATAATCTCCCACGGATATCCCGGTTTCCATGAAAAGCAGCGTACCCAAAAGCACAAGTATGCTTTTGTAAACGGGAACGCAAAGGATATGTCTGGATGAATAAATCATATAAAATACACCCCGGAAAAGCGTTGCGGTCAGTGTTCCCAGCGCGACTCCCAGAAGAGGATCCCATTGCATCAGCAGACAGGACAGCAGAACGTTGATCGCCGCCTCCCCATAAGCGCCCCATTTCGTTTGTTTTATGTGGTTCGCCGCAATGGGAAGACTGGCACACGGTAGAATCAGACAGTTGACAGCTTCAGCCGTTAAAAGGATCACCGCAAACATGGGCTGTATGTAATCCGCGTCTGTTATCCCGCTTGTATAAAGCCGCACAAACGGCACGATCAAGATTCCCGTACAGCAGAATAATGTCGTCGTAACCGCGGTAAGCAGCACTTTATACCGATAATACGCTTTCCGGAGTTCCTCGATCTGTCCCTTTGCGATCAACTCACCAAAGGCTGCTTCCATGCCGCCCGAAGAAGCTTCCGCTATCGCCCGGATGCTGCTGATGACCAGACTATACACGGAATACACCGCGACCAAGCGGACATCGGCAAAAAGAGTCAACAAAACGATATCTGTGTTTGTATGCAGAAAATATGCAATATGCTGGCCGATCCCTGTCCATTTCTGCTCAAGAACCGCCTCTCCTTTTCCCATCTTGGGAAGGGAGTAGTGCCTTCTTACATAAACTGCATATAGCAGCGGCCGAACAACAAAAATCAGGCTGCTGCCAAGTTTCACCCATATCAGGTCACATTTGCTCCCCGTCAGGATAATAATTGCCAACGTATTGATAAGTGTTATACCTATGGTGATGATGTTGTTGACATACTGCTTCTGGTCGGCGGCGATCAGCGTCAGATTCGCCAACCCACCCATATATTTCGCCAGTGTTGTCAGACTGATGACCAGAACAAGGCCAAAAACATATGTTCTTGAAAAAATCGTAACGCGGGCAATGTCATAATACAGCAAACCCAGCACAAGGCTGTAAACGAGGAAAAATGCGGCCACATAGTAAAAAAAGCGCTTTACTGCATAATAAACCGCGCCGATCTCCCTCTGATCTCTGCGGGCCAGGGGACCATACAGCTTCGCTCTGGCCACCCCGCCAATACCGCCCTCCAGTAACGTAATATAAGACAGGAATTGTGTAATCGAGACAGATATACCATAAGCCTCCGAGCCAAACGAACCAATAAAGATCCGCGGCACAATGACCCCGCAAGCTGTGGCAACAAGCTGATTGACCAGTGTGGTAATAATATTGCGTCTTGACTTCTTTTCCTGCTCATTCATGGGTTCGCCGTGTCTCCCGTCAAATATGTAATCGCGCCACCAGCAGCTTGAATTTTTCCTTCACTGCAAGCTTATCACTGAAGCAGTAGCGAAAGGCTTCCCTATTAACACTCGTTCTCCATGGATAGCGGCGGAACACCCACCGTTCCCGCAGCGTAGTACACCACTTACGCAATCCAAAATAAACCGACAAATAATTTCTTAAATAATACACCGCGACCAGTTCCTGATATTCGGGACCGTCCATTCCCCATTCCCGCATGTATCGATAGAGCATCAAATACATCTCATTTGCAATCATTCTCGGAATCGTGCTGATTGCAAATTTACGCATCGTGCTGTTTTCGCGGTGGTCGTATTGGTAAAGACATTCCGGGATATATATTGCGCTTTGGGCACGCGTCACCGGATAAAGCAGCTGCACCTTGTCCTCGCCGCAGCACGTCCCCTTAAACGCGCCATAATCATTATGATCGTCTTCAAATAAGCTCCGCCGGAACGCTTTCAGGCACAGTGAATTCAACTCATGTGAAGAAATCAGCTTTTCCTTGAGCCAGCTAACACTTATATTGTTTTCGGCCAAAGAAATCTTACCAATACATCTTCCGGTATTCTGCCCGTTCTCCATAATACTGCCGGCAAACATAACAATATCCGCCGCCTGCCGCCTTAACGCCGCCTCCACCTTCTCCAGACAGTCGTCTGTGAATGTGTCGTCGCTGTCCAGAAAAAGAACATAGTCCCCCACTGCCCGGTCAATCCCGGCGCATCTGGCAAAAAATTGTCCGGTATTCTCTTGGTGATACGCATGAATACGTCCATCCAACTTGGCAAAGGAGTCCGCCAGCGTCCCGCTTCCATCTGTGGAACCATCGTCCACCAGCAGCAATTCCCAATCTGTGTAGGTCTGCGCCAGGACTGAGCCTACGCAGTCCCCCAGAAGCTTCTCTGTATTGTACACGGGAACAACTATGCTGAACCGCATTCGTCATACCTCTTTCTCTCCGCCGGAAAATCTGTTCCGCCACGCAGCATACTCTTCAGGGCTGCCCCAAAGGGCATGTGGTTCTTATAGGTGTTGCTGTGCCGAAGCAGGAATCTTACCGCGATCATCCTCCATATCCGCGGATACAGACTGGCATACAGCGCGCCCTTATCATAAAAGTACTTCTCGGTATACCCTGTAAACCAGCTGGATGCGGCATCTTGATCTATCTCAGCGATCGCATAGGGAACGGCGTACAGCCGCAGCCCCTTATCTAAGCATTCCTTCAAAAAAATGGTATCTTCACCGGATCCATAGCGCGCTCCTCCGCCAAACATGGTACTAAAGGTGATGCCTGCGTCAGCAATGCGTTGGCGTCGGATCACCAAACGGGCCGCTCCATATTTTGCATAGTTATACTGGCGGATCCGATTTATTTTCTTATTCACATAACGTCTCGGTCGTTTCTCGATCAGATTAAAAATCAGTACGTCGCCCCTCGGACACTCCTCAAACGCCCTTTCAACGATCTGCGGATAGCCATCCACAAACGTCATATCGTCATCAGCAAAAACACATATATCCGCCGTCGCGTTTTGCAAAACGATATTCCGATTCTTGCCTACTCCCCGCTCGGCCATATTCAAATAAGTTACTTTTCCATTTTTCAAGAAAAGCTCTTCTCTGGAGGTACATTGACATTGATTGCCGACCACCGCGTCTGTCTGCAGATTCATTCTTGCCACCAGTGAATGGTCACTTTGGTCAATTGTAACAACTAAAGTTTCAATTCTCATGACACATAGTTTGTGCGGGGCTTCACGGGCACCGTGAAGCCCCGCACTGTTCAAATGTTACTGATACCGCTATGTGCTTTATTGAGCCGCCATCTTGCCGTCGGCACCGAAGTAGTATATACCTCCCGCGATCCCGTAGCTGTTCGCGCCTACCCACATATTGGCGTTCTTGTACATTTTGCCGCTGCCGGCATTGAAAAGGTAATAGTCGTCGCCGATCTTTGTGAAGCCCTTGGCGCGTACGCCATTCGTGTAATAATAGTTCCCGTCACCGCCGCTGATAAAGCCTGTCTTGATCAGCTTTCCATCTGCGCCGAAACCATACCAGCCGTTTCCGCTCAGCAGCGTCGTTTCCGCATAGGCGGATTTATTCACTGCCAGCTCGCCGCTGTACTGTGCAAAGTAATACTCACCGTCCAGTTCATACAGGCCGTTGGCCATTTTCACGCCGTCAATGGTAAAGTACGGCTTACCATTTTCCTCGGTGATCTGCTTGACGCCATGCTCCAAGTCCGGGACGAACATCTTGCCGTCGGCATCAAAGTAATGCATACCGGGCTCAACACCGTAATCGTTAGCGGGAACCCACATATTGGCATCCTTGTACATCTTGCCGCTGCCGGCATTGAAAAGGTAATAGTCGTCGCCAATCTTCGTGAACCCCTTGGCACGGACACCGTTCGTATAATAATAGTTCCCGTCGCCACCGCTGATAAAGCCTGTCTTGATCAGCTTTCCATCTGCGCCGAAACCATACCAGCCGTTTCCGCTCAGCAGCGTCGTTTCCGCATAGGCGGATTTATTCACTGCCAGCTCGCCGCTGTACTGCGCAAAATAGTATTCGCCGTCCAGCTCATACAGGCCGTTCGTCATTTTCACGCCGTCAACAGTAAAGTACAGCTTACCATTTTCCTCGGTGATCTGCTTGACGCCATGCTCCAGATCCGGAATGAACATCTTGCCGTCGGCATCAAAGTAATGCATACCACTTTCGATCCCGTAGCTGTTCGCACCGACCCACATGGTGGCATCCTTATACATCTTGCCGTTTCCGGCATTGAAAATGTAGTAGTCGTTACCGATCTTCGTGAAGCCCTTAGTGTGGACGTAGTCGGTGAAGTAGTAGGTGCTCCCGTCAATGTCCGCAAAGCCGTCCTTGAGGATGTAGCCGTTCGCGTCGCACCAGTATCTGCCTGTCTCCAGTTCACACCCGTACTGGTTGGTGTCCTTATCGACATAGCAGCTTCTGGAGGTGTACACCAGACCCCATGTGCCCGTAAAGATAATACCGTCATCCACGTTGATCAGGCCGTAGTACACCTTTCCGTTCTCATCGCACCAGTACTTCTCGCCGCGGTAGTCCAGGAAACCGTTGCACAGACCCGTCAGCAGACCGGTCTTCTCATCGAAGTGGTACCACGTAATGTCCATCACGTTATCCGTCACGGTAGGTGCATTGCCGTACGCCACATAGCCCTTGACATCCAGCCAATAGGTACCCTCCTCCAGCGTCACAAAACGGCGGAACACAGATTCGCCCGCGACGAAGTATTTGGTTCCTTCCTCGGTGGTGCGGAACGCGCCTCTTACCAGCTGTCCCTGCTCGTTGAAGGTATACGTCAGGCCCTTGATCGTCTGGACACCCGTATACATGACAAAGGTGGTGGGGTCAAAATAGTAGAAGTACGACTCGCCATCCTCGGCCACGATCGACTGCCAGCCGGAAGCCAGCGTTCCGAAGCGTGCAAAGTAATGCTTGCCGTCCTTTTCAAACAGGCCCGTCAGCTTCTCGTCGGCGATCCCGTCTGTGCCGAGGTCATACCAGAATTCACCGGCTTCACCGGCGGTGTAGCTGGGAAGCTTCTGCACGCCGGTCAGCGCAGCACCGTTCCGGTAGTAGCGCCAGCATCCATCCTCCTTGATCCAGCCGTCCTTGCTGTTCTGCTTCAGGGAGAAGGTATCCGTGAAATCAGTGATCGTGCTGAAGAAATGGGCGCCGTAGTCCCCGCTCAGGTTTTTACTGTTGTCGTAGGGATACAGACCGTATTGCTGCTGGAAATCCTCATTCTGCGCCATCGACTTAAGCACATGGAAGTGTGCATAGATGTCATACGCCAGATCGCCGCTGACCGAGCAGGTGAGCTTGCCGTCTTCATCCCAAGCCGCCGTGTCCGTCGGGATCAGCTTCAAGCCGCTGAGCACGCAGAGGGGGTTGGCCGTCGCCGGGTTGATCGCCTCATTCTGGCGGATGAAGTTGCAGACCACTGTCAGCTTGTTGTCCTCAACCTCTGCGGAGGTCAATCTGAAGTACTCGTTTGCCAGACGCAGACCGGTTTTGTCGATCGTGACGCCCTCCGGCGCAGTCAGCGTGATGGTAACTGTGGTCAGCGGGCTGATACGCTCTGCAAGCTGGAGCAGGAAGTCCCACGCAGTCCGGCCCTCCTGATCGCCGCCGGGCAGCATATACAGCAGCGCCGTCAGCTTTTCAGGGATGGCCACCTTGGACATATCCACGGCAAAGGTGTAGGAGATCTCCGTTCCTGCATTGGAATCGATCAGATAATACGTGGCATCCTCCGCCTTATAGTTTGCGTTGGATGCACTGCGGTTCCATGCCAGCAGGCCGCTGCCGCCGGTGGCATGGTTGAAATCAAAGTCCGCCTCGTCATTGCGGTAGAAATACGCTGTGGTCTTCGCCGCCACCTCCAGCGCCTTGTTGATGGCGATGGTCTGGGCTTGGATCGCAGCTTCCTCATCGCTGTAGCCGTTTGCCTTGGCCGCCTGATATGCCTTTCCAAACTCCTCATTGATCGTTTGCTGGAATTCAGGAAGCTTGGTCTTAAGCACCGCACCGATCGTCAGTGTGCGCAGCTTGCCTTCCGCGTTGGGCGTAAAGGCAAAGCCGGAGGCAGAACCAGCCTCGGGATAGTCAAACACAAGCTCCGTCTTGGTGGTGTTGACGCTTCCGCCCTCCAGCTCACCGATGGAGGTCAGCGTGATCTTCAGATAGCCAAACGTCACATCCGCGGGGTTGATCTTGACCAGATTCCCGTTGTAGGATGCCTCCAGCGGCAGCTCCGTCGGTTCACCGTAGATCATGTTCACCGTGTCTCTGGTGAATCTCAGCTCCGTTGCCTCCACAACGTGCAGGGTCTTGGTACCCAGCACGCCGCCGTCCGCAGCCTCCAGCTTGATCTGCACGTCGCCCAGCCCCGCTGCGGTAAACACGTTGTCCTGCAGCGTGCCAATGCTTTCATCGGATACTGTCAGCTTGGTGCCCTCCGGCAGGGCGATGGCGCCGCCGGTCGCCGTAACGCCGGAAACCCGCATCTCCAGCTCCGTCCCGACGGTCAGATAATCGTAGTCCGCAGCGATGACAGCATGGTCAAACACGTTGGAGGGCTTGGCAGTAGACACAACCATCAGAGACGAGCTGACAGAGCGCTCGTAGCCGTCAGACGGGCGGTTGGTCACGGTGATCTCATCAGAGCCCTCCGCCTTTGTTGCAAAGGTCGTAGAGCCGCCGCCGTCCAGATTGACCGCCGAGACACAGCCGGCATCCAGCATGATCTGTGCAATCTCAATGTTGCTGCCGCCTGCGGAGAAGGGATCCTGCCGGCCATCCAGCGCCATCAGGACAACACGTCCGTCATAGGTGATGCCCACGCAGCTGCGAGGTGCGCGCTGGGTATAGTAGTTCGAGGTGTTGGTAATGGCGATCTTACCGTCCTTGACCAGCCAAATATTGGTGCCAATTGCCTCCTTGATCTCGCCCCTGTGGGCATTCCACTCCTCTTTGCCGCCGATGATCGGCGTTCCATTCTTGAGGATGCCGAAGAAGTTCTCGCTGCCCACGCCGTTATACTCGACACCCTCCATCACAAGGGCGCCGGAGGGCCAGCCGTTGCTCATATTGTAGAAGTCGCCGTTGATACCCACCACGGCACTGTAATTGGGGATGTAGCGCGGGTCGGTGGGGTCGGAGTGGTTCTTCTCCGCCGCCTTCATCTGATCCGTCACGCGGACCATCTTGATCTGAGAGCCGGAGTTGTCGCCGTAGTTCGCATAGACATCCACATCATCGCGGGAGACGTCCGCTGTGGCGATATAGTACACGATCTGCCGATCGTCCTGCGTCTGCGCCATCTTGATCTCCTGCGTGACGCCGGGCGCCAGCATGGAGGTCTTGCTGGAGAAGACCTGGTAGTAGGGGTTCGTCATCTGGGCGCCTGCCGTAAGGAACAGATAATCCGCAAACGCGTAGCAGCAGGCCTGCCGCAGATTGGGATCTACGCCATTCGGGACATAGCTGCGCTCCAGTGTGCGAATACCCTCATTGCCAAGGTAGGTGTCATAGATTGCCGCACGGATGTCCTCCTTTGTGGACACGCCATTAAAGCGATTCTCCAGGAAGAACTTGACCCGGATCTCATCTGTCAGGTACTGGGTATAGTAGCTCTTCATGATGGCGCTGATGGTCGTGCTGCCATCCAGCTTCTTCAGGATATAGAACGCATCCAGGTCGCCGTACAGGTCCAGAATGCCGAAGGAATGTACGTCCGGCACGTCATGGAGGAAGTACTCGTCATTTTTGGTGCGGATCTCCTCCGCCATCTCCTCCACCGTGCCGGTAACGCCGCCATTGGTGGTCAGCTGCACCAGATCGCAAATGTCGCCGGCCCAGCTTCCCAGATCCGCCGTGCTCTGGATCTTGGTGTGATACGACATATCCATAGCGCCGAACATATGGGCAAATTCCACGGTATTGCCGTTAGGCAGTGTAAACTCGCCCAAGCTGCGGAGGCGGCCGGCGCTGGTGTTGTTCTCTGCGTCCTTTTCCGCCACATAGCTGGTAAACGCCGTCTTCTCCGGGCCGCAGAACGTCGTCCATGTACCGGAGGTATACTTCTCAACGCCGCAGCGGATATAGTTGATCACAAGCGCCACGGCTTCCTCTTCGGGATGCTCCCGCACAAAGGCGCTTGCGTATGCTTCAAGTGTTGTCAGTGAATCGATAAAATCCTTGTATGCCGTAATCGGTTCCGGAGCAGATTCTGCCGGATCCCCCTCCGCACCGTCCGCCGGAGAGGCGTCCTTCTCCTGCTGCTCACCCTCCTGAGGCGCCGCGGGCTCCACCTTGTCCTGCTCGCCCTCCTGAGGCGCCGCAGGCTCTTTCCCCGTCTGTTCGGCAGTTATGCCTGCCGTCGTACCTGCCGTGCTGCCGTCGTCTGTCAGCTCCTCCGCAAAGGCGGAGATTGGAAGCAGACTGAGCAGCATGACCGCTGCCATGACCAGCGCCAGCAGCTTTGATCCTCTCGCTCTGTTCATAAGGCCATCCCTTTCTCTCATTTTTTCCGCGTCTCTTTGTGTCCGGCTGAACCGCACATGCAGTCCCCTGTAAGGGACTGCATGCGCGGTTCAGCATCCTTTGCCGAGACCTGAGGACTCGGGTCAGTTCACTGGTTGCTCATCTTGCCGTTGGCATCGAAGTAGTACATACCGCCGGCAATACCGTAGTCGTTGTTACCGGCAACCCACATGTTGGCATCCTTGTACATCTTGCCGCTGTTGCCATTGAACAGGTAGAAGTCATCACCGATCTTCGTGAAGCCCTTGGCGCGGATGCCGTTGTTGTAGTAATAGGTGTAGCCGTCGCCGCCGGTAACGAAGCCGGTCATGATCAGCTTGCCGTCTGCGTCAAAGCCGTACCAGCCGTCCTTGGCCAGCAACTCCGTCCCCACATAGGCAGAGCAGTTGACCGCCAGTTCGCCGTTGTTCTGGGCGTAGTAGTATGCGTCGTCCAGCTCATACAGCCCGCCGACCATCTTCACGCCGTCAATGGTGAAGTACAGCTTGCCGTTCTCATTGACGATCTCCCGTTTACCATTGACCGTATCGGGAACGAACATCTTGCCGTCTGCATCGAAGTAGTGCATACCCGGCTCCACACCGTAGGTGTTCTTGCCGACCCACATGTTGGCATCCTTGTACATCTTGCCGCTGCCGACGTTGAAGAAGTAGTAGTCCTCACCGATCTTCGTGAATCCCTTGACCAACTCGCCGTTCTCGTAGTAATACGTATCATTGCCCACGTGGACAAAGTCGTCGATCTGCATCACGCCGTCGGCATCGAAGTAGTACATACCGCCCACGAAGCCGTATGCGTTGTCACCGGTGACCCACATGTTGGCGTCCTTGTACATCTTGCCGCTTACGCCATTGAACAGGTAGTAGTCGTCACCGATCTTCGTGAACCCCGTGACCAACTTGCAGTTCGCGTAGTAATACGTATCATCGCCCACGTGGACGAAGCCGTTGATCTGCATCACGCCGTTGGCATCGAAGTAGTAAATGGCACACGGGATCTGATAATAAGCGTTGTTCTTGGCGATCCAATATCTCTGATTCTTGATGATCTCGCCGGTAGAGGTTCTGGCATAGTAGTACTTCTCATCGATGCGGAGCAAGCCCTCGCCGACCTTGATGCCGTCGATGAAGTAGAACTCCTTGTCGGAGCCCGTCTCCTTGGCAATACCCTTCTTACTGGTATCCGCATCGTGCTCGATAATGCCGTTGGCGTCGAAGCGATACTGATAGCACGGCAGAGGCAGGCTGTTGTTCTTCTCCACCGGGTAGTCGCCGCCCTTGACTGCCTTACTATCCACCGCGAAGTAATAATAGTTGACCTCGCCGTCCTCCTTGACCACGCGCTTCAGGCCGGCATACTCCTCGATGATGCCGCTGTTGAGCCAGTAGGTGTCCGTGTCGACATCATAGACGCCGGTAACGTTCTTCTGGAACACGCCGTCAGCGTCAAAGACGCAGCGTGCTTCTTCCGTTGCTCCATCGGGGGCCAGCGTCGTGATTCCGGTAGCCGCGTAGCCGGTTTCGGTGTTCAGATAGTAGGTCTTGCCGTCAATGACTGTCCAACCGGTCTTCTGCAGTTCGCCGTCCTTGTAGTACTGCTTGCCGTTCACATCCGTAAACCAGCCGTTCCAGATCTGCCACTGTGCATACAGCGTCATATCTCCGGACAGCTCAAGAATCGCGCCCTCATCGGCATAGGCGGCTCCGCTGCCATCTGCGGCAGTGTTCCAGCCGATGAACTTGTAGTTCTCACGGGTAAAGGCGTTGGTATTCAAGGCAGTATCCACACCGACTTCAAAGCGCTGAGGCTCCATACTGCCTTCGCCGCCGTTGGCATTGAAGGTGATGGTGTAGAACACACGGGCAGTTGCAGAGTACTGTGCCGTATAAGTGGCATCCTCTTCAGCAACCACAACCTCCGGGCTCCAGCCGGTGAAGGTATAGCGGTAGTTGTCGTCAGGATTCTTATCCGTACTGCCCTTGAAGGAAGGCATGGTGCCCTTCAGATAATCTTCCTCAGCTACGACCTTACCATCAATTACCCAAGTGATATGTGCGCCGGTCTTAGGAATTTCCGTGCCTTGTTTCAGCAGTTCTTTGCAGACAGAGCAGTAGGTGTCGCCGGTGTAACCGGGTGTCGTAAGCGTCGCTTCGACCGCATTGCGAATCTCCGGCTTGTGACCGGTAGCCGGGATCACTTCCTGTTTAACAATGACTTCGTTGCAGACGGAGCAATGCTTGCCCTCGGTCAGACCCGGTTCCGTACAGGTGGGAGCCTTTGCTGCGTCAATGACTTCGGTGTGGCCCTTGGCGGGAATCACTTCCTGCGCAACGATGATTGCGTTGCAGACGGAGCAATGCTTGCCCTCGGTCTTGCCGGGTTTGGTGCAGGTAGGCTCGACGGCCGGGTCGATAACCTCGGTATGACCCTTGGCGGGGATTTCCTCCTGTGCAACGATGACCTTGTTGCAGACAGAGCAGTGCTTGCCCTCGGTCAGACCAGTCTCCGTGCAGGTCGGAGCCTTTGCTTCATCGATTACTTCTGTGTGGCCGGTCGCAGGGAGCTCTTCCATGCCGGAGAGAATTGCATCGCAGACAGAGCACTTCGTACCGGCTTTATGACCAGCCTCGGTGCAGGTAGCGGGCTGTTCCGCAACTTCAACCGGAGTATGTCCAGTTGCGTTGATTGCTTCGGTCTTGGTTGCATTGCAAACTGTGCAGGTGTAGGTCTTGACACCGGCGTTCTCACAGGTAGGAGCGGTTGTGATCTTGCCCTCATTCCAGCTGTGGCCCTTGGCGGGGATCACTTCCTGCGCTTTGATAACCGTTCCGCAGACAGAGCAGCTGATGCCATCCGTCAGACCCGTTTCGGTGCAGGTCGCAGGCTTGCCCGCAACGGCCTTCTCGGTGTGGCCGGTCGCGGGAATCACTTCCTGCGCAACAAGAACTTCGTTGCAGACGGAGCAGTGCTTGCCCTCGGTCTTGCCGGATTTGGTGCAGCTCGGCTCGACCCTTGCGTCAATGACCTCGGTGTGGCCCTTGGACTGAATGGTTTCACCCTTGGTGATCTCCTTGCCGCAGATGGCGCAGACTGTATCACCGGTGTAGCCGTCCTCGGTGCAGGTGGCATCCTTCTTGTTGATCACCTGGGTGAGAGAATGATTGTCCTCCCACTGGGCGTAGAGGGTGGTGTTCTCCGTCAGATTAACAGTCGCACCATCCGCATAGGAGTCGCCAGTACCATCGGCCGCCGTATTCCAGTTCAGGAAATTGTAGCCCTCACGGGTGAAGGTGTTTGCATTCAGTGCGGTATCCGTCTTTGCATTTACGGTCTGTGGGGCCATCGTGCCTTCGACCGGGTATTCCGCACTGCCGTTGGCTTCAAAGGTAACCGTCAGCTCGACAGGCGCTTCGCCGCCCCAGACGCCGTTGACATAGTTAATGGTGTCGCCAGCCTTGGCGTCCTTCGTCTCGACATAGGAGCCGTCGGCGTTGTGCAGCTTGGCGGCGGTGATGGGGATCTTATGTGCCGTCACGTCGGAACCGCTCTGCGTGTACTGATACGTCGTGGTCTCCGTGCCGGGGGTACCCTGCTGGTTGTAGACGCCGGTACCGGCGCTGGAGCAGATGTCCGCGCCGCCTGCGGTGGTGTAGATGCCGCCGATGGCGGTCAGCTTACCGTTGACGTCCACCTTCACATCGATAAGGTCTGCATTTGTGCGGTTATAATGCTTTCCGGGGGCATATCCTACCGCACAGAAATTGCCTTTGCAGGTGTATGCATTGGCAATCCATTCGTCACGGTCATAGATGTAGATGCTCTTGCCGCTGGACACCACCAGCTCGGCGTCCTTGGCGATGGTGGTCTCCACGCCGGGCAGCAGTGCCGCCGTCTGGTTGATAGTCAGCTTGCTGCCGGTGTTCAGATTTATGGTCATGTTGTTGGTCAGCGGCAGAACATATTTGCTGGAGCTGACGCTCATGCCTGCCAGCTTCAGGTTCAGGCTGTTGACCTCCGCCACACCGTCGATGGTATAATGGATGCGGTCGGTGGCGCCGTCATACGCCTTGGTCAGACTGCCGGAGACGATTTTGAACATGCCTTTGTCCCCGATAAAGGGAATGGAGGTGGGGTTGATCTTCCTTATGGCGAATACCGCAGTATACACCGTCTCGCTGGCGCCGGCGTGCAGGGTCAGGGGTACCTCCACATTCTGCACGGCGTACTGGCTAAAGGGGAACACATCGTTGCCCATAGCAGAAGATGCCGAGCCGCCGCGGAAGTCCAGAATCTGGTACCACTCGTAGACAGAGCCGCCGGACTCTACCGTGACAGAACCGCTGCCGGAGATAAAGCCCCACGCGTACAGGTTTGCGCCGGACTGCACGGTGATGGCGCTGCCGGACTCCATTTTGATGTAGCCATAGGGCCCGACCATCTTGCCAGGAGTGCTGCCTGAGGCGGCATAATACTGGCCGCCGATGCTGATGGCCGCCCCGTTTGCAAGGGTGAGGGAGCTGCCCGCCGCCATGGTCAGCGTCCGGAAGGGCTTAGCGTCCGGGTAGGAGGTGATGGCTGTCGGGGTACTGGTATAGCAGGTCTTGGCCTCGTCGAAGGGGATCAGCAGGGTGACCTTGCTGGGGATGGTATAGTTCCCCGTGATCTTACCGCTCTCGGCGAGTGTGATGATCGCGGGCAGGTTCTTCTGCGCCTCCGCGATCGCGTCGTTCAGGTCGTCAAACACCTGACCGCCGGCCTCAAAGAGCGCCAGCTCCTTGCTGACGAACCGCGCCGTGATGGTACGGTCACTGTCAAAGTTCAGAGCGGTCTTGGCATCGGTGCTGATGCACTTTCCGCTGGCCACATCGTACCAGCCCTTGAAGCGGTAGCCCTCCGCCGGAGTCGCCTCCACCTGATAGGCGGTCATGGAGCTCTGGGTGTGGGTGTACACCTCGGTGATAGTCTGCCCGTCCACGGTATAGGAGCCGTTCTCGGCGGGCTGGAAGGTCACGGTGGCGCTCACGTCGGCCACCAGCTTCACGTTGGTCATGGTGATCTTGGTGTCGGCGCTGGTGCTGCCGGATTCGATCTCCACCTCAACGGTGCCGCCGGCTGCAAGCTCCTTGCTGAAGCTGCCGTTTGCGGTGGTCGTGGTGTTGTTCACCAGAATCGTACCTCCGCTTACCACGACGGTATAGTCAAAGGACAGCGTCGCCTTTGTGGTCTTGTTGTTGGTGATGGTCAGCGTAGAACGATAGTCTTTGTCAGATTCGCAGGCTCCCCCAGCCGTAGACTGAGCCTTACCGACGATCTGCGTGCCGGCGGCGATCCACGCTTTGTCCGCAGTGCCGGAGAAGCTCAGGCCAATGTTCTCGTCGGCCAGACCGGTCACGGTGCCGCTGGTCGCCGCCCACGCCGTGGTAGTCATGGCGGGCAGCAGTGTCAGCACCATCAGCATGGCAAGCGCCAACGACAGGAAACGTTTGAAAACTTGCTTCATCTTCTTTGTTTTCCTCCTCTTTTTTGGATTTTCTCTCGTTGTGTATAGTAAATACTCAAGCCCAGTGCCAGAGTAATAAGCGCCCAAACATGGCCGCGGTGCAGCGGTGAAGCTGTCTCATACGTCCGCAGCCACTCGGTCAGGAAGCGGAACGCGCCATACGCGATCATGTACAGGGGATAGATCATCCCCACGCGCTGACTCCGGCGGACGGGTCTGCCCAGCCAGAACAGCAGGACGATATAAAACAGGATCTCCAGCTCACGGGTGGGCCAGCGGATGGACACACCCGGTATGACCTTGCCCGCGCAGCAGCCGCTGAGAATGCAGTTGAAGCGGGCGCACATCAGTGTGAAGATCATGCAGATGGCAAACACATCAAATACATCCGCCGGTTTGCGTTTGGTGAACTTCGCGCCCAGGTAGTAGAACAGGGGGAGGATAAATATGCCGCCGAACAGGCTCATATTGCCCGCCTTGCTCATGTCGAACCCCACCTCGACAACGGCAAAGACCTTCACGCACAGCACGCCGCAGATCGTGTGCAGCACCGCGATGGGCAGTGCGGCGTACCATTTGATGCGAAGACGCTCCTTGCAGAGCATCAGCCAGAGGAAGGTGAAGGCCGTGCCGACGGTGAGCACCGCCAGCAGCGTTATTTTATCGTTCATCACGATCACCCGCTTTCCTGCACTTGTCTCATGTGTTCTGCCGCTCCCGCAGTACCCGGGCGGGTACGCCGGCGGCAATTGTGTATGGCGGGATATCCTTCGTCACAACGGCGCCCGCCCCGATTATACAGCCGTCCCCGATATGCACGCCGGGCATAATCATCACCCTGTCGCCGATCCACACATCGTTGCCAATATAGACCGGCTCCTCAGGCTGGAAGCCCTGCTCCATCATCGGAATATCCGTTCTGGCAAAATTATGATTCCGGGTGATGACCGTTACATCCGCGCCCATCATCACATGGTCGCCAATATGGCAGGTGCCATATATCTTAGCATTGATCCCGATCCCGGAATAATCGCCCAGCGTGACCTTCTGACTGAACACGGCGTTCTTTTCGATATTCACCTTTTTGCCGCACCCTGCCAGCATCAGTCCGCCGCAAAAGCGCCGCAGCGTCGTTTGCCCCAGCTTCAGGCTGCTATACGAAACCGGAAGCCGCTTTGCAACCAAATGATAGACAAGTGCGCCAAGCTTTCTCCTGACACTCATCGTCCTTGGTCAGTTCGCCGGCTGGAAGCCGTCCATGTGATTGAGCTGGTCGATCAAATCATTCACGCACTCCTGCAGGGTATTGATGCGGGCCGTGTCCGCCTCGGACCACTCCGGCTCCGCCTTGATCTCGCTGATGTTCAGCCAGACCGACTGCATATTGCCGTCCGCATCCGGTGCGCTGCCCAGCTGATAGCCGCCCTCCGCCGCGCCGATGGCGATCTCGAACAGCAGCACATCCGCTCCGTTGACCGTGCCATAGAAGCTCATGGCATAGGTGCCGTCCGCGGAGGTGTCCTTCGTCTGCACGTCGCCCGCCCATTCCTCCGGGAAGGTCAGCGTACCGACCGGCGTCTCGAGCTCCAGCTTTTTCGCGGGATCAGCCGGTGTATTCTGCTGGCCGGAGGGATCCTCCGTACCCTGCGTCGTACCCGGCTTGTTGGGCTGGTCGTTCTGCTTTGTGTCGTCGCCGCAGCCGACCAGCAGCGCGCCGACCAGCAGTACGCACAGAACAAAGCTCGTCCATTTTCTCAACTTGCTCATTTTTCCCCTTCTCCTTTTTGCAAAGATTTACCTGCTTCGTCAATCAGCGAATGCAGCGCGTGTATTCCTTGAAGTTCATTTGCTTCTGCACGCCTGCATACTCCGTGTAGGAACGTTCCAGATCCACGAGCTCCGCGTGAACCTTCTGCCTGCGCTCCTCCACCGGCGTCGGCGTCATGTAGTCGCCGTACAGCGTGGTGAGCAGCGCATCGTAGTGGGCGGATACGGGAAATTCCCCGTCCTCGAAGGGGAGCTGTACCGTTTCCGTGAACCAACTGCGGGGATAGATGCTTTTTTCGTAGCGGGATGAGGCGCCGAAGAAGGAGTGTACCATCTGCGAGTCGGTGTCCTCCCGGTTCACGGCGTAGGCCCACAGCGCCTTTGTCGGCAGGCAGCGGCTGACCTGCATCGCCAGCTTCTTTTGCAGGCTGTCTGTCCGGTAGCCGCGCTGGTAAAGCGCTCGTGCAATCACCGCTTTGGATGCCAGAAACTGGCGTCCCCGTTTCGCCGGGACATCGGAAAGGTTGTCGCAAGGGAATATGTCAATGTATATCCCCTGATGCGTTAGTGGATCCCGCGGAATATAGCGCTCGATACAGGCAGTGCCGTTCTTCCGCAGCTTGGTGAAAAACATAGGCCAATGCTCCGAAAATTCCCGCTGCAAATAGTACGCGGTACTATCCAGTTCATTAGGCACCAGCGCGAGGAATCGATCATATTCCGGCCGCAGCATGATGATATCCAGATCATCATCCCACGGAATGAATCCGCCATGCCGCACAGCGCCTAGAGCCGTCCCGGCAAAAAGCGTATATGTAATGTTATGCTTCCTGCACACGCGGTCGATCTCATGTAGCATTTGCAGCAAGGCCAGTTGATGTTCGCGCAGTGCGCTTGTTTCCGTTTTGAGTATCATCGATATTTCTTTAATCCATTGATCGCGTAGCCGGCCATTGCTTTGACACTCGGGATGAGCGGCAACTTCAGGTAATCGCGATAGACTCTCCAGCGGTTCCGGGCGCTTTTCAGCTTGTTGAAGGAGCGTGAACCGCGAGCCACACGGTAGTCCACCAGAATATCCCGCACCCCCACGGCCGTGCAGCCGGCTTTCAGCAAAGACAGCCACATCACATAGTCCTCGTGGTAAAACTCGCTGACAAATGACTGTCCAGACAACGCTTTTGCCTTCATCATCACGGTGGAGCAGCCTATCGTATTGCAGTTCAGCATCGCCTTCAGATTGGTCGTCTCTTCCACGATAAAATCGGTATAGCAACGCTTTCCCTGCTCATCTATCATGGCGTAGGATGTGTAAATAATATCGGCGTCGGTCTCTCTTGCCTTTTCCAGCTGTTTCTCCAGCTTCTGCGGACGCCATATATCATCCGCATCCAGCAAGGCGATAAATTCTCCGCGGCATTGGCGCAGCGCAATATTTCGACTCTCTGCCGCACCATGATTCATTTCGCTATATACCGGGATGATCCGCATATCTTCAGCCGCAAGCCGCCGGATCTGTTCTGCCGTTTTATCTGTTGAGCGATCATCTACAACGATCAGCTCCCAGCTGCGCACAGTTTGCTTCTGAACAGAGCGAATCGCCTGTTCAATATATTTTTCTGCGTTGTACGCCGGCATAATAACGGATACGAGGGGAGTCGATTCCGATCGTTTCTCGGCCGCGGAAGTCTCGCAGTCCGCCGCTTTCCGTTCATAGACCTGTTCGCTGGACAGTACCGCCGTCTCCATTCTCCGCTTGCTCTCCCCTCTCTATCTATCTGCTCAACCGGCGGATGCTTCAGCCGGTATGAAGAGCAGGTCTACCGCCAGACGCTGCAGCTTCTGCTCGTCCGGATAGAACTCCATGTATTTCTCTCCCCGGACAGATTCGCCCTCCGGCGCGTCCAGCACCGTCAGCTCACTGTCCAGTATCTCCTGATATAGCTCCGCCAGCGCCGCTGCCGAGCAGTCGCTGACCAGATAGGGCGACAGCTCCAGCAGCGCCTTCGTGGAAAACGTCTCTGCCGGCTGCGCCTTCAACTTTTCATACAGCGCCTCCAGATACGTCTTCTGCCGCGCCATACGGCTAATGTTCGTCTGATCCGCCACCGAACGGCGGGAGCGCACATACGTCAGCGCCAGATTGCCCGTCAGGTGCACCTCCTGCCCCTGCGGCAGCTGATCCGTCACGTTGGAAAAATCGTCCTCCACCAGCACCGTGACGCCGCCTGCCAGATCGTTCAGCACCGCCACCGCGTCCATGGTCACCGTGATGAAATGGTCGATCTGTACGCCGTACAGCAGGTCGGAGACCGCCTGTACCGTGTTGTAGCCGCTGTCCAGACCGCCGCTGCCGTAGGTGTGAGCCAGCGCCAGCTGTCCGGTGAAGGAGCCGATGGACTCGCCCGCCAGCCCCAGCGCGTTGATCTGGGTCATGGTGTCGCGGTTCAGCGGCAGCACCGTACAGGTGTTCCGCGCCTTGTCCAGTACCAGCAGCATCAGGAAGTCCGACTGCTGGGTGTTGATGTTGGCGTCCAGCTCCTTGCCCAGCTCCAGCGTTTCCGCCAGCTGGTCGCTGTACTTGTCGATGCCCGCGATCAGCAGCGTCTCAAGCGCCGTGTTCTGCGTATACCACGCGCCGTCATAGTAGAACTCCGGCCGGTCGTCGGTATCCGGCGTATCCGATGGAACTTCCATTTTCTCCCATTTCCCGACAACAAACAGCGCCGCTGCCGCCGCGACGGCCACACACAGTATGACCGCCGCACGCAGCAGCGACTTTTTCCTTGTTCCGTTCACCCCGTTCAGCGGGCGGCGGAGCGCTTTTTCACCACAACGCAGGTGCCTGCCGCCAGACCGGCGATGCCGGTGATGACCCATGCCGCGTCTGCCTCGCCCGTCTGGGGAGAGGTGGGCGCGTTGTCGTCCTTACCGGGGACCACGACGTCGTCTCCGCCCTGACCGGAGCTGGGGGTAAAGCCAAAGGCGGGAATGGTCAGCGCGGCGGCCAGCATCAGTGCCAGCATCAGGCTCATCAGTTTCTTCATACTTACATCCTCCTAACGTGATACTTTTTGGTATTATTGGTTACTATTGGTGGTACCGGTCTCCGGAACGGTCTGCTCCAGCGCGGCCAGCACGAGAAAACGGTTCTTGCGGTTGCCCTTCAGGCAGGTGGACAGGATCAGCAGCGAGTCATCAGGCTCTATGGCCTGTTCCGCGTAGTTGATGCCCAGTGCTCTTGCATTGTAGACGCTGTACAGGAAATCGCTGTACGACTGCGTATCATGAAAATCGTACTGGTACAGGATATGTCGGTTATCGTAGGGCAGGGCCGCCCGCACCTGATAGCGCAGCTCGCGGTCCGGCAGATACACCACAATGGCCTTGTGGGCAGCAAAGCTCTCGGGATCGGAGAAGGTCTGCTGCAGGGTGCCGAACATGGAGCCGTCGTTCTGGCGGTGTCCGTAGACCACCGTCACGGGATCGGTCATGTCGTTTGTGTTGTACCGGTGCTCGGTGAACAACGAGCCCGCGCTGTTGTAGTCCTTGTAGGCATCGTGGTTCAGGTAGAAGGTATCGTCCTCCTGCGACTGGAGCAGCGGATAGCTGATATCCGTATCCGGAATGTCCAGCCAGCCGCAGATATCCGGGTTCTCCGCCTGCAATGCAGCGAAGTCGATGGGGCTGACATACGTCTCCGTCTCCGGTACCGGCTCGCTGACGTCCGGCAGCTCAGGCCTTTGCGGCTCCGTGTGGTGCCACGGGCGGAAGGTCAGCAGCAGGTACAGCGCGGCGGCAATGGCAAAGCCGCCAAGGATCAGCAGGTATTTCTTCACGGTCACTCCGTCCCTCTGCCGTCCAGCAATTGCAGGGCCAGACGGTCTACGTCACGCAGGGCGCTCTCGCCCAGATGCTTCCGGATCACCTGCGCCGCCTCGCCCAGAACCGGCGCGCGGCGCTCGATGCCGTGGCAGTCCGAGCCAAGCAGGTGGATATATCCGTCCTCCAGCCGCCGCAGCGCCCTGTGTCTTGTCCGCAGGTGCAGAAAGAACGCGGCGTTGCACTGGATCAGGATAGGACTGTCCGCAATGTGCTGCCAGTCCCGCTTGCGGTAAAAGATATCGTAGCGCTCGGCGTGAGCCAGCACGATCTGGATATCCGCGCGATGGCCCAGCTCCAGCAGGTCGTTGAACGCCCGGCTGCTCCAGCTGTCGAAGGGCATTTCCAGCAGCAGCACATTGGTGCCCTCGATGCAGAGGGCAGACAGTTCGTCGCTGCGGCAGATGCCCTCAAAATAGCAGACCTCCGCGCCCAGCCGGATGTCGGGCGCCGCGGCATCCAATTGCTCCCGCAGCCGCGCCCACGCCGCCCCGCGCCGCCGCAGGAACCGCTCCGGCGTGTTCTCGCTGGCGTAGAAATGGGGCGTTGCCACCACATGAGAGACCTCCGGCATGGCCCGCAGCATTTGCAGGCTCTCCTCCACGCCGCGGCTGCCGTCATCTATGCCCGGCAGGATATGGGTATGGAAATCAACCATCGCTGTCAGCACCGGATGCGTCCTTCTTCTTGTATTCGCCATAGCCGTAGCCGTAACCATAGCCGTACTTGTGGTACTTGTACGCCTTTTTCTCCGTGTGGCTGTACGTCATGACGAAGCCCAGAATTTTCACGTTCAGGTATTGCAGACGCCGCACCGCCACCGACAGGGAGCGGCGGTCGCCGTAGTCCTGACGGACCACCACCACCATGCCCTGCACCAGCTGTGAGATGACCAGACCGTCCGCCACCGCGTTGACAGGCGGCAGATCGAAGATGATGAAGTCGAACTCCTTCTTCAGCTCCGCCAGCTGCTGTGTCATCTGCTCGGAGCCCAGCAGCTCCATGGGGTTGGGCGGCGTGCTGCCTGCCGCGATGATCCGCAGGTTGTCCAGCATCCCGCTCTCCTGAATGGCCTCCTCACGGGTGCACAGGCCCGCCAGCAGGTCGGAAAGGCCCAGCGTCGGCCGCAGGGCCAGCCGCTGCGCCACATTGGGCAGACGCATGTCCGCCTCGATCATCAGCACACGCTCGCCCGTCTGGGCGATGGTGTAGGCCAGATTCACGCTGGTGGTGCTCTTTCCCTCGCCACGCAGGGCGCTGGTAATGCCGATCACGCGGCACTCCTTATTATCCGGCAATGCAAACATTAAATTCGTCCGCAGCAGCTTATAGGCCTCCGACGCCGCGAAATTCAGATGGTTGCCCAGCAGCTTCCGCTGTTTGGCCAGCGTCATGGGCGCTTCCCGTTTCCCGACAAATTTCATGCCGACGCCCCCTTCCGCTTACCGGACGGCGCCTGATAGTAGCCGTAGCCATAGCCCTCGGACTCCGAGGCGGTCAGCTCCGGTACCACTGTCAGCACGGGGATGTTTTCGTACATCTGCAGCAGGCAGTCCTCATCGTGGATGCGGTCATCCAGAATGGTGCGCACGGCGATATAGCCGCAGCTGGCGATGATGCCCAGCAACATGCCCACCGCCGTATAGCGTGTGATGCTGGGTGATGCCTTCTTGGCAGGCGCCACGGCCTTGTCCACCACCCGGGCAGAGCTGCCCTCCACCACCGTGGAGATACGCTTGGGCAGCACCTGCGCGATCACGTTGCCGATGTCCCGGGCTTCCTTGGGATCCGGGCTGGTCACCACGATCTCAAAGACCTCCGTGGAGTTCACGGCGGCGGCGGAGATCATGTCCTGCAATTCCTCGTATGTATAGGAGACACCCGCCTTGTCCTTCACCTCGTCCAGTGTGGCGCGGGTGTTCAGGATCACCACATAGGTGTCCACCAGACTCTGGGCCGCGGACAGGTCGGAGGAGCTGATGCTCACCTTGGTGCTGCCTACGGACAGAGAGCTGTTGTTGACGTACATCAGCACGCTGGCCTTATACAGCGGCGTGATGCAGAACCGGGCGATGCAGAACGCGGCGGCGCCGCACAGCACCGTGGCTACCACGATCAGCCACAGGCTCTTCCACATGGCTTTCAGGAGCGACAGCAGATCGATCTCCAGATAGGTGTCTTCTTTCTTCATGTATGCGGGGATCCTTTCTCATGAGCTTACATTGCGCTTTTGCCGGTCATATCCATGATAATCGAAGCCCTCCCGCCGTGCTTCCTCATCTCCGGCAGGATCGCTTCGCAGAGTTACCAAATCAGGGGAAAAGCCCCATGCAGCGGCGCTGGCGGCGTGGATTCCGGAAATCGCTGACGGCGCTGGTGACGGCTTATCCAAGTCCGATGGCCGATAGCTTATTGATGTTGGTGCGCTTCAGCTCCATGGAGGAATGGACATACCGGTCAAGGGTGACCTTGACGTTGGAGTGTCCCAGTATCTCGCTGAGAGACTTTACCTCGAAGCCCACCTCGATACAGCGGGTGGCAAAGGTATGGCGAAGCGCGTGGAAATTCACATGCTCCAGACCGCACTGCTGGGTATACCGCGCAAAGCGGTACTGCAAGGCGCGAGGCTCCATATAGCTTGGCTGTCCGGTCAGAATGTAGGCTTCCGGCTCCGGCCGCATGAACCCGGCGCACAGCTGCACCGCCAGAGGAGACAGCGGGATATCCCGTGCCGCGTTTTCGCTTTTCGGCGCGCCGATGCAGATCGCCGTCTTTTGCCCGGCGTTCTGTACCTGAAGCCGCTGCATGGTGGCCCGCACATGGATCACGCGATCCGGCAGCGAAATATCCCGCCACTGGAGCGCGCATACCTCGCCGATCCGCATTCCGGTCAGCAGCGCCAGCAGCACGCCGAATTTGCAGTCGTCGGTGTCCTTTCGCAGATAGCGGATCAGCCGCTCCTGCTCGGCCATCGTCAGAACGCGGATCTGCCGCTTCTGGCAGCGGGGCGGTACGATCTCGATTTCCGGCATCTGGCTGTCCGGCTGCCTGCGGATATAGGCGATGACCGCACGCAGTACGCACAGCGTATCATGCACCGTCTTGGGCGACAGCCCCTTATCGCTTCGGGCGGAGCCCTCCCGCAGCAGCAGCTCCACATACTGCTCCATCAGCAGCGTCGTCAGCTCCTGCGGATAGCGCGGCCCGATATGGGGGATGATGTAATGGAGAATGATGTTGCGGTATTTGGCATAGGTAGACGGCTTGACCCGGTTCCGGCTGATGGTGAGCCATTCCTCACAGTAGCGGGCAAGGGTCGCCTTCTCTCCGCTTTTCATATTTAATAATGTACCCCAGCTGTCCGCCTTCCGCTCGATCAGCGCTTTCTTGACCTCCAGATAGGTCTTTCCGTAGACATACCCGAACCGGGCTTTTCCGGACAGGTCGTGCCCCTTGATATAGCGGCCCTCCCAACGCTTATCCTTCCTTTTGTAGATGTTTTCTCCCTTTCTTGCCATGGTGAAGCTCCTCCTTATGTTTATTGTTTGCTGGATAAATTATCCAGCAAAAGTCGACAAATTTCGACGGCTGTGCAGACGGCGTTTGTCGTTTGTTCCGTTTAGAAACCGCAAAATTTTCCGCCCGGTATACTGACATACCGCAAGTATTACGATTTTTTTCCGAAAGCAGGTTGCGTTTTGATATATTGTGTGGTACACTTAAAATAAATTTTGAGATTTTTTTGTCACATAGATTTGGTAACTCTACGAAGCAGTCCTGCCGGAGATGAGGTCTACACAAGAGACCTCTATTTCAGGGATTGAGAAGGGCAATTGTAATTAGGGAGAGAAATACGAAAAAGGCTTATTTTGTTATGTTTACTGCGCTTTGCATGCTGCTGCTGGCAGCTTGTGCAAAGGAGGATCCGCTGGGCAAGATTGCGCAGGCGGTGGAGGAAGGAGAGACTATCGTCGTATCAACGCCTTATGCCGACCTGAAAGTTCCGGAGGTATTTCAGGACAATGTGATGCATGAAGTTATCTGCACAGAACCTTATACGTTATCCTTCAAGATGCGTGCTGATAGCACAGAGCTTTTTTCTGTGATTTTTGGCGGGGAGGGTGATATTCTACTGGGTACCCTGTTGGAAGAAGACAATAACACCGTAGTTTATGCCAATATTCCTGAACTTGACAGTGAAAACGAGCGCTACACAGAGTATCAGATCTATCAGGACGGCATCAATACGATCCTGAATAATCTGGAGGCGGACTATAACTTTGCCGTCAATCTGATCGTGGAGCCAGAAGATAATGAAACATTTACAATTAAAGCCGGCGGGATGGCACTATATTACCCTGCAAGATGGCAGGACACCATAGAGACGGCGGTGACCGACAACGGTGTAAGTTTCTCCGGCAATGGCGTTAAATTGTTTGATCTGAGTTTTACAGAAAGCGAAAACGCTATTTTCTTTGGCACATACCAGCAGACGCCGATTTATATTGTGTCTTATGAGATCGATGAGACGCAGTACACAGAAGCTGAATACGGTACATTGCGCATGATGCAGGAGGATATCGACGTTATTTTAGATCGTTTAATGAGCGACCCGAACTTTACCTTAGGCGAATAAGAAACGACGTGTCCGCCGCAGTTGCGCATCCGCTATCCCCCCTTTTCAAAATGGTTGTATCGTGGTATACTTAGTACGTCGATTGGTCTGCACAATGGGCAGATCAATCGACGAAACCGTCTCCACGAAGGTGGTCAAGATCATCCAGAGCTACACCGGCGTTGTAGACAAATTCGTCTGGAGGAAGTAAAAAGCGGATGAAGAAAACGATCCTTACGGTGCTGCTGGTGCTGATGCTTTTGTTTATCTGGGGCCACTCCATGGTACCGGCGAGGCGTCAGCGGCGGAGAGCGGGCGCGTCGGCGCGCTGCTCACGCCATTTCTGGAGCTGTTTGTGGGAAAGGGTAACGTGACCGACCATCTGGTGCGCAAGCTGGCGCATTTCAGCGAATATGCCGCGCTGGGCGTACTGCTGGGCGCACAGCTGCTGGTACATGGGAGGACTTCCCTCTTTCATTGGAGCTATGTGCTGCTGTGTGCACTGGCGGCAGCGGTAACGGACGAAACCATCCAGCTGTTTGTGGAAGGCCGCAGCGCACAGGTACAGGACGTGCTGCTGGATCTGGGCGGAAGCGCCGCAGGCCTGCTCCTTCTTTGGCTGCTGAGCCGGATCGTGCGGCATCTGCGGCGGTAAGTCAGACTTTTGGGCGAAATCATCGTATTGCTCTTGCAAGTACAAGAACAGCATGCTACAATACTAATAATTTCCGCGCCAAGCAAAAACTGCCGAAAGGCAGCTTTTTGTTGGCCTATTGGTTAGTCGCGCCTAACCTCTCCATGCATATAAAATCCTCCGCTGTCGGAATGACAGCGGAGCATAAGGACGCAATCAAGTTGTTACCCCATCTACACGGAAAAAGTCCCGTATCCTGCCGACGCCGGCAGCATCCATGGGATAGCAGGCCGCGATATGACCGGCTTCCAGATGGAGAATATCGGTGCAGCACTGGCAGATCAGCTCCGGATCTTGGGTGATGACATAGACGGTCTTGCCGTTTTGCCGCAGCTCCTTGAGAAGTTGGGCCGTTTGCAGCATATGCCGGTAGTCCAAACTGCTGGTAGGCTCGTCCAGAAACACCACCGAGCGCTCCGCCGCCATAGCGGAGGCGATGGCCAGCCGCTGCTTTTGTCCGCCGGACAGGGACGCCGGATGGCGCTCCAGATAGGGCGTCAGGTCAAGGCGGGCCAGAATGTCCTTGACGGCTGTCTCGTCCTCCTCAGCCATACTAATCAGCACCTCGTCCAGCACGCTTTCCGTAAAGAGCTGGTGGCCCACATCCTGCATGACCATATAGCAGCGGTTCAGCCGCTCCTTGGGCCGGAAGGCAATGCCGTCCACTGTAACGGTACCGCAGCGCTTCTCCAAGCCGCAGAAGCAGCGGGAGAAGGTGGACTTCCCTGCCCCGTTGTGGCCGATGATGCCGATAATACCGCCATAGGGGATATCGGCATCGCCGATATGCAGCGTCTCCGTCGCGTTTTTGTAGGCAAAGCGGAAGTCCCGCAGCGCCGCCGTCTGGCGGCTGCCGGTGCTGCCGTCGGCCATCAGGGCCTGCCGGGCCACGTCTTTGCCGCCCACATGCACGCTGCCGGACAGCTTCCCCTCGAAATAGTGGGGGATCAAACCGTTGATAAGCCTTGTCACGGTGGTCTTACCGCAGCCGCTCTCGCCGCACAGCACCGCCACCTGTCCCTCCGGGATGGTCAGGTCAATGTCCCGGACGCCTCCGGCGGCGTCCGACTGATAGGTAAATGTCACATGGTCCATATGGATCATCCCAGCCACCTGCTTCCCAACGTCAGGGCAAAGCCCGCGATACAAATGAGGATCATCACGATGTCCTGCCAGTGAAACCCGATCTTACAGATATCCGTGCGCTGAACCGGCGCGCCTAAGCCCCGGGTCAGGGCGGCGGCGGACAACTCGTCGCCGATCTTCACCACCGAGATCATCAGCGGGATCAGCCGGTACTCCACCATTTTGCCGGGGTGCTTTCCGCCGAAGCGGATGCCCCGCATCCGCATGGCGTCTGTAATGGCGGCGTTCTCCTCACCGATGGTGGGGAAAAAGCGAAGATCACCGACAGGGGAATGACGATCTTCTCGGAAACGTACATCCGCTTCATGGCCGCCATGAAATCGCTGACCGAGGTGGACGCGATCAGGAACGCACCCATCATGATACCGGGTGCAAAACGGGGCATGATGGCGCATACCGCCAGCAGCAAAAATGCGGGAAGACCCGACAGGCAGTACAGCGCCACCCGCTCCAGCGCGAAGCACACGGCGTACAGCACCAAGTATTTCAGTGCTGTTTTCCACCGCCCCTCCGTCAGCAGCAGGATAAAGGGCAGCACTCTCAGCACCGGCTTGACGATGTTCATAACGCCGCTGTTGCCGGTAGACAGCATCAGCAGCTTGGTGCGGGGATCCAACAGCAGGCCCCGGCGCTTTGCGGTATGGGTCAGGGTCTCCATCAGGCAATGCCGGCCTTGGCGAAGTGCTTTTTCAGCAGCGCCTTGCCGATCAGGCCGCCCAGCAGGCCGAACACCACGCCCATGGGAACACCCCAGAAGCCCATGCCGGTCAGGCCCATAAGAATACCGGCGAGGATGGCCATGATGGTCACCATGCCGAACTTCTTGACACGGACAGCGAACAGCATAAAGGGGATGCCGGTGATCAGCGTCCACAGGGCGCCGAGGATAGGCAGGAAGATGGGCACAAAGCCGATGGGGATGGCCACGCAGCAGCCCAGCACAAAGTAAAGTACGGTGAAAAGACCGATATTGATCAGATCTTTTGCCTGAAGTTTTTGATTCATATCGTTACCTCCGAAGCGTTTTGGTTAGTTTTCGCTAACCAGCAGATATTATAGCAAGCACTGTGGGCGGTATCTACCTCCCATTGGGCATTTTCGCTCCAAAACGGTAACAGATTCTCACCCACACAGAAAGGAACCACGCCATGGATACCGCCTAGATCGTCAGACAATGCCGCCGTCTTCCCGGCGTTACCGTCCGGGAGGGAGAGGACTACACAGAGCTTCTGCTGTCCGGCAGCGAAGGCAGCGGCCGCATGCGGTTCATTCCCCTGTTCGCCGGGGTGACGCTGGCGCTGATCTCTGTCAACGCACCCTCCTGGCCCGCTCCGGCACCGGAGAGCTCCGCGCCGGAAGCCAAGGGTCCGCTGATCGTCAACTACTGCACCCGCGGCCGGTGCGAGCTGATGCTGAACGATAACAAGAGCGTCTTTCTTACCGCCGGACACATCTCCCTGACGGAGAAATTCGCCCTGAATGAGTACGTCTATCCCGGTCGGGTGTACGAGGGTATCGAGCTGTTTATCGACCCGGAGACGGTGCGCCATGGCCTGCCGGTGCTGCGGGATGGCTTCGGCGTGGAGCTGGCGGCCCTGCGGGAGAAATACTGCCCCGACGGCGAAACGTATATCGCCAGACTCCCCCTGCCGGACACGCTTTCCGGACGGCTGTTGGACAATGCCGGTGCGGAATCCGCCATGGGTACGGTGCAGCTGAAAACCGGCGTCATCGACCTGCTGGCGCTGCTGCACGATCAGTCCCAGCCCCGGCAGCCGGTCTATTACACCCGCTCGCAGGTGGCCATCGCCAAGCAGATCGAGGCCATCATTACCGGCGATCTGTCCCAACCCCACACGGTGCGGGAGTTCGCGGAGCGCTTCTCCGTCAGCGAAAGCAGCGTGAAGAACTACTTCCACGGCGTGTACGGCCAGAGCATCGCCCAGTATATGACTGGACAGCGGATGCTGCTGGCGGCAAAGCTGCTGGCGCAGACAAAGCTTTCCGTTATCGACGTGGCGGCACGGGTGAGATATCTCAACCAGAGCAAATTCTCCGCCGCCTTCCGCCTGGCCTACGCCTGCACACCGCTGGAATACCGCCGCAGCCAGAGGCTGTCGGAAGACAAAGTTATGAAAAAGCAAGAGGTATCAGACGATGTCTGATACCTCTTGCTTCTTCATTCTGGTGTGAAATGTTCCCCCCTCTATAATGTTTATCAGGCGGTATTACCATATAGGTACACTACAAAACACACATAAAGTGATCGGGCTTATGAAAAACAGAGGAGGAATCAATATGTATGAGAATATGACAAAAACCTGTCAACGGTGTGGAACGAGATATTCCAGTGAGCTGAATGTGTGTCCCGTATGTGGGACGGCTTCATCCATTTTCCCGCAAACGGCTGGCGCATCTTCCGCCTGCTCCTCTCCCGTCTCTCCGGTCAGCGCACCTGTCGCTCCCCAAAGTCCCTATACCTCCGCGCCGGTCTCTACTCCCGTCCAATCGCCGATCCACCGTCCCAACTACACGCGCCGGCGGCCTAAGGTCGGAGTGATCGTAGCCGTAGTCTTGGTACTAATAGTTCTTATTAACGATCTGTCAACAAAGCGGGCCCTCAGTCAGTTTGAAGATAACGATGATGCTTCTGCTCAGCAGGAAGAGACCTATCCAGACCCCACTACCTTTGAGCCGGAGATGGAAATTACATCTGTGGATGTGACTACGCTGACACCGTTCTCTTCCAGTGGTTCGATAAACTATGAGTACGCTCTTACTGACAACTGCGGCAACACCTACAAGAGCGGTTTTCGCTCCTGTATGTCTTACGAGGATTTCGGCGAGCAGTCACTTACCTACTATGTCGGAGGAGAATACAGCGAACTCAGAGCAGTCGCTTTCGCACGGGCTGAAGATTCGGGCTATGACGGAACCGGATATATCTATGTGTACGATGGAGAATCGAATGAGCTTCTCTACCAAAACACTACGGATAAGACAACGCTTCCGTATGAAATTAGTGTTTCGTTGGTCGGGGTTAAGCTTGTTCGTATAGAGCTCTATAATGCGAACTCCAACTGGTGGGGAAGCAGCTTTCAGGCTTGCATTGGCAACGTAACGCTGGAAAAGTAACCATATCAAACAACAACAAATGAAAGGAGATCATATTAAAATGGGTGCAATCATTGACACGATTTTTGGAGGACAGGAGCGTACGATTAAACTCTCATGCAACGAAAACCAGCCTGTCTCCACACAAGAAGTGGTCGCCAGCTACGCACCGCTGCGGATCGACTCGGACAAGCCTCTGTCTATTGTCGCCTATCTCTGCGACAGCTGCGGTGAGCTGCACGGGCCCATCCGTTCCGGTGACGTAGTGGACAACCTGCCCGCCGGACGAGGCGTCATCGCCTCTCGTCTGATCGGCTTTAAAAATACGATCATCGCAATAAGTACTGACTCATTCTCACTGAATGTTCAGACTCGCAGCCCTAACTTCCTCATCACTCTGAACGATGGCTCCAGCGCACCGATCTCTGCTGATATTTCAGTGGGATTGAATTACACAGTCTCAAATACCGACGCTCTCGCCTTCGCCGTAGCCTCCGGGCAGATCCACGCAAACGTAGCCTGTGATATCGAGTCGTTCCTGCGCTCGGCAGTAGTCGGCTGCCTGAACAGTATGGATTCGCTCTCTCTCAGCACCAAGCTGTCGTTCGCGCCGCAGTCTCTGAATACCGAGATCACCGAGCGGCTGAGAAACGCTCTTGCCAGCAACTTCGGCTATTTCTGCTTTTTTAATGTTTTTGTCGAGATCAATGCGAAGGTCGAAAAGCTCAGCGAAACCTTCAATATGATCGTGCAGCGCCGCCACGAAAAAGACCTCGAGATGATGAAACTGGCCCGCGATGTAGGCGCCTGCGCCGCTATTGCCGGCCGGGATGTGGCGTCGGCAACGCGCGGCGCTATTCAGGCCACCAATGAATATCTTCGCAGCGAAGCTCAGCAGCCCCGCTCCCTTGGCTACGCAGACCCCTCTTCTTTCATTCTCCCGCCCAGACGCGAGGATTGACGTGACAAACCAGACGGATTGTGATATACTCTCTTCTGTCCGGTGGATACCACCGGACAGAAGGAGACACATAACATGCCGGAATATGAAATTATCATTGAGTCCATGACGCCCTGCGGCGGCAGCAAGTACGCCAACCGTACGATCATCGAAGCAGAGGTGGAAAGCCCGGAGGCCTATGTGGAGCAGCACAAGCGCTTTCCCATTCGCGATATCAGCAAAACCGCTGACGGCAACGTGGTCATCACCACAGGCAACGAAAGCGGCTATATCGACCGCTATACCTTCTCGGAATAAAGCAGGCAGGATAAGCGCACACGAAAATGCTCGGTGCGCTTATCCTGTTTTTTTCACGTCCCTAATAATCGGGGTTGACTTTTCGTCTGTGCTTGCTATACTGTGTGGGTCGATTTTTTGTATATAAGAGGTGACTCTTTTGATGGACTATTATCTGCTGGCCGATTTTGCCGCCCAGATCGGCTACCGGCTGGCTATGGCAGGGGCGGAGACCTTCCGTGTGGAGGACACCATCCGCCGGGTGCTCCACGCCTACGGGCTGGAGTGCGAGGTGTTCGCCATCCCCAACAGCTTGACCATCAGCTTTGAGGCGGCCAACGGCAAGCCTCTCACCATCCTCAAGCGTATCGGCTTTCATGGCAACGATCTGGAGGCGCTGGAGCAGCTGAACGCCCTCAGCCGCCGCATCTGTCTGGAAAAGCCAGAGGTGGAGACCGCTGTCCTCTGGTTAAAAGAGACGGTGGCCCGATGCCGCGTATACCGGCTCAGCGCATCGCTGCTGGGCAGCTTTCTGGGCGGCGCAGGTTTCTGCCTGATCTTCGGCGGCTCGCTGCGGGACTGCCTGTGGGCCGGTATGATGGGCCTGATCATCGGGTGCGTCAACCGCTTTATGGACCGGCTGGAGGCCAACCCCTTCTTCAGCACCATCATCGCCTCGTTCCTGATGGCGCTGCCCGCCTATCTGGCGGCGGGCTTCGGCTGGCTGGACAACCCCGACGAGGCCATCATCGGCGCGTTGATGATCCTTGTGCCGGGCCTGCTGATCACCAACTCCATGCGGGACATCATCTACGGCGACACCAACTCCGGCGTTATGCGCATCGTGCAGGTGTTTCTGTCGGCCTTTGCCATTGCGCTGGGTACGGCGGCGGCATGGCGTGTCACCGCTCCGGTCTACGGCATCGCTTCGGTGGTGGAGTCCACCTCGCTGGTGTGGCCCGCGTGGGCACAGGCTCTGGCGGTGTTTGTAGGGTGCTACGGCTTCTCCATTCTGTTCAATATCCACGGCAAGTGGATGGTGCTGTGCATCATCGGCGGCACGGCCACCTGGATGATCTATCTGCTGTGCGAGGAGCTGGGGCTGGACGTATACACCGTGAACCTGTACGCCACCATCTTTGCGGCGCTGTATTCCGAGGTGATGGCCCGCGTGCGCCGCTGCCCGGTGACGCCGTATCTGGTCATTGCCATTTTCCCGCTGCTGCCCGGTGCGGGCGTGTACTACACCATGAGCCTCGGCCTGCAGGGTGAGATGCTCGAAGCCCTGCGCAAGGGATTGGAGACAGCGGGCATCGCCGGGTCTTTGGCCGTGGGTATTCTGCTGGTATCCACCGTATTCCGGTTCATGACGGCGCGGCGGAAGTAGCAGCGCACAATTGAAAGCATACCAAAAAATCAGTCCTGAGGGGCTGATTTTTTATACTCTTCAAGGCTTTATTCATTTACGCGCCATTCGTATGCATAATCCTCTATCGTTTTGCATAATTATTAGCCAGTATGCTGAATTTCCATTGTCTATATGCATAAACATCAAATTAATAATGAATATCCTCTTGACATTTTATGGGTGAAGTGTATAATCATGCGCATAAATTACATAAACATTCAAGGAGGAACACACCATGAAACATACAGATATCAAGAAGATCGTACTGGCCTACTCCGGCGGACTGGATACCTCCATCATCATCCCTTGGCTGAAGGAAAACTACAATAACCCCGAGATCATCGCCGTGGCCGGCAACGTGGGTCAGGCCGACGAGCTGGAGGGTCTGGAGGAGAAGGCCATCAAGACCGGCGCCAGCAAGCTGATCGTGGCCGATCTGGTGGACGAGATGGTGGACGACGTCATCATCCCCTGCCTGAAAATGGACGCCAAGTATGAGACCTATCTGCTGGGCACCGCCTTTGCCCGTCCCGTCATCGGCAAGAAGCTGGCGGAGATCGCCAAGGCCGAGGGCGCCGACGCCATCGCCCACGGCGCTACCGGCAAGGGCAACGATCAGGTCCGTTTCGAGCTGGCCATCAAGCGCTTCGCTCCCGATATGAAGATCATCGCCCCGTGGCGTGAGTGGGACATCAAGTCCCGTGAGGAGGAGATCGATTACGCCGAGGCCCACAACGTGCCCTTGAAGATCTCCCGCGAGACCAACTATTCCAAGGATAAGAACCTGTGGCATCTGAGCCATGAGGGTCTCGACCTTGAGGATCCCGCCAACGAGCCGGATCTGGACAAGCCCGGTTTTCTGGAGATGGGCGTATCCCCATTCCAAGCCCCTGACGAGCCTACCTATGTGACCATCGACTTCGAGGCCGGCGCTCCTGTGGCCGTGGACGGTGAGAAGATGAAGGCCAGCAAGATCATTGAGAAGCTGAACGAGCTGGGCGGCAAGAACGGCATCGGCATCATCGACATCGTGGAGAACCGTCTCATCGGCATGAAGGATCACGGTATCTATGAGACCCCCGGCGGCACCATCCTGTACTTCGCCCACGCCCAGCTGGAGATGCTGACCATGGACAAAGAAGTGCTGCACGCCAAGCAGAAGCTGTCTGTGGACTACGCCGACCTGCTGTACAACGGCAAATGGTACTCTCCCCTGCAGGAGGCGCTGACTGCTTTCGCCAACGAGGCCAACAAGGACGTGACCGGCTCCGTGAAGCTGAAGCTCTATAAGGGCAACATCATCCCCGCCGGTATGACCTCTCCCTGCTCCCTGTACTCCGAGAATCTGGTGACCTTCGGCGAGAGCGACTATGACCAGTCTCAGGCCACCGGCTTCATCAACCTGTGGGGCCTGACCACCAAGATGCAGGCGCTGAAGGATCAGGGCAAGCTGTAAGAAATTACATTTCCTTCATAATGAGGGCGCTAAACCGCCCTCATTATGAAAAACTTCCACCGAAAGGAGAACCACCATGGCAAAGCTCTGGGCCGGACGGGCCGAAAAGGAAACGGCGCAGATCGCGGACGACTTCAACTCGTCCCTGCACTTCGACTGCCGCATGTACCGGCAGGATATCACCGGCTCCATGGCCCACGCCGCCATGCTGGCCCACTGCGGCATCCTCACCGAGGAGGAGGCCCAGACGCTGATCTTCGGTCTGGCCGGTATCATGGCCGATCTGGACGAGGGGAAGCTGACATTTGATCCATCTGCCGAGGACATTCACATGTTCGTGGAGCAGGTACTGACGGAGAGGTTGGGCGATGTGGGCAAAAAGCTCCACACCGCCCGCTCACGAAACGATCAGGTGGCGCTGGATCTGCGGCTGTACCTCCGACAGGAGATCGCATCCATCCGCACGCTGGTGCTGGAGCTGCTAGAGGCCGTCACCGACAAGGCGGAGCAATACAAGACCGCCATCATGCCCGGCTACACCCATCTGCAGCGGGCGCAGCCCATCACCTTCGGCCACCATCTCATGGCCTACGCCATGATGCTCCAGCGTGATATCGGCCGCCTGGACGACGCGGCCAAGCGCATGGACGTGTCCCCCATCGGGTGCTGTGCGCTGGCAGGCACCACCTTCCCCATCGACCGGGTATATGAGGCGCAGCAGTTGGGCTTCTCTCAGGTGGCGTTGAACAGTCTGGACGGCGTGTCCGACCGTGACTTCTGCGTGGAGTTTCTCTCCGCCTGTTCGCTGCTGATGATGCACCTGAGCCGCTTCTCCGAGGAGCTGATCCTGTGGAGCAGTTGGGAGTTCCACTTCGTGGAGCTGGACGACGGCTTCACCACCGGCTCGTCCATCATGCCCCAGAAGAAGAACCCAGACATGGCGGAGCTGTGCCGGGGCAAGACGGGCCGTGTCTACGGCGACCTGATGGCCCTGCTGACTACGCTGAAGGGTCTGCCGCTGGCCTATAACAAGGACATGCAGGAGGACAAGGAGGCCGTATTTGACGCGGTGGACACCGTGAAGATGTGTTTGCAGGTGTTCACCCCCATGATCGCCACCATGAGGCCCTGTACCGACACCATGTACAAGGCGGCACAGAAGGGCTTTATCAACGCCACCGATCTGGCGGACTACATGACCAAGAAGGGTCTCCCCTTCCGCACCGCCTATAAGATCTCCGGCGAGCTGGTGGCATGGTGCATCCATCACGACACAGTGCTGGAGGCCCTGCCGCTGGAAACGCTGAAACAGTACAGCGACGTATTTGACGAGGACGTATATGAGGCCATCGCGCTGGAAAACTGCGTGGCCCGACGTACCTCATTGGGCGGCCCCGCCTCCGTGGAGGCACAGATCGCCGCCATAAAGACATACCTTTCCCAACAAAAGACTGATGAAAAAGGAGAATAACGATGAAAAAGTTTACCAAGTTGACCGCTTTTGCTCTGGCGCTGGTAATGGCGCTGGGCCTGCTGGCCGGCTGCGGCGGCAGCAATTCCGATAACAGCACTCCCTCCGGTGACGACGCCTCCGACGCCGCCAAGACCAAGCTGGTGGTGGCCACCAGCCCCGACTTCCCTCCCTTTGAGTCGCTGGAAGGCGGCGAAGTGGTGGGTATCGAGGTGGATATTCTGAATAAGATCGCCGAGAAGATGGGCATGGAGCTGGACATCCAGCAGATGGATTTTGACTCCGTCATCCCCGGCGTGCAGGCCGGTAAGTTCGATGTGGGCATGTCCGGCATCACCGTTACCGACAAGAGAAAGGAGAACGTGGACTTCTCCAGCGTGTACTTCATGGCCGCTCAGGCCATCGTGGTAACTGCCGACAGCGGCATCACCGGCAAGGCCGACCTTGAGGGCAAGAAGGTGTCCGTCCAGACCGGCACCACCGCCGAGGAGTACTGCATGGGCAACGGCTATGAGGTGCTGGCCTTCACCGCCAACAACGACGCCGCAGCAGCTCTGACCGCCGGCAAGGTGGACGCATGGGTGGTGGATAACGAGGTGGCGCTGGCCATGGCGCCGGAGCTGGGCCTGACCGTGCTGGACGAGGCCATGACCTCTGAGCCCTACGCCTTTGCCTTCCAGAAGGGCAGCGAGCTGGTCGCCCCCTTCAACGAAGCGCTGGACGCCCTGCTGGCTGACGGCACCGTCGAGAAGCTCTTCCAGCAGTATGGCGTGACGTACATCGCACCCTGAATGTAAAAAATTTCTGTACCGTGCGGCGGGGTGTGGTCACCCCGCTCGCGCGATGTAGGATGGTAGCAACGATAGAACTTCGTAGGGGCGACCCTTGCGGTCGCCCGAAACGATATGCAGGCGACCGCAAGGGTCGCCCCTACGGGTGGGCACAAGAACCGCCATCGTGATACGGGCGGGCGGATACCCCAAGGGCACTCGTTCCGCTGTGCTTCACAGCGCTCGTCGTCCGCCCCTACGGAAGGGCCACCGATAGCACAGAGAGAAGCAAAACATGTTCCGATCATGCCGCTTCAGCGGCATACCGAAACTCTTCACTTTTCACTTTTCTCTCTTCACTCTTCATTTGCCTGTTAAATACCCCCAATTCCCCGCAAATTGTCCCACGCCGCTCCGGGCGGCATGATATGATACCTAAGGAGCCACCGCTATGAATATTTTTTCCAATTGGTTTACCGCCATCGGCCAATTCTTCACCGACTGGGGCGCTCAGCTGGCCTCCACATTTCTGGAGGATGACCGCTATATGATGCTGGTGGACGGCCTGCGCAACACCGCCATCATCACACTGGGCGCCCTGTGCATCGGCATCGTTATCGGTGCGCTGGTGGCCATCATCAAATACTGCGGCGAGGGAAGCCGCGCCATGAGGCCCCTGTGCGTGCTGTGCGACATCTACACCACCGTCATCCGAGGCATCCCCGTGGTGGTGCTGCTGCTGATCTTCTACTTCGTCATCATGAAGTCAGCCAGCGGCGTCAGCGGAGGTATCACCGTGGGCATCGTCACCTTCGGCATCAACTCCGGCGCGTATATGGCCGAGCTGATGCGCAGCGGCATCGGCGCGGTGGACGCGGGCCAGATGGAGGCGGGCCGTTCTCTGGGCCTGTCCCGGATCCAGACCACCATCCACGTGATCCTGCCGCAGGCCATGAAGAACATCCTGCCCGCCATCGGCAACGAGATGATCGCCCTTTTGAAGGAGACCGCCGTGGCCGGTTATGTGGCCGTGCAGGATCTGACCAGAGCCGGCAACCTGATCCGCAACAACACCTTCGACGCATTCAACCCCCTGATGGTGGTGGCGCTGACGTACCTGATCATCGTGGTGGCGCTGACCCGGCTGCTGGCGGTACTGGAAAAGCGGCTGCACAAGGGCGACCGGCATTGACGCCCTATCTTAATTATTTTGGAAGGAGCACTCCCATGACCAGTCTGAAAAACAAGGATTTCCTGAAGCTGCTGGATCTCACCCCTGAGGAGATCAGCTATCTGCTGGAGCTGGCAGCTGACCTGAAGGCCAAGAAAAAGGCCGGCATCCCCCACGCCCTGTGTCAGGGCAAGAACATCGCCCTGCTGTTTGAAAAGGACAGCACCCGCACCCGCTGCGCCTTTGAGGTGGCGGGCCACGATCTGGGCATGGGCGTCACCTATCTTGGCCCCACCGGTTCCCAGATGGGCAAGAAGGAGAGCATCGCCGACACCGCCCGTGTTCTCAGCCGCATGTTTGACGGCATCGAGTACCGGGGCTTCGGCCAGAGCATCGTGGAGGAGCTGGCCCAGTATTCCGACGTTCCCGTATGGAACGGCCTGACCAACGAGTTCCATCCCACACAGATTCTGGCGGACTTCCTGACCATTCAGGAGCACTGCGGCGGATTGAAGGGCAAGAAGCTGGTGTACATGGGCGACGCCCGCTACAACATGGGCAACTCCCTGATGGTGGGCTGCGCCAAGATGGGCATGCACTTCGTGGCCTGCGCGCCGGAGAAGTACTTCCCCGACAAGGAGCTGATCGCCCAGTGTCAGGCCATTGCCATGGAGACCGGCGCAACGCTGGCCTTTATCACCGATCCTGCCAAGGCTGTCCAGAACGCCGACGTGATCTATACCGATGTCTGGGTCTCCATGGGCGAGCCGATGGAGGTCTGGCAGGAGCGTATCAATGATCTGGCTCCCTATCAGGTGAACGCGCAGCTGATGGCACAGGCCGGTGAAAAGGCCGTGTTCATGCACTGCCTGCCCGCCTTCCATGACCACAAGACCACCATCGGCAAGGAGATGGGCGAGGCCTTCGGCCGCGACGCTATGGAGGTCACCGACGAGGTGTTTGAAAGCCCCCAGTCCATCGTCTTTGACGAGGCGGAAAACCGCATGCACACCATCAAGGCGGTCATGGCCGCCACGCTGGCCGGTTAACGGCCCTGAATCTGCTATCTTCTTTCATTTCCTTTCGTCCGAAGCCGCGGCATCTCTGCGCCGCGGCTTCGGGCTGTCCGGAAGCGATTTCTCTTGCTGATGCCAGCAAAAGGGCGTATAATACAGTCAAAATGCGAAAAGCAGGTGTTTATGATGAATTACGCGGAAGAATCCTTAAAGCTCCACTATGCCCTGCGGGGCAAGCTGGAGATCACGCCCCGTGCGGCGGTGGACAGCCGCGACGCTCTGTCGCTGGCCTACACCCCCGGTGTGGCGCAGCCCTGTCTGGAAATTCAGAAGGACGTCAACAAGAGCTATGAGCTGACCCGCCGCTGGAACACCGTGGCGGTGGTCACAGACGGCACTGCCGTGCTTGGTCTGGGCGACATCGGCCCGGAGGCCGGTATGCCGGTGATGGAGGGCAAATGTGTGCTGTTCAAGGCCTTCGGCGGCGTGGACGCCATCCCGCTGTGCCTGCGCACCAAAGACCCCGACGAGATCGTGCGCACCATCGCCCTGCTGGCAGGCAGCTTCGGCGGCATCAATCTGGAGGATATCTCCGCGCCCCGGTGCTTTGACATTGAGCAGCGCTTGCAGGCGGCGGTGGACATTCCTGTGTTCCACGACGACCAGCACGGCACGGCGGTGATCGTGCTGGCGGGCCTGACCAACGCCCTGAAGGTGGCCGGAAAGGACAAGTCCGCCCGCATCGTCATCAACGGCGCGGGCGCGGCGGGGCTCTCCGTGTGCCGCCTGCTGCTGAGCGCCGGATACACCGACATCACCCTGTGCGACAAGCAGGGCATCCTCTGCCCCGGCGTGACGGAGGGCATGAATCCCTACATGGCGGCGGTATGCGAACACACCAACCCCCGCCGCATGGCCGGAAAGCTGGCGGACGCGCTGGCCGGAGCCGACGTATTTCTGGGCTTCTCCGCGCCCCGTCTGGTCACGGCGGAGATGGTGCGCACCATGGCGGACAAAGCCATCATTTTCGCCTGCGCCAATCCCACGCCGGAGATCACCCCGGAGGAGGCCCGCGAGGGCGGCGCGCTGGTGGTGGCCAGCGGGCGCAGCGATTATCCCAATCAGGTGAACAACGTGTCCTGCTTCCCCGGCCTGTTCCGGGGCGCGCTGGACGTGCGGGCCAGCCGCGTGACGGAGGGCATGAAGCTGGCGGCGGCACGGGCCATCGCCGGTCTGGTCTCGGACG
>ENA-OROD01000393-OROD01000393.1-human-gut-metagenome-genome-assembly--contig:-NODE-393-length-43448-cov-7.013113_pt1 | contig 43448 bp, 37 predicted proteins | sample MGYA00242123_ERZ509038 | MGnify/ENA primary metagenome ERZ509038 (study PRJEB26280, sample SAMEA2338719) | human gut metagenome | biome: human gut; feature: human-associated habitat; material: faeces... | reverse complement strand
CAGGAGCGTACCAAAACAAGCCTTTAGGGCTTGTGTGCTCTTGTCAACTGATGGTTACTTGTCAAGAGAAAATTTCCGGGGTTTTTCGATAGAGAAGGCCGGAGCATAGCCCCGGCCTTGAACAGTTGAATGGTTGAATAGTTGACGCGGATTAACGGCCGTACTGGCAGTCGTTGTTGCCGGAACCGGTGATCCACATCTCAAGCATGTTGATGGGGTCGTTGAAGTCGGCGATCCAGCCTTCGCGGGCGAAGTCGAAGTTGCCGTTCTTGCGCTCCTGGAGGAATACGTTCCAGTCGCACTGCTTGATGGTCATGTCGATGCCGATGGCGGCCAGATCCTGCTGCATAGCCTCAGCGATCTTTACATGGCTGGTGGCTTCGTTGGTCAGATACTCGAGGGAGATGGGGGTCTCCGCGGAGAGCATGCCATCGTCGCCGAACTTGTAGCCGGCAGCCTTCAGCAGCGTGCGGGCCTTCTCAACGGTGCCCTCATAGTCGTTGTTGATGGCGAAGGGATCAAAGTAACCCTGCTCTACCAGGTCGGTCTTGAAGATGCCGCCGTTGCCGTCCGCCATGCCGTAGGGGATGAAGGAGTTAGCGGGCTTCTGGCCGCACTGAGCTACGTTCTCGATGATGTAGTCGCGGTCGATGAGGATGGAGAAGGCCTCGCGCATGCAGGCGGCCTGCTCGGGGGTCTTATCGGCAAAGAGGGCGCTCTTGCAGTTGAAAGCCGCATAGTAGGTGCCCAGAGCGTCGATGATGTGGAACTCGGGGTTGACGTCCTTCAGGGAGGCTATCTCGTTGGTGGGAACGGTGTCGATGAAGTCTACGTCGCCGGCGTTGTAGGCGGAGTAGATGGCGGTGTCATCAGCGGAAAGCATGAACTGGAGCTTGTTGACGGTCACCTTGTCGGCATCGTACCAGTAGGGGTTCTTCTCATAGGTCATGGAGGTGTCGTGGTTCCACTCGGTGCAGACAAAAGCGCCGTTGGAAACGAAGCCGGCATCCTGGCACCAGCCGCCGGGGGAGGTCTGCCAATCCTTATAGGCCTCAACGGCAGCCTGCTTCACGGGATAGAAGGTGGGGAACGCCATAAGGTCCTCGATGTAGGCGCAGGGCGCGGTGAGGACGAACTCGAAGGTGGTGGCATCCTTGGCGGTCACGTTCAGCTCATCGGGATAGCCCGCGAAGCCGGCGAACATATAGCCATAGTCGGCGGCGGTGGCGGTGGCGGCGGCGCGCTTCCATGCATACTCAAAGTCGGCGGCGGTCAGGTCGGAGCCGTCGGACCACTTCAGGCCCTCGCGCAGGGTAACGGTGTAGGTCAGGCCGTCGTCGGATACGGTGTAGCCGGTGGCGCAGGCGGGAACGGTGTGGCCCTCTGCGTTGTAGGTGTAAAGGCCGGAGAAGGAGTTGGCTGCCAGGCAGGCGCCGTCAACGGAGCTGTTGAGGGCGGGATCCAGGAAGTCAGGCTCGGAGGCCAGGTTCAGACGCAGGGTGTCGGAGCCGTTGCTCATGGTAGCGTACATGAAGAACTTGGTCTGGAAGAGGTTGGCGTAGATGCCGTCCACATAGTCCTTCTGCATATACAGGTCGTTGTAATAGTAGAAGGGCAGTATGCAGTAGTTGGACATCAGAATGTCCTCAGCCTGATGCATGAGCTCGGTACGCTTTGCGTAGTCGGTCTCGGTCTTGATCTGGGTGATCAGGTCGTTGTACTGACCCCAGTCGGCAGTGGGGTTGATGAAGGCGTCGCTTACCAGAGAAGCAGCGTCCGCATCTTCTGTGGTGGCGGGAGTCTCCTCGGTGGTAGTGGGCTCGCTGGGAGTTTCAGCAGCAGGGCTGGAGCAGGCAGCAAATACGCCGCAGCACATCACAGCGATGAGAAGCAGTGCGAGTACTTTTTTCATGGTTATTCCTCCATTTTTTTTATTTAGTAAATACCCGGAAGGGTAAAATACTTTTGAAGTTATTTGTTCCAGCAGGCTACCATGTGGCCGCCGCCCCGGTCGGTCAGCTCGGGACGCTCCATGGCGCACTGCTCCGTAGCGTAGCGGCAGCGGGTGCGGAAGGGGCAGCCGGAGGGCATATTGAGGGGGCTGGGAACGTCGCCCTCGAGAACTATGCGGTTCTTTTTGCGGGCGGTCTTGGGGTCGGGTATAGGCACTGCGGAAAGCAGGGACTGGGTGTAGGGGTGCTTTGGATCGGACATAAGCTCGTTGGCATCCGCAAGCTCCACTACGTGGCCCAGATACATTACCGCTATGCGGTTGGAAATATGCTGTACGACCAGCAGATCATGGGCTATGAAGAGATACGCCACGCCCAGCTGGTTCTGCAGATCCTCAAACATATTGATGACCTGCGCCTGAATGGATACGTCCAGCGCGGATACGGGCTCGTCGCATACTATGAATTTGGGGTCTACGGCGAGGGCCCGGGCTATGCCTATACGTTGGCGCTGGCCGCCGGAAAATTCGTGGGCGTAGCGGGTGGCATGCTCGGAGTTAAGGCCTACCAGCTCCATAAGGCTTATTACCTTCTCCCGGCGTTCCTTGCGGTTGGCGCAGAGGTGGTGTACGTCGAGAGGTTCGCCGATTATATCCTCGGCAGTCATGCGGGGATCCAGAGAGGAATAGGGGTCCTGGAACACCATCTGCATCTTGGCGCGCATTCGTTGAATGTTCTTTTTTGTGACTTCCTCGCCTTCAAAGCGCACTGTGCCGCCGGTGGGGTCGTACAGGTGAAGCAGGGAGCGGCCTACGGTGGTCTTGCCGCAGCCGGACTCGCCTACAAGACCCAGTGTCTCGCCGGGCTTTATGCAGAAGGATACGTCGTCAACGGCCTTGAGCGTCATGTTCTTGAAGCCGGAGCGCACTTGGAAATACTGTTTCAGATGTTCAACTTCTACGAGATATTCGCTCATATTATTCAGCCTCCTCAACAGTTCCGATATTATCGCGGGTGTTTATCCAGCAGGACGCCCTGTGGTACTCGTTGATTATGCGTTCCTCGGGCACCTGTTCAAGGCATATCTTCATGGCCTTGTCACAGCGGGCGCAGAAGGCGCAGCCCTTGGGCATGTTCAGCATGTTTATGGGGGTGCCGGATATGGGCACCAGGCGCTCCTTCATGTTGGTGATGTTGGGTATGCTGCGAAGCAGGCCCCTGGTGTACTCGTGGCGGGGATTATAGAATATCTCGTCGGCAGTACCCCGCTCGCAGAAGCGGCCGCCATACATGACCACTATCTCGTCGCACATTTCCGCTATTACGCCCAGGTCGTGAGTGACCATTATTATGGCCATGCCCAGCTTCTTCTGGAGGCTCTGCATCAGCTCCAGTATCTGTGCCTGTATGGTCACGTCCAGAGCGGTGGTGGGTTCGTCCGCAATGAGTATATCCGGTTCGCAGGCCAGCGCCATGGCTATCATGACACGCTGGCGCATACCGCCGGACAGCTCATAGGGGTACTGCTTGAGGCGCTTTTCGGGTTCGTTTATGCCGACCAGCTTCAGCATCTCAAGGGCCTTTTCCATGGCCTCGTGCTTGCTGCTCTTTGTGTGCAGCAGCACCGCCTCGGCTATCTGGCTGCCTATGGTGAATACCGGGTTGAGGCTGGTCATGGGATCCTGGAAGATTATGGAGCAGCACTTGCCCCGGAAATCCTGCATCTTGGATTCGCCCCAGCGGGATATATCCTCGCCTTTATAGAGTATTTCGCCGCTGGTTATACGGCCGTTGTCGGCCAGTATCTGCATGATGGAGTAGGCGGTGACGCTCTTGCCGGAGCCGGATTCGCCCACTATGCCCAGCACCTTTCCGGCGTCCAGATTGAAGGATACGCCGTTTACCGCCTGCACCTCGCCGTGGTCGGTGGTAAAGGAGGTGTGCAGGTCTTTTACGCTAAGAAGATGTGTAGTATTTTCGCTCATGTTTATCACCTCTTCAGCTTAGGATCGAAGGCGTCCCTCAGGCCGTCGCCCAGAAGGTTCATGGAGAGAACTATAAGGCAGATGGTAAGCGCGGGGAATACCAGCTTATAGGGGTATGACTGGAGACCGTCGCGGGCATAATTGGCGAGGGAACCCAGAGAGGGCATGGGCGCACGGACGCCCATGCCTATAAAGGAGAGGTAGCTTTCGGTAAATATTGCCGAGGGTATCTGCAAGGCGGTGGTTATTATTATGACCGATATGCAGTTGGGCAGAATGTGCTTTCGGATTATGCGCCCGGAGCCTGCGCCTATGGACTCCGCGGCCAGTATGTAGTCGTTCTCCTTTATGGAAAGTATCTGGCCCCGGATAAGGCGGGCCATACCTACCCAATACAGAAGGCCGAATACCAGGAACAGCGATATCATGTTGGCTCCCAGCTTGTTGAGAAGGGAACCGTTCGGGAAGTGTATCAACTCGTCGAATACCACCGCCAGCAATATTACCATTAGCATATCGGGCAGGGAGTAGATAATATCCACTATGCGCATCATTATCAAGTCCACTTTACCGCCTAAATAGCCGGATATACTGCCGTATATGACGCCGATTATCATGACTATGATGCTGGCGAAGAGGCCTACGCAGAGGGATACGCGGGTGCCGTATATTACGCGGACGAAATAGTCGCGGCACTGCTCGTCTGTGCCGAAAATATGGGGGAAGCGCTGGCCGCCCTGGGCTATGTACTCCTGCTCCATCTCGCTGTAGGTGAAGGGAGCCATGTTTTTTGCGCCCTTATCCCGCCTGCCGTTTACGGAAAGTATCTCGGAATACTTGTAGGGTACGATCATGGGCGCAACTATTATGGTGATTATGATGAGAGAAAGCACTATAAGGCTGCCCACGGCCAACGGGTTCTTGAAGAGCTTGCGCATACCGTCCCGGAAGAAGGTAGTGCTCTTGCTCATAACGTCCTGCTGCCGCTTTTCCTCTTCGGTGGCGGGAGCAAACTTATCAAGGTCTATCTGCATGCTCAGCGGGTTCTTTTTGGGAAGTGAGCTGTTGTTCTGTTCCAAGAGTATCGGCCTCCTTTCTTTAGTCGTAATTGATGCGGGGATCCACCAGCTTATACAGCAGGTCGCATATGAGCGTCGCCGCTACCATAAGGGTGGCAAGGAAGATCGTGGTCGCCATTATCATGGTGTAATCCCGGTTGGTTATGGCGCTTACGAACTTGCTGCCTATGCCGCCTATGGTGAATATGGTCTCGACTATCATGGAGCCGGTGATTATGTAGGCGATCTGCGGGCCCGCATAGGTTATCACGGGAATGAGGGAGTTCCGCAGGGCGTGTTTGAATATAACGGTCCACTTGTGTACGCCCTTTGCCTTTGCGGTGCGGATATAGTCCTGACTCAGCGCGTCCAGCATGCTGGTCTTGGAAAGACGGGTGATGTAAGCCATGGGGTACGCTGAAAGCGCTATTACCGGGAGCACATAGCTGGGGTTGTTAGGGCTCCAGACGGGCACCCAGCCCAGCTTTATACAAAATACAAGCAACAACAGGGTTGCCAATACAAAGCTCGGTACTGCCGTAAACAGAGTAGAAAGGAATACTATGACGCGATCCGGCCATTTGTTGCGCATGAGCGCGGCAATGCTGCCGAATACCGTTCCGCATATCAGAGCGATGGATATGGCGCGAAGGCCGACCTTGCAGGATATGGGGAAGGATTCGGATATGATGCTGCTTATCTCGCGGCCGTTCTTGAGGGATACGCCGAAGTCGCCCTTGAAAAGTTCCTTGATATAGATGCCGAACTGCACCACGAGGGGTTTATCCAGGTTATATCTGGCGTTTAGCGCGGCGATGGTGGCCGGGTCGAGAGCTTTTTCACGGTTGAACGGGCCGCCCGGGATGGCGTGCATAAGGAAAAATGTGATTGCGCATATTATGAATACGGTGAGAACTGCAAGCAGGAGGCGCTTGATGATGTATTTTGTCACATTCTTCCCTCCTTTCTGAGTTATTATTTTTTACCGACTGTGTATTTATTTATTATAATATTGACGGCGTTGCTCGTCAATATGTCATTTATGTGGCAAAGCGATAAACTCCCGGCCCCGCCAAGGGGGAGAAGGGGAGAGTATGTAGATGGGAGGCGGAGGAAAGAAAAAAGTGGCTTAAAAGCCACTTTTTAAAATATGCGTTGATTTTTATTCCTCAGTGTGCTCGCCGCCGCCTATGTCGAGGAACTTTATCTCGTTGCCGCAGGCCCGGACGAACTTGATCAGGTCGTAGCGGTGCATGGCCACGGTAGCGTCGCTGGTGAGGGGGTGGCAGCATACCATCTCGTCCCGGAGGATATCCTTGTCCACTACCAGAAGGGTCTTGTGCTCCTTGTCGTTCATCAGGGCAAGAGGGGTGACGGCGCCGGAAACTACGCCGAGGTTTTCCTCCAGCATTTCGTCGGTGCAGAAGCTCAGGCGGGATACGCCCAGCTTGCGGCTCACCTCGGAGGTCCTGAACTTCTTATCGGCGCGGATGATTATGATAAAGAAGTTGGTCTCGGTATGGTCGCAGGCATAGATGTTTTTAAAGTGCTTTGCTCCAACATCGGCGCCTATGCCTTCGCAGTCCTCCATGGTCTTGGCCAATGGGTGCTCATAGTAGTAGTATTTAATGCCAAGCTCATCAAGCTTCTCAAGGGCGGGTTTTGCAGCTTCTCTCATAGTTCAATAGCTCCTTTCTCATAAAAAAGCTTATTATAGTCAAAACGAATATCAACTTTGACTATTTTACCACAGAGCAACTGCGTTTGCAATCTGAAGCTGAGCTGTTTTTTAGGGCTTGAGCCGCCTTGTAATAGGCACTGGGCTGTGGTATCCTTTTTTCATGCACAAAAGGGGGGGCAAGCTCATGAAAAAAGGAATGCTTATAACTAACGGCTTTGTAGGCGAGGAAAGCTTCAAAAGCCTTTTCAGGGCCCTTATGGAAGCGGCTGAAAAGGAAAACATAGCCATAGAGCAGCAAAGCAACGACAGTCTGCTTTTCGATATAGCGTCTGGAGAGCCGCTTTTCGATATAGACCGATACTCCTTCGGCATATTCTGGGATAAGGATATAATGCTGGGACAGATGCTGGAAAAATGCGGCCTGCGTCTTTTCAACAGCGCCAGGGCTGTTGCCCTCTGTGATGACAAGGCGCTGACCCATGCGGCGCTCTCAGGCAGGCTGCCGATGCCCAAGACGGTGCCGGTGCCCCAGACGTACAAATACGTAGGCTACGGAGAGATGGCCTTTTTGAAAAGGGCGGCGGAATATCTCGGCCTGCCGCTGATAATCAAGGAATGCCGCGGCTCCTTCGGCAAGCAGGTATATCTTGCGGATACGGAGGAACAGGCGGCGGAAATAATACGCTCCCACGAGGCCACGCCCATGATAATGCAGCAGGCGGTCAGGGAAAGCTTCGGGCGGGACGTGCGCATATACGTAGTGGGCGGAGAGGTGATGGGCGCCATGCGGCGCAGCAACGACCGCGATTTCAGGGCCAACATAGCCAATGGCGGCAGTGCGGAGGCGTATGTGCCCAGCGACGAGGAAAAACACCTTGCGCTGGAGGCGGTAAGACTGCTGGGGCTGGACTTCGGCGGTGTGGACATATTGCATTCACAAGAGGGCCCGCTGCTTTGCGAGGTAAACTCCAACGCACACTTTGCGGGCATGGAAAAGAGCACCGGAGCGGATATTTCCGGCGCCGTAATGCGGTACATAAGGAGTGAACTTGAAAAATAAACTTTCTTTGCCACAGGATAAATGGGGAAGCCTGCGCGCCTGGTACAGTTAATAAAATGTCCGTTTCCGTTAAAAAAATATAAAAACCGGGATTGGCAAGCGGCGACTAATATTTTATAATAAAACATATAAAACACCTCAATAAATTAAGAACGCTCCGCCTGATCGATTTTCATATTTTTCGGAGGACAGATGCAGGAAAACAAGGAACATCACCGAACAGGTATAACTGAAGCCATAGCCGAAGATGCCATCCATATAATGGAGGGCGACGAGGCTATAATTCACGATCCGCCGGAAAGCCACAGGCTGAGCAAGACGCAGCATACGTTTCTTACGGTGCGCAACATATTCGTGGTAATAGCGGGCGGGCTGTTCATATTGTCCATGCTGCATATAGAGCCCATATATCATTACTGGAACGTACTGAAATTCGTGGCGTATATACTGGGCGCAGGGGCATACGGCGCGGAAGTTATAGTGCTGACGGACGGCTGGCGCAAAAACCCCGGCTTAAAGGAGATGCTTATGCCGTATATGTTCGGCGTGCTGTATGTGCTGCTGGGGTTCAGTTACCTTCTGGGAAATCACTGATAAAACGAATAATGGAAAGGGACGGATAACCGTCTGCAGCCTATCTGCCGGTTGGGCGGATGGGCATTTTTTTGCAAAAAAAAATAGAGCCGCCGGCGTCCGGCGGGGAGCGTCATCCTGCCGCTGCCCCACCACGACGTAGAGCTCTATATCTCCGGCCGTTTTTGAAATTCAGCTCACTGGGCCGGAGGAACGTTATTCCCTCTTATTTGTTCTCAAGAAACTGGTTTATAGTATCTACCAGCGCGTCGCAGTCTATGCCGTGTACGGCGCATGCCTGCTCAAGGCTCTCACCATGGGCCATTATGCAGCCCAGGCAGTGCATACCGGCTTCCATGAGCAGGTCGGCTATGCCGACGTCAACGTGCAGTATCTCTTCGATGGTCATATCCTTGTTTATAGACATATTCGCTTCTCCTTTGTACGGCAATTTCCTACATTATATCATGGGCAGAGGAAGAACAAAATATGCTTTTTGTGATGAACGATAAAAAACAGGCAGGGAGCCCTATCACATTTTTTTATATACAGCCGGGGAGGTTTTGGTGTAGAATATACATAATACTATGCAAGAGGCTTAAGGAGAATATGCGGGATAAGATAAGCGACGCGGACCTTTACCTCTGGGGCGAAGGTACAAATTCATATGCATACCTCACTCTGGGCTGCCATAAGGCCGAGCACAGGGGCTATGAAGTATACCGTTTTGCGGTATGGGCGCCAAATGCGGTGTCCGTAAGGGTAGTAGGCAGCTTTAACGGCTGGAATATAGACGCGGATCCCATGCACCCCATAGGTGAAACGGGAGTATGGGAGGCTTTCATAGGCATTGCCCACGCGGGCGATACATACAAATACGCGATTGAGACCCGCATGGGTGAAATAATATACAAGGCGGATCCGTTTGCCTTCTATAGCCAGAGGCGGCCCAATACGGCCTCCGTCATATGGGATCTTGAGGACGGCTACCTCTGGGGCGACGGGGACTATATGGCCGCCTGCCGCAATGAGGACAGCCACATGCTCCCCATGAACATATATGAGGCGCATCTGGGCTCATGGGTAGAGGGGCTGGACTTTCCGGCGCTGTCCCGGCGGCTGGTAGGCTATGTAAAGGAGATGGGCTATACCCATATAGAGCTGCTGCCGGTATCCGAGTACCCGCTGGACGACAGCTGGGGCTATCAGGTTACCGGATATTATTCCATCACCTCCCGCTACGGCAACCCGTCGCAGTTCAAGGAATTCATAGACCAATGCCATCAGGCGGGGCTGGGCGTGATAGTGGACTGGGTGCCCACTCACTTCTGCAGGGATGAGCAGGGCCTGAGGCTTTTCGACGGCACTCCCCTTTATGAGCACCCGGATCCGCGCAGGAGCGAGCAGCCCCAGTGGGGTACCACCCTCTTTAACTTTGAAAAGAACGAAGTGAGGAGCTTCCTCATATCCAACGCCGTGTTCCTCATGAAGGAATACCATATAGACGGGCTCAGGGCGGACGCCGTGAGCTGCATGCTTTACCTGGACTATGGCAAGCGGGGCGGGGAGTGGCTGCCTAACCGCTACGGCGGCAGGGAGAACATAGCGGCCATAGACTTCCTCCGCCAGCTTTCGGATACCGTGCGCAGGGAATGCCCAGGGGCGCTGCTGATAGCGGAGGAGAGCACCGCCTTCCCGGGAATGACCGCGCCCACCTCAAAGGGAGGTCTGGGCTTCGACTATAAATGGAACATGGGCTGGATGAACGACGTGCTGGACTATATGTCCATGGACAGCTACTTTCGGAGCTACCATCACGACGAAGTGACCTTTTCCATGTGCTATGCCTTTTCAGAGCACTATATACTGCCCCTGTCCCATGACGAGGTGGTACACGGCAAAAAGTCCCTCATAGGACGCATGCCGGGGGAATATGCGGATAAGTTCAGCCAGACGAGGCTGCTTCTCATGTATCAGATGGCCCATCCCGGAAAGAAGCTGACCTTTATGGGCACAGAGCTTGCCCAGTTCATAGAGTGGAACTTCCGCCAGTCGCTGGACTGGCTGCTGCTGGATTACCCCACCCACGAGGCCATGCAGCAGTTTGTGAGGGAGCTTAACCACTTCTATACCCGTACCCCGGCGCTGTATCAGCTGGACGACAGCTGGGACGGCTTCGAATGGATCTCCGTGGACGATCGGGCCCACAGCGTGCTGGCCTTCCTCAGAAAGGACGCCGAGGGCAACAAGATACTCTGCCTGTTTAACTTCACCCCTGTGGAGCATTATCCCTACCGGGTGCGGCTGCCCTTCATGGCAACGCTGGACCAGGCCATATCAAATGTGGACCTGCGCGAGATAAAGGACGTTGAGACGGTGCAGCTGGAGGACGGTTATTATGCGGACATAATGCTTTCGCCATACGAGGCGGTGTATTACTACGTGAACGAGACGGAGCCCGGCCAGCAGCCGCAATAATCTTACCCGATGCAAAACATTTTCCCGCCCCTTTTCGCCGGGGCGGGACGCTATCATAGATCATATTAAAAACAAGCCTTTTCATTTACTGAACACAATTTTCCATGGATGTACGAGGAGGTTTTATATGGTAAGAAAAAAGGTCGTTGCCATGCTTCTGGCAGGCGGGCAGGGAAGCAGGCTGAGCGTGCTGACTAACCGCATGGCCAAGCCCGCCGTGCCATTCGGAGGAAAGTACAGGATAATAGACTTTCCTCTCTCCAACTGCGTGAATTCCAACATAGATACGGTGGGCGTGCTGACCCAGTATGAGCCTCTGGAGCTCAACGCTTACATAGGGACAGGCCAGGCCTGGGATCTTGACCGCAACTCCGGCGGCGTATTCGTGCTGCCCCCCTACCAGTCCAGCAACAGAGGGAGGTGGTATTCAGGCACCGCCAACGCCATATTCCAGAACATGGCCTTCATAGACAGATATGACCCCGAGTATGTGCTCATACTTTCAGGCGACCATATATATAAGATGGACTATGCCCTGATGCTGGATTACCATATAAGCAAAAAAGCCGACCTTACCGTGGCCGTACGAACCGTGCCCATGGAGGAGGCCCACCGCTTCGGCATAATGAACACGGACGGCGAGGGCCGCATAGTGGAGTTCGAGGAAAAGCCAAAGCACCCAAAGGGCAACAAGGCGTCCATGGGCATATACATATTCTCATGGCCGGTACTGAAAAAGTACCTCATACTTGACGAGCAGAACAAGGACTCGGAAAACGACTTCGGCAAGAATGTAATACCTTCCATATTGAATGCCGGCCTCAGGGCCTTTGCCTACAGCTTCGATGCCTACTGGAAGGACGTGGGCACGGTGCAGAGCCTCTGGGAGGCCAACATGGACCTTATTTCCGATGACCCGCCAATAGAACTCAACGACCCTGATTGGAGGATATACAGCAAGTCTCCCTGCATGCCCCCCCACTGCGTAGGCGGCAACGCCACAATAAAGCGCTCCAGCATAACAGAGGGCTGCAATATATACGGCACCGTGATGCACAGCGTAATATTCGCAGGCGTGGACATCGAGGAGGGCGCAGAGGTGGTGGATTCCGTGGTGATGCCGGGCGCCGTCATAAGAAGCGGCGCAAAGGTACACCGGGCCATAATAGGCGAGAACTCCATAGTCGGAGAAGGTTCCTTCGTGGGCGCCGAGAGAAGGCCTGAGGATGGGGAATACAATACTTCTCTTACAGACGATATAACCCTCATAGCCAGCGATACAGAGATAGAGGCGGGCAGGAGAGTTCCCGTAGGCATGATAGTTAACGCCACAAGGAAGGAGGCCTGATCTCATGGGAAACGACGTATTCGGCCTTATCTATACCGGTGAATCCAGCATGCAGCTCCGCGATCTGACCTACTCAAGGTCGGTTGCCGCGGTGCCCTTTGCGGGCAGATACCGCTGCATAGACTTTATAATGAGCAACCTTGTGAACACGGGCATTTCCAACGTTGGCATAATTGCCCAGAAGAACTACCACTCGCTGATGGATCATCTGGGCTCCGGCAAGGAATGGGAGCTGCACAGGAAGCGGGACGGCCTGTTCATACTGCCTCCCTTCGTGACCAGAGACAATACCGGCATATACCGGGGTACCATAGACGCATACCATTCCGTGATGGGCTACATACGGCGCAGCTCCCAGAAGTACATAATAATCTCCGGCAGCCACACCGTATTCAATACCACCTTCCACGATATGATAGCCCAGCACATACGCACCGGGGCCGACATAACCTTCATGTACAATGAAGTCGGCATACATCACCCGGACGACCAGTTCAACGAGCTGCGCTTCAACCTGGCGGAGGACGGCAGGGTGATCGGCATACAGCTCAACCCAAACCATCCCGCAACGCCCCATTCCTCCTGCGACGTGGTCATGATGGAAAAGACGACGTTTGAATACCTAATCGAGGACGCATACAGCAGGGGGGATACCGACTTTCTCAGGGATGTGCTCCTTCGCAAGGTAGGAGAGCTTAAGATGTACGGCTGGAGGTACGACGGCTACGTGGGCTGTATAAGCTCGCTGCCCGGCTACTTCAACCACAATATCAACGTGCTCAAAAGCGAGGTGAGGCGGGATCTTTTCAATCCCGAGCACCCCATATACACCAAGGTAAAGGACGAAGTACCCGCCCGATATAAGGGGGACTCCAAGGCCCACAACTGTCTGGTTGCAGACGGCTGCGTGATCGAGGGAGAGGTGGAAAACTGCGTGCTGTTCCGCGGCGTGCATATAGGCAAGGGAACAAAGATAAGCAACTGCGTAGTGCTGCAGGCCTGCGACATACAGGAAGACTGCGAGCTATCGTATGTAATACTGGATAAGGGCTGCACCGTCCGCCAGGGACGCCGCCTTGCGGGCTACGACAGCTTCCCCATAATAATCAGAAAGGGCAGTACGGTTTAAATGCCAGAGAAAAAGAAAACCAAGGCCAAGGCCGAGGAAAGGATAACTGAAGAAATAAAGGAGACCCCAAAGCAGCCGCCATATAAGGTGCTGTTCCTGGCCTCGGAGTGCGTGCCATTCGTAAAGACCGGCGGCCTTGCGGACGTTATAGGCGCGCTGCCAAAGGAGCTCAAAAGGCAGGGCGTGGACGTGAGGGTGATGATCCCCCTGTATTCCGCCATAGGCCCAAAGTATCGGGAACAGATGACGCGCATATGCGAGTTTTATGTACAGCTCGGCTGGCGCAGCCAGTATTGCGGCATACTCACCATGGAGTATCAGGGAGTGCCGGTATACTTCATAGATAACGAGTACTACTTTGGCCGGGGCTACATATACGGCCAGAGCAACAGCGACGAGGGGGAGCGCTTCGCCTTCTTCTCCAAGGCCGCGCTGGAGGCCATGCCCCGTATAGGCTTCTACCCCGACGTGCTCCACGCTCACGACTGGCAGGCGGCAATGAGCATCGCCCTGTTGCGTATGCAGTACGGCAAAAGCCCGGATTACCGCCGCATACGCACGGTGTACACCATACACAACCTGAAGTATCAGGGCGTATTCAACTGGCCCTTCATGGATGAGCTGCTATCCATAGGAGCGGAGCACTTTACAGGCGAAAGCCTCGAATATTACGGCGATATAAACTTCACAAAAGGGGCGCTGGTGTATTCCGACGCCATAACCACCGTCAGCCCTACCTATGCCGGCGAGATACAGTCCCCCGAATACGGCGAGACCCTGGACGGAGTGCTGCGCTGGCGCAGCCGGGACATATACGGCATAATGAACGGCATAGACGAGAGCCTTTTCGACCCCGCCACGGACAAGGCCATATATGCAAATTACTCCATGGACGACATGAGTGGCAAGGAAAAGTGCAAGGAATCGCTCCGGACGGAGTTCTGGCTGGATAAGGACGCCTCGCCCATAATCGGCATGGTTACGCGCTTTACGGATCAGAAGGGCCTCGACCTGGTGGAATACGCCATATCCGCGCTTATGGAAAAGGGGGTGCAGCTCGCCGTTTTAGGCAGCGGGGACGCGCGCTATGAGCATCTCTTCTCCTGGGCGAGCTGGCGCTACGGCGGCAGGATAGCCGCAAGGTACAGCCACGACCCAGCCCTGGCCAACCGCATATACGCGGGCTCCGATATGTTCCTCATGCCATCGAGATTCGAGCCCTGCGGCCTGTCGCAGCTTATCGCCCTCCGCTACGGCACGCTGCCGATAGTGCGGGAGACGGGCGGCTTGAAGGACAGCATAACCCCCTATAATAAATTCACGGGGGAGGGGCTGGGCTTCACCTTCCGGCAGTATAACCACATAGACATGCTGGGAGCGGTGGACAGGGCAATCGAAGCCTACCGGCAGCCTGACATATGGAAGGGCCTTATGAAGAACGCCATGAGCGCCCACTTCACATGGGAGAAGTCCGCAGGCAAGTACATAGAGCTTTACGAGAGACTGAGCGAAAGGTAGAAGGATAGCAAGCCTCAAGGCAGCTCACTCTGGCCCCTTAAAAGGGGCCTCAGAATGTCAAAAAAGTGGCTAAACGCCACTTTTTTGAGTTTTCTCATTCGGTGCTTGCGCCTATGGCGCGGCCAGCACCTCATGCAGGGAAAGCCTTGCTACGCAAGCGCCTTTTGCGGATTTGCCGCACATGTCGCCAAATCCGAATAAAGCCATAAGGGGCTGCGGCCCCTTATCAACCCCTGGGTTTTTCGACAGTCTCTATTTCGTGGGGCGGCATATGGTGCATACAGGGCAAAAAAATGTGACAATGTTGCGAAGTGCGGTACTAACGAAATATTTTATGCTAAAATTTTAATTATGATGAAATTCGACCAGCGATACGAGAAGTACAAAGCCCCCTTTGGCGCGGTGGAAGCGGGCAGCTTGGTGCACTTCTTTATGGAAACCGACAGGGACGACAGTAAAATAACACTCAGGCTCTGGGTAGACGGCCGGGAGGAGCTGATTTCAGGCGCCCGGGAAGAGGGCGGCGTAAGCTTTACCTATACCCCGGCCCACAGCGGTATCGTATGGTACTATTTTCTGATTGACGGCCCGGAGGGCAGGTGGTATTACAGCGGTACAGAGGGCGAGGGAAGCATATACACAGAGCAGCCGGATTCCTACCAGCTGACGGTCTACGACCCCTATGAAACGCCGGACTGGTTCAAAAATACTATCGTTTACCAGATATTCCCGGACAGGTTTAGAAGGCCAGGTGAAATACTCGGTATAGAGGAGCATACGCGGCTCTTCGGCGCGCCGAGGATACATGAAAGCTGGAGCGACAGCCCGGACTACCTGCCGGTAAACGGGCAAAGGTACTATGTGCCGGAGGACTTTTTCGGCGGCAACCTGTACGGCGTAAAGGAAAAGCTGCCCTATTTAAAATCACTGGGCGTGGGGTGCATATACCTCAACCCCATATTCCTTTCCTCCACCAACCACCGCTACAACACGGCGGATTACATGACTGTTGATCCCATGCTTGGGGGAGACAGGGCGTTAGCCGAGCTTGCGGCGGCTGCTAAGGAATACGGCATACGGCTCATGCTGGACGGTGTGTTCTCACATACCGGCAGCGAAAGCGTTTATTTCAAGGAGGCTCAGAGCAATCCCCATTCCCCCTGCCGGGACTGGTACGATTTTACCGAGTACCCTGACAAATACCGCTGCTGGTGGGGCTTTGAGACGCTGCCGGAGGTGAAGGAGCTTACCCCTTCATACATGGAATTCATAGGCGGCGTCATGGAAAAATATGCCAAAATGGGCATAACCTCATGGCGGCTGGACGTTGCGGACGAGCTGCCGGACGGATTTATAGAATTCCTGCGCAAAAGGCTCAAGAGCATAGACCCCGATGGGGTGCTCTTAGGCGAGGTGTGGGAGGAGGCCACCAATAAGCACAGTATGGGCGGCCGGCGTAAATATGTGGACGGCCATGAGCTGGACAGCGTGATGGATTACCCATTCCGCAGGCTGCTGATGGATTTCTTCCTCGGAAGGACTGACGGCGAAGGGCTGGCAAGGGGCCTGCTCCGGCTTATGGAGAACTACCCGCCGCAGTTTTACGAAAGCCTTCTCAATCTCATGGGCAGCCACGATGTCGTCAGGGCCATAACCGCGCTTGCGGGGGCGCCTGACAGGGATTCCCTTACGAGAGAGCAGCAGGCGGCGTATTCCCCCACTATAGAGCAGCTGAAGGCGGGCAGAAAGCGCTTCATGGCGGCGGCCGCGGTACAGTATATGATGCCCGGCGCCCCCTGCCTCTACTACGGCGACGAGGCGGGGCTTACAGGCATGGCGGACCCCTTCAACCGGGGCACATACCCATGGGGTCAAGAGGATACAGAGCTTATCGCATATTTCCAAAAGCTGGGAGAGCTGCATAAACGCGCCAAAGGCGGCTGCGCCTTCGCAGGGCGCGGCGATGTATTCGCGCTGTACCGGCCGGAGGTCATATGCATGGTAAACAGGAGCTGCGAGCCGGTAACGGCCTGCTTTGCGAATAAGGATTTTTGCGGCAATATCAGGGCCGAGCTGGAAAACGGCTGTATAGAAAGGGAACTGCCCCCATACGGCGCGGCGATACTTATAAAAGGACAAGAGGAGCGGGCATAATATGTTCAACAGGTGGTTTCAGGGAAGATACGGCGTGGATCAGCTCAGCAGGGCGCTGATAATCGCGAGCCTTATAGTATCCGTGATATCCTGGTTTTTCGGCAGGGCGCCGGCAGGGGTGTACTACGCGCTGCGCGGCATAACGCTGGCGCTTATCGCCTTTGCGCTTTTCCGCATGCTTAGCCGAAACTTTTACGCCCGGCAGCAGGAGCTGGCCCGGTATATGAACATGGAACGCAGCGTGCGAAACTGGTGGCAGACGCTGCGCATTCGCCGGCAGAACTTTGTAAACGTACAGAAGGAAAAGAAAAAATACAAATACCTCACCTGCCCCCAGTGTATGCAGAAGCTCCGGGTACCCAAGGGCAAGGGCAGGATAAGAGTTACCTGCTCCAAGTGCGGCAACAGGTTCGAGGCAAAGAGCTGAAAACGCCCTGTCATATTCTACCTGAATAGCGCCTCCATACAGGCGGCAAACTAAGGCTGACTACGAAACAGGAGGTACTTAAGAATGTCAAAGGCAAAGAGCCAGACCATCGGCTGCAAGGTCACAAGCTGCGCATACAACATGAGCGGATGCGACTGCGGGCTGGAACGCATCGAGGTTGAGCCTATGTGCGGCTGCCATACCGGCAACCCCGAAGATGAGAGCCTGTGCGGAAGCTATAAGTGCAGGGACTGAAAGTAGGCAGACAACAAGGCGCGGGTTCGCGCCTTTTTCATGCAGCGAGGTATTATGCGGATTTCCGTACCGCAAGGGAAGCACTGTCCTTGGACGTTAGGCAGTGTACCTTTCCCTGCTGCTATTGACAGACCGTCAGGCCAAAATCATAGAGATATAAGCAGATTTCATATCTTGTTATAGGGACAGGCGTAGGATATAATATAGGGCAAAGGAGGGTGAGGCGAATGACTAACGAAGAAAAGATACTTGAAATGCTGGCAAGTATACAGACCGACATGAACGGCATGAAGGCCGATATGAACGGTATGAAGGCTGACATGAACGGTATGAAGGCTGACATGAACGGCATGAAGGCCGACATAAATGGTATGAAGGCCGACATGAACGGCATGCAGGCCGACATGAACGGTATGAAGGCCGACATGAACGGCATGAAGGCTGACATGAATGGCATGAAGGCCGATGTGAATGGCATGAAGGCCGATATGAATGACATGAAGGCCGACATCGGTGAACTTAAGGCAGACGTGAGCAACCTTAAGACAGAGGCGATCAAGACCAACCTGCGCATCGAAAACGAGATAATTCCTAAGCTCAAGGTTTTAGCCGAGGGTCACGCCATGCTCTCTGAAACGCTTGCCCCAAAGAGCAAAGTAGACGAGCTGCAAAGCGATGTGGAACTGCTCAAGATAGTCGTTAAAAACCTCAACTCCGAAGTTCAGCAGCTTAAGAAAGCTCAGTGATATAGATAAATAAAAAAACGGCTCCAGGGCCGCTTTTTTATTTCCGTCATTTCTCGTCTCGCTGGGCAATGGCGCGCTTTTCCTCCAGCCGATTATTCACCCATTCCCCAATAAGGGTATACAGCACCGCCATTATGGGCACGCAGAGTATGGCGCCCATTAGTCCGAAGAGACGGGCGCCGAACAGCACCGCTATCATCACCCACAATCCGGATATGCCCACTGCGTTTCCAACCACCTTGGGATATATGAGGTTGCCCTCTATTTGCTGTATGGCCAGCACGAACACTATGAACCACAGGGCGCGGGGAGGGTCCACAACGAATATTATGGAGAGGCCTATTGCGCCTGATACCCATGGGCCCACTATGGGTACCATCTGGGAAGCTCCTACTATAACGCTTATCAGCACTGCGAAGGGGAAGCCCAGTATCTGCATCCCCATGAAGCACATCATGCCGAGTATGAAGCACTCTATGAGCATACCGTATACATAGTTGTGCAGCGATTTATTGGTGCGGGCGCATACATCCAATATTCTTGCGGCATGCTGCTCGTTGAACACGGCTTTTATGAACTTGCGGCACTGGCACAGCAGGTTTTCCTTGTTCGCGAGGGCGTATATGCTGATTATCAGCGCAAAGAGCATATCCACGACCACGCCCACGGTGCTTACGGTAAAGCGCAGCAGGCCGGAGGCGAGACCGCTTATGAAGCCGTCCAGCTTGTCCAATATGTCCTCGGACACCTGGCGAACCTTTACGGCTATGTCATCGTTGAGGTTCAGCCTTTCCCATACGTCGGTGCCCCATTTAATCAGGCTCTTGGAGTAGGAATCGTAGTTTTCCGCCAGGGATTTTATGCTGTCGACCAGCTTGGGACCTACTATCACTATCAGCACCGTGATTATGGAAAGCACGAACAGCATCGCCATCACCACGCATATTACCCGCTTGAGCTTTGAGGCGCGCCATTTTGAAAACAGCCTGTTTTCCAGAAAGCACATGGGCATATTGGCTATGAAGCTTATGGCCATAGCTATGAATATGGGGCTGATGGCATCGAAAAAGCCCCCGACTGAGCTTTTTACGGCGTTCAGGTTTTCGATTATCTCATATAATATGACGCCGAAGGCCACTATAAAAATGTATCTTCTCGAGGACTTCCAAAGTCCCTCCATATCCTGCTTATCCTTCAATGCAACCCTCCGAAGCTGAATTTTTGAGAGCCTCCTGCTTCGCCTCGCGGTCGAATTTTTCCGCGAGCAGCTTGGCGGAGATGTAGGCGGAAATGGCGTCTATCGCCATGCGGTTCCTGCCGCCCCGCATTACGGCAAAGTCGGCCTCCCGAATGTATTTGCTTATGTATTCCTCGTACATGGGCTTTACGGTCGCCATGTACTGCTCGGCTATGTTTTCTATGGAGCGTCCGCGAACCCGTATATCCCGCTTTATGCGGCGGAGCAGGCAGACGTCCACATCGACGTGCATGTAGACCTTCAGGCTCATGAGGTCGGTTATGCGCTTATCGCGGAACATATGTATGCCCTCGAGTATGAGCACGTCCATGGGCTGTATCAGCTCGTCGCTGTCCGCCCGCATATGCCTGGCATAGTCGTAGCCCTTTCTGGTTATGGGAAGACCGCCTTGCAGACGCTGTATGTCGGCATAAAGCTGGTCAAAGTCAAATATATCCGGCTCGTCGTAGTTTATATGTACCCGCTCCTCAAAGGGCAGGTCGGAATGGTCCCTGTAATAGCAGTCCAGGCCGATTATTGCCGAGGTGCAGGTAAGGGAGTCCTCTATTTCCTTCGCAAGGGTGCTCTTGCCGCTGCCGCTGGCGCCGCATATGCCGACGATTATCATGCTTTAGATATTCCCCCGATCGTGCTTTTTTATCATTATAACCCCGAGCGGGGCATTTTGATAGACGCAAAATCCAAAATTGCCCTGAAAAGGCAGAAGGACACGCTCCCTTGCGGGTTTACGATTTGTTTGATTTTGCGTTATAATATTTGTGCTATAATATTTCAGACAGTATTTTATATTTTGGATATCCGGGAGACGCTGGCAGATGAAAAAAAGCCGAGGCTTATCAAACATAAAGACCATACTGCAAAACGCATTCAGGCGGCTGGGGCTTTCCCTGCGGCGCTTCGGCAGGCGCGGCGGCATAGGCGGGGCCATAGGGCGGCTCGCGCTGGGTGTAAAGCGCCGGGATAAGCGCACCATAACGTCGCTGTGCGCATTTTTGGGCTGCCTCGTGCTGCTCATAGCGGGCATATCCGTAATATCCGCCAACCGGCCTCAGCAGAGTATGCAGGGCGTAATAACCTCCTCCGCCGGCATAGTAGACCTTACCGGCGACTATGAGAATGTTCAGGCGGACAGGGAGGCAAAGGAGCTTGCGGCTGGGCCTACCCCAAAGCCGCTGTATTTCCAGCAGGGCTTTGAGGATGAGAACATAGCCGAGATACAGCAGAGGCTGATGGACCTTGGCTATATGGACAACGACGAGCCCACCAACTACTACGGCCCCAACACGAAGGAGGCGGTGGAAATATTCCAGCGCCAGCACGGCGTTACGGTGACGGGCGTGGTGGACAGGGCGACCTACGAGAAGCTGTTCTCTGACGACGCGCTCACATACATGGCGGATCTGGGCATAAGCGGCTCCGACGTTGAGGATATACAGTCGAGACTTCGTGAGTTGGATTATTTGGATAAGGTCACGGGCTATTTCGGCGAGGAAACCGAGAAGGCGGTCATAGAGTTCCAGAAGAACAACCGCCTCAGCGTGGACGGCAAGGTGGGCACACAGACCCGCGAAATGCTATACAGCGAGGACGCGGTGCCAAAGAGCCTGAAGTACGGCGAAAAGAGCGACGATGTGCTTCGCTATCAGAAGCGGCTCAACAAGCTGGGCTACCTTTCCAGCACGCCGGACGGTACATTTGGAAAGGACACCGTGAACGCGGTCAAGAGCTTCCAGCGGCAGAACGGCCTTACGGTGGACGGCTACATAGGCCCCTCCACTAAGGAGCTGCTCATGAGCAGGAACGCCAAGGCCAGCGTGATATCATTAGGCGAGACCAGCAGCAGCGTAACGAAGATACAGAAGCGCCTCAAGGAGCTTGGTTACCTCAAGAGCAGCGCCACGGGCTACTTCGGCACCTCTACGGAATCCGCAGTCGCGGCCTTCCAGAAGCGCAACAAGCTCAGCTCCGACGGCAAGGTAGGCAAGGGCACCATGGCCGCGCTGTTCTCCAGCAAGGCCAAGAAGGCACCCAGCAACTACAAGCCCTCCTCGGGCGGCTCGTCCTCATCAGGCAGCTCCTCCGGAGGCGGCACCGGCGCACTTACCGGCACTATGGGCAGCGTGGACAGGTTCATTTCCGCGGCCCAGAGCAAGATAGGCTGCCGGTACTCAAAGGGCGGCAAGGGGCCGGATAAGTTCGACTGCTCGGGCTTCGTATACTGGTGTCTGAGGCAGGCGGGCGTGAACCAGAAGTACCTCACCTCCTCTGGCTGGCGCAGCGTATCGGGCTACACAAAAGTCAGCTCACTTTCCAGCCTGCAAAGGGGCGACATAATCGTATTCCGCGGCCACGTGGGAATAGCCATGGGCGACGGGACTATGATAGACGCCTCCAGCGGCAACAGCAGAGTCATACACAGGAGCTGCATGGGCGACTGGTCCAGGCGCAACTTCATCTGCGCGTGGAGGATATTCTGATAACGGACATAAAAAAAGTGGCGTTCAGCCACTTTTTTTGATATCCGTATTTATTCCACCGTTACCGATTTTGCAAGGTTCCGCGGCTTGTCGATATCGCAGCCCTTGAGCAGAGCCACGTAATAGGCGAAGAGCTGTAGGGGCAGTATGGCCAGCGAGGGCAGAACAAAGGGATCGGTCTTGGGTATCCACATGACCTGATCGGCGGTTTCCTCTACGCCGGGAGTGCCCTCAGTGGCAAGCGCCAGCACTACTGCGCCCCGGGCCTTTACCTCGCGCATGTTGCTTATCATCTTTTCGGTCAGGGGGCTGTAGGTGCAGAGGGCCACTACCAGGGAGCCGGGCTCTATCAGGGAGATAGTGCCGTGCTTCAGCTCGCCAGCAGGGTATGCCTCGGAGAATATGTAGGATATCTCCTTGAGCTTGAGGGAGCCCTCCAGCGCCAGAGCGTGGTCTATGTTGCGGCCTATGAAGTATATGTTGCGGCAGCTGAAATGGAGCGACGCAAGATACTTGATATGGTCCGACTTTTCGAGAAGGCCGCGCATCAGGCCGGGCAGCTCCTCTATGGCGTTCAGACAGTCCTTAAGCTCGCCGTCGCTTACCATATGGCGGCAATGTCCCATGTACAGGGCAAGCAGATAGCATACGGAAAGCTGCGCGCTGTAAGCCTTGGTGGTGGCCACGGCTATCTCGGGGCCGGCCCAGGTATATATTACGTCCTCGCTCTCGTTGGCGATGGTGCTGCCTACAACGTTCACTATGGACAGCACATGGGCGCCGCGCTTTTTCGCCTCGCGCAGGGCAAAGAGGGTATCTATGGTCTCGCCGGACTGGCTTATGACTATGGCTATGGTCCTGTCAGTCACTATGGGATTGGAATAGCGGAACTCCGATGCCAGCTCCACCGTGACGGGTATGCGGGTGTAACGCTCGATGTAGTGCTTCGCCACCTGGCCTACGTAGCTTGCGGAGCCGCAGGCCACTATGAATATCCTGTCGCAGGCCCGTATGTCCTCCGCCGATATATGGGAAAGGCCGAGGTCTATGGCGCCCTCCTTTATACGGGGGCGGACGGTGTTGCGTATCACGTCGGGCTGCTCCATTATCTCCTTGAGCATGAAGTGGGGATATCCGCCCTTTTCGGCGGCGTCAGCGTCCCATTGGATATGCTCTATGTTTTTGTGCAGCTCCTCGCCGTAGCGGTTGTATATCTTCACGCTGCCTGCGGTAAGCACAGCCATGTCATATTCGTCAAGGCGTATCACCTGGCGGGTGTGCTTGAGTATTGCAGGCACGTCTGAGGCGATGAAGTTTTCCCCCTTGCCCACGCCGACTATAAGCGGGCTGTCCTTGCGCACGGCATAAAGGGTATCCGGGTGATCGGCAAAGATTATGCCCAGGGCGAACGCGCCGGAGATGAGGCTAAGGGCCTCCCGTATGGCGGCCTCGGGGCCGTCCTCGCGGTTGCTCCTGTAAAGGTGCTCCACAAGGTTTGCGGCTATCTCCGTATCAGTCTCGGACATGAAGGAATAGCCCTGCTCGGTAAGAAAATCACGGAGCTCGATGTAGTTTTCCACTATGCCGTTGTGAACCAGAGCCACATCGCCGTGCTGGCTGAGATGGGGGTGGGCGTTTACGTCGTTGGGCTCCCCGTGGGTTGCCCAGCGGGTATGGCCTATGCCGAGGCAGCCGGGCAGGGCTCTGCCGCCGTCCGTCATTTCCTCCAGCACGCTCAGCCTGCCCTTGGCCTTCACGACGCTAAGCTTATTGCCGTCTGCAATGGCTATTCCTGAGGAGTCATAGCCGCGGTATTCAAGCTTTTTGAGGGCCTCCAGTATGAGGGGCGCGGCCTGCTTGGGGCCTATATAGCCTACTATTCCACACATTGATAAACTGTTTCTCCTTTGATGAATTAGTCCCAGAGCTTTTCGGAGTATACGCCCTGAGCCTTGATCTTCGCTATGCTCTCCATAACCGCGGACTTATCCTCCTTGTATGTCACGCCGAACCATCGGTCGGGGCTTTCCTCGACCTTTACCCGCACCCTGCCCTCAGACATAAGGGCCTGCACAGCGTTGGGCAGCAGATCCTCATATTTGGCGGGGTTCTCCTTTATGCCCGCTTCGAAATTGGCTTTGAATACATCCTCCAGCATGGGAAGAATATCCGGCTTGAAGCCCCAGCAGTTCATGGAGACGGGGGTGCCCTCCGGAAGCTCGATGAAGGTTTTGCCGTCGTCCTCTGTAAAAGCACCGCCGTGCTCCCGCTTGAATATCCTGCGCCGCTCCACTATGTGGGTGAGGAAGCCTTCATCGTCCACCTCGCATATGCCCCGGGCTACGCTGCCGTTTTCGGTGAGGGTATTTTCCAGCTTATAGCCTATCATCAGCTGCTCGTCTGAGGGCGTGTCTCCGGCGAGGAATTCGTAAAGCTGTTTATAAGCGGCAGGGCCATAGTAGTCGTCGGAATTAATGACGGCGAAGGGTCTGCCGCCGATCTCGTCTCTTGCACAGAGCAGGGCATGGGTGGTGCCCAGGGGCTTTGTGCGGCCCTCGGGAGCCTTCAGGCCATGGGGCAGCTTATTCATCTCCTGAAACGCGCACTTGACGTTGGCGCGCCGGGATATTCTGCTGCCGATGGCATCCATGAAGTCCTGCTCAATCTCATGCTTGATTATGAACACAAGGTCGTGGAAGCCGGCGCGTATTGCGTCGTAGATTGAAAAGTCGATTATCAGGTTACCCGCGGCATCGATGGGGTCGATCTGCTTTAGCCCGCCGTAGCGGCTGCCCATGCCAGCGGCAAGCAATACGAGTACAGGCTGTTTTTTCATTTGAAATGTTCACCTCCGTATGCTTAGTTTTACATATTGGAAATATGCATTAATGCAGGTGTATCTCCCGCCCGAAGGAGCGGGGCGCTGCGTATTTTTTGACTATATCGGTTATGGTGCTTTCGCTCATGCCCGGGACATGCTTCATGGCGGGAAGCAGCCGCTTCATGGAGTTGTCGTCCACAAGGCCAACCAGCTCCAGGAGCATTTTGGTGGCTCCTTCGGCTGTGGGCGTCTCGTCGAACACCGCCTCTATGCTTTCGTTGAGTATGCGAAGCTCAATTATACGGGTATCCGGCGTTTCGAGGAAGCTGGTGAACAGCGTAATACAGGCTTCGTTTTCACCTGCGGACCATATTCCCCGGGTGGAGACCAGATGCTGCTCCTCCTTCATTATAAAGACGGAATCCGTAAAACCTCCGTCCATATCTATGTATACCGTATTGCGTTCGCACTGCTCGTAAAATGTGACCGCCAGGCCCTTTTCCGTTGAGCTGAAGCGTATTATGTCCGCACCCTTGCTGTAGCAGCCGTGAACGTTTTGCAGCGGCTGCGGGAAAAGGGAGCCGTAGTTGTCGAAAAGGCGGAACTCCCTGCCGTCAAGCAAGCTGCGCATCTTATTGAAGGCGATTTTGTCCGTCCCGAGCCCCTTCCTTTCAGGCTCGGGAGAAAACACCAGCTTGGCGAGATACGCCTTCAGGCTGTCATAGCCTGGAGGGTAAGGTGCGAGCTCCCTGTCGGAGCAGGCCCAGAAGCAGGAATCAAGCAGCTGCATTAGGGACGTCTTGGCGAAGAGCTGTGTACTGCCGGAGTATATTACAGCCACAGCATCGTACTGTGGGAATATTACCGCATACTGGCCGAAAGCGCCGTTGAACTGGTAAGCCCCGCCGCCGCTCATCCATATCTGGTAGCCGTAGCCGTACCTCATTTCGCCGTTTGGAGTGGGTATCTGGGGCGAGGTAGCGGCGTCTATCCACTCTTCGGAGAGGAGCCGCCGTCCATTCCATACCCCCCTGTTTAAATACAGCTGGGCTATCTTGGCAAGGTCTTCTATGCAGAGGTTCAGACCCCAGCCTCCCTTTTCCATGCCCTTGGGGCATGTCTCCCAGTGGTGGCTGCGTATGTCCAGCGGCTCATACAGCCTGGGGGTGAGGAATTCGGTAAGGCTCATGCCCGTCTTTTTTCTCAGTACGGCTGAGAGCATATAGGTATTGAGCGAATTGTATTCAAACTGGGTGCCCGGCTCGAACTTGGGTACGGATTCCATGAACATCTTTACCCAGTCCTCGTCCAGAGCGCTGCCCACCTCGTTGAAGCGGACCCCTGTGCTCATGGTGAGGAGGTGCCGTACCGTCAGCATTTTAGACCACTTGTTTGCGGGCTTGCCGGCATAGCCGGGGAATATGTCCTCCAGGCGCTCGTCTATATCCATGAGCCCCTCGTCCACAGCCATACCTATGGCGGTAGAGGTGACGCTCTTGCTGGCAGAGTACAGCATATGGGGGATCTCAGGCCGATACGGGGCGTAATACCCCTCGGCGAAGACCTTACCGTGGCGCAGCAGCATTGCGGAATGTATGCCCAGCTCGGCGGTATTATCGGAAAGGTTCCTGAAGAACCGCTCCACTACCGTGCTGGAAAGGCCCGCCTCCTCAGGGGTGCAGCGAGGCAGGGATTCCCTTGCGGACAGAAGGGGAAGGCTCCCCATCTGACGCGTGTAGCCGTAGGCGGGTATGCCATCCATGTCCCTTTTAAGCATTTTGATGAGCAGCTCAAGGCTGCGCATCTGAATGGTAATGTCCATTTTTCCTCCGGATATTGAGCCTTGACAGGCTTATTCCTGAAGTATTTTATGGTGCTTGGCTTCCCCTTATACCGCCGGGTCAGGATTGGGCTCCCCTGCCATGGGGATATTGCGTCCGGTGCGGTCAACGTAGAAGGCGGCGTTGGCGGCGTAGATATAGGGGTTGAGCCAAAGGTCTCCTATGCCGCAGGTCAGGGCGCTCAGTATGCCCCAGCCTATGAAGGACAGGTTAAGGCAGAACAGCCGCCACTTGTGGCCTGCCATAAGCTCCTTGCTCATGTTTACCGCCTCGCGAATGCCCAGGTTGGGATTTTCCGCCATAAGATAGGGAGCAAGGCGGTAGCGGTAGGCGGCTATAATGCCGGGCACGATAAACAGCAGCGACCAGAGCCATATAAACAGCGCCATAAAGAGGTTGAGACCCATCGCCTTAAGGAATATATCGAAGCGGGAGAATATGACGGATACTTCACCCTGACGGTTCTCAGCCACAAGGTCTATGTAATACTTGTTAAGGCCCATTTCCAGCGCCCCTGAGAACAGCAGCACGACTATGCTCAGCACAAGGGCTATAAGTGATCCAAAGAGACTTGTCTCTGTATCCGCCGCCGCGAACCCGGCAAGGAAATCGTTATAATTGCCGGCGAAGAGCATATCAAAGTCCATATGGCCCATATTTTTTGCAAGGTTGTATATGCTGCTTATGCCGCATATGAGGCTGAATATAAAGGTTACCAAAACAGATCTGCCCCAGTGGCCCCTGAGCTTATCCCGGGCTATACGGCGAAATTCGCTTGCAGTAAACATAACAAGAAAACCTCCTGAAATGAAATAAAAAAATGAGTAAAATCAAAAGCGGGGGCGGGTGCCGCGCAGGAGTTACGCAAAAGAGCGGCAGCCGCCCCCCGTAAAGCCAAGTTTGCCTAAGTATCAGTCGTCTATCCTGCAGCCGGAGCAGCCCTCGCAGCTCTCCGCATCGCAGTCCAGGCGGGCATCAACTATCTTGGAGAGGATATCCATCTTGTCCTCATCGGCAGGGAGGAATTCCTCGTATTCGCCGTTTACCTGAATACGGAAGACGAACAGATCCCGTTCATCGTCATCAACTGCTGCAGGGTCTATCATTACGGCGTACTCCTCGTTCTCATAGTCGAAGTAATCAACTACCTCAAGCTCTATCTCGTTGCCTTCTTCGTCGTTGAATACCACTATATCCTTATCCAGATCTTCCATATTAAAAATCTCCTTTAAAAAATCTCCATATTACTGGTAAGCATATTTTACCTCATGGCGGCTTTTACCGCAAGCTAATAGAGAGATAATTGACATCGTGTTTACATTATACAAAAAGAGCCGCCTGCTTGCTCAGACGGCCCTCAGAGTGTCAAAAAAGTGGCTGAATGCCACTTTTTTGAGTTTTACGGGTTTTGCCTCTCGCAAAAAACATGAGGTTCCGCCCCGGGAAACGGGCCGGAACTGACCCGCTGCGGCGGGCCTCCGGGCGGCAAAATCCGCAAAGTACGAAAACCTCTGGGTTTTCATCCGTTCTGACGCACACCCCCCAGGGGGCCTTCTCTTGCCCCTGCGGGGCAATTCACCTTGTGTCGTCAGAGCCGGATTAAACATAAGGGGCTGCGGCCCCTTATCAACCCTGGGGTTTTTTGACAGACTGAGAGCCGCCTGCTTGCTCAGGCGGCCCTGTGAATATGTATATGGAGTTTTATCGGAAATACCGGGAAGAAAGCTTTGTATAAAGCCTATGGTTTTCTGTGTGCTGCTATCGCCTCCCCTCTGAGTGGCAACCTATGGGACTTATCGGAGGGGGGACGCCCGGCTTCGGTGAATTTACCGGGTAGGTATTGTTGCGTGTTGCTGTCATTGGGCTGTTATTGCGCCTCCTTTCCTTGAAGTGATTATATAATACCAGGGAGGTGTGGCGGAAGTTTGGCCCAAAGTTATACTCTTGTGGCGGTTCTATTAACGGTTTTCGGATTTTTATTTAAGCTTCTGTGAACCGGCGGGGGCGACGTCGAATACCGTCAGGATATCGCCGTCTACGCTGAAGCGCACGTCAAAGCCGGAAAACTCAAAGCCGTACTGCTCCCCGTCCTGCTGGTATGCGGGCCGCGGGTCCTGGGAAAGGGCGGAAAGCAGCGCCTCCCGCTTGTCAGCGGGAAGGGCAATAAGCAGCTCCTCTGGAAAGGCCACCTGAAGGTTCTTTTCAAGTTTTTCTCCGGCAAAGCCGTCCTTTGCCTCCGGGTGGCTGTCGGTAAATGAAAGATATGGCTTTATATCGTATATGGGGGTGCCGTCCATAAGATCCGCTCCCTCCACTGTGAGCACATGGCCGAGGCCGGGACGGTTTTCCATGGATACCAGCTTTACCGAGGACAGCCCTATGGGGTTGGGGCGGTAGGGGGAACGGGTGGCAAATACCCCCATACGGGTGTTGCCGCCAAGGCGGGGAGGCTTTACGGTTGGACGCCAGCCCTGGCGTTCCACCATGGAAAAGCCCCATATGAGCCACAGGTGGGAGTAGCCCTCGATGCCCCTAAGGGCGTTGGCGTCCCGGTATTCAGGCTCAAATACCACGGTGGAAAGCTGTCCGCCCCCCAGGCTGCTCTGCCGGGGTATGCCGAATTTCTGCGTAAAGTCGCTCTTTATGCGGGCTATGACCTTTAATGTGAAGGTGTCGGCCATGGCTTACTTTTCAGCCCCGGGAAGCTCTGAGGTGCAGTGGGGGCAGCGGGTAGCCTCATCGGGTATTACGCTGAGGCAGTAGGGGCACTTGCGGGGCTCCTTCTTTTCCTCGGGCTTTTTTACCATATCGTGCAGCTTGTTCATGGACTTGACAAGCAGAAAAAGCACGAAGGCTATTATTATAAAGTTCAGCACTGAGGTTATGAATGCGCCGTAGGCTATGGAAGCCCCGCCGATGTTCAGGGCTTTATCGCTGAAGTTCTGCCCTGCAAGTATGCCTATGACGGGGGAGATTATGTCGTTTACCAGGGAATCCACTATGCCCTTGAACGCGCCGCCTATGATGACGCCCACGGCAAGGTCCATGACGTTGCCGCGCATGGCGAACTCTTTGAATTCAGCAAGAAACTTCTTCATATAAAAAATGCCCGTCCTTTCCAACAGGAAAAATCTACAGGCATTATTATATCACATAAAATCGGTAGACCACTATATGTTTCTGTCGCTGCCCATAAAGAACAGCGCAACGGTATCCGGGCCTACGTGACTGCCGGTCACAGGCACTGATCGCCGGTCATTATGTTGAGTATCACCCGGTCCGTCTGCTTCATACCCTGGCTTGCCAGCAGGCCGACGTTGCGTATGGTGTTCTCGACGCCCTTTGCAACTATGCCGTCGCCGCCCCGGAACTGCTGGTCGTTGACGTACATATAGTAGCCTAATATGCCGGCCTCCACTGCGGAGGCTATCTTTGCGGCGCAGGAGGGTTTTGCCCCGTCGCATATAGTGCCGGAGAGTATGGCCACGGCGTTCACTATGGTATGGGCTATGGCCCTGTAATCCCCGCCTAAAAGATAGGCTATGCCCGCGCCCGCGCCGCAGCCCGCGCTGACCGCGCCGCAATAGGCTGACAGCCTGCCTATGCCGGTCTTTTGGTGTATGGTGACAAGGTCGGATACCAGCAGGGCCCTGTAAAGCCGCTCGTCGCTGGCGCCTATGTGCTTTGCGTATCTTATTACGGGGACGGAGGCGGTTATGCCCTGATTGCCGCTTCCGGTGACTATCACCACCGGAAGCTCGCAGCCGCTCATGCGCGCATCAGACGCGGCGGCGGCATAGGCGCGGGCCTCGTTCTTTATGTCGCTGCCGAACTCGGAAAGCAGCACGCGCCCCACGTTTGCGCCCCAATCGCCTCTTAGGCCCTCCTCCGCTATGGCGGAGTTGCAGCGTATCTGGTTGTCGAGGAGCGGCTTGACCAGCTCCACGTCCACTGTATCCGCAAAGCGCACTATGTCCTCTATGTTCAGCACGCTCTTATCCTGAAGGTTATCCTCTGCGGAGTCGGACGGGGGAAGCTCCATGAGGACTGCGCCGTTCCTCTCCTCGCGTATTATGTTGGAGTGGTTGTTGGCTATATGTACCATTGCGCTGTCGCCGCCCCTGTATCCCGTGAGCCGTATATCCAGCATCCTGCCGTTGTCCGAGCAGCTCACGGCCAACGGCGTGACTTCCATGTATTCCCTTATGCGGCTGTGCTCCTCCTGTGTCACATAGGATATGACCTGAAGCACCTTTTCCGCCCTCCCCGCAATTATCCCTGCGGCTATGGCGGCGTTTATGCCCTTCATCCCGCCGGTGTTAGGCACTATCACGCTCTTTACGTTTTTAAGTATGTTGCCGCTTACCTCGGCCTCTATGCGCTCCGGCTCGCCGCCCAGTATGTCGCGCATCTTTGCGGCGCAGTAGGCTATGGCTATGGGCTCGGTGCAGCCCGTTGCCATCAGCAACTCTTCCTTTAGTATGCTTATGTAGGCTTCTGTAAGTCGGTTATTCATTGCTTCCACTTCCTTGACGTTATTTTTATAAAAAAAGGGAAGGTGTACCCGTGCTGAGAACGGGAAAATAGTATTATCATATATTATATTACAGTTTCGGCAATTATCGCAAGACCGGCGGGTGCAGATGTGCTATACTTAAAAATGATACCGCGCACACACCTATCCGCAGGAGGCCGCCGTGAACAGCATTTTTAAAGGAAAAGGAATAATAGTAGGATACACCGCCGCGCTGCTGCTTGCCGCCGGACTGGCGTTCGCGTTAAGTGCGCTTCCGCCTGGGGCAGGGCGCGAAAGGCAGGAGGCGGCTGCTGCGGCGAAGTATAAAGAGGCCTTGGCGCTCATGGACGGGGGGAGCATGGACGAGGCGCTCTGGCTGCTGGAGGAGCTTCCCTACGGATACAGGGACGTATATCCCCTGACAGCCTACATAGAGGCGCTCAGACTGTATGAGGCGGGGGATGATCCTTATTATTATGATGTGATAAGCCGACTCAGCCATATATCCGAGGATTACCCGGGAGAGTATTCTGCCGAGATAAGCGCGCTGCGGCGGCAGGCGCTGGATAACTTCGGGCGCGAGGCGGCTCGGCGCAGGGCGGCGGACCCCATGCCCACACCATCTCCCACGCCGTGCTTCCGGCCGACAAGCCCCGCATCTGCCGGCAGCGGGCCGGACGACCCATACAACGCGGCGGACTTCACGAGCCCGGAGGACTTTTATGAGGAAAACCGGGACGCCTTCGACAACATAGATGATGCGGAGGCTTACTGGCAGGAGAATAGATACAGCACCAGCGCGATGGAAAACAGCGCCTGGCGCTGCAGGCCGGACGAATACGACATCTCGCTCGCGACCGCCGTTGTGAGGAAGCGGACGCTCTCAAAGAGCGAGCCCGGCATGTTCGGCACATTGCCTGAAACCATCATCACCGCCATCGCTTCGCCGATGGCGCGGCCCACGCCGAGCACCACCGCCGCCATGCCGAAAAGCTCCGTGACCGTCGGCTTTTCACCAAAGAGCAGTATGGCGTATACCGCGGCGAAGGCGGGCTCGGACAGGCATATGACCGATGAAAGGTTCACGCTCAGGCTGTGCTGGCAATGGGCAAGGAGGTTCTGCCCTATCACCTGCAGCGACAGAGTCATTCCCAGTATGGGCCATATCTCGGCCCATGTGCGGGGCACCTCTGGCCCCTCCGCGAGCGCGCCTATTATAAACAGCACCGCGGTGGTAGATATGCTGCATACGAACATTATGGCGCTGGAGGATACGCTGCCGCTGGCGCGATAGGTAAGCAGTATGTACGCCGAGTAAAACACGCAGGCCGCCATGGAGAGCAGATCCCCCTTAAAGCCGGACTCCGCCCCCTCAGCCTTTCCCAGCATCAGCAGCACAAGCCCCGCTACCGCTACGGCAGCGCCGATGAGGAAGTGCCTCGGCACTGATTCCTTAAAAACAAAGCGCGATACCGGTACTATCACAAACGGCGTGAGGTTTACTATCAGCGTGGCGTTTGCTACGGAGGTATACGAGAAGGCGGTATTGTAGAGCGCAACGTCCCCCGCAAGCATGACACCCGCCGCAAGCAGCATCAGCCAGTCCTTTTTCGTCAGGGCAGGCAGTTCGCTGCGGCACATAAGATACAGTACGGGCAGGGCAAAAAGGCAGCGCCACATGCCTGCGTTTATGGGCGATATGACGCTGTACCTTACGAATATGCCGGAGGCGGCCAGAAATGCCATTGAAAGCAGCTCCAGCAGCACATATTTTGTTTCATTGCGGCGCATGTTACCTTACCTCTGATGAAAAGTATGGAAGGGTATCACGTATCGCTTTGACAGCCCGTATATTATAGCACCGCGCCCACATCCGTATCAATAACAAAAAAGCCACCCGTCAAATCGGATGGCTTTTTCTGGAGCTGATACCCGGATTCGGACCGGGGACCTCGTCATTACCAATGACGCGCTCTACCAGCTGAGCTATATCAGCACACATTGCTCGCGAACGATATGTATTATAACCAATCTGCGGATATAATGCAAGTGTTTTTTACAAAAAATGTGCAGCGTGAAACATAAGCGGACAAAATGGTTACTTCTCCAGCCTGCCCAGAACCAGCTTGTATCCGTCCGCCCCGTAGGTGAGGCAGCGGCTCACCCGGGATATGGTGGCGGTGGAGGCGCCGGTGACCTCTGCAACGTCTGAGTATTTGCAGCCGTCGTTAAGGAGCTTTGCCACGTGCAGCCGCTGAGCCATGGCCTGCACCTCGCCTATTGTGGCCACATCCTCAAAGAAACGGGCGCAGTCCTCCTCCGTCTTCAGGGAAAGTATAGCCTTGAAAAACCACTCCGTTTCGGGGGTGGTAAGCTTGTTACGGTACATTGCCTTGTCGCCTCCCGTCAGTTTTATAATGTAATTATACCATCAGTTGACAAGGACACACAAGGTTTTATAAGCCAAACAGCACGGCATAACTGTGTCGTCCTCATTTGAAATACAACCAGTATTTCTGCACTCGTCCTCCTTGTTCTGCCATACTCTTTGGCTTCTAAAACTCGAAGACCCTAAAGAGCTTGTTTTGAGGGCGATCCAAGGCCGAGGAGCGCAGTACTACTGGATGTAATACAAGCGACGAGAACGCAGGAGCGTCCCAAAACAAGCCTTTAGGGCTTGTGTGCTCTTGTCAACTGATGGTATCATGACGCTTTAGTTATTTAAAGTGCGAAAAAGATTCAGCCTGGGGAATCAAAAATCAAAACATAATAAGCTGCTTTTGATTGACCGGAGGGCTTGGTGTGATGTATGATATAAAAAGATAGTTATGTACTTAAAAAATCTTTGTAGTTTATTTTGAAAACAAAAAAATACTGACGGAGGCTGTTTCATGACAAAGTATGCAAATAACATAGGCGTAAGGGTACCTGAACTGCTGCTCCCCAACAAGGACGTGGATATGACCAAGTGGGCCGTAGTAGCCTGCGACCAGTTCACCTCTCAGCCGGATTACTGGAACGAGACCGAGAAGATAGTTGGCGACGCGCCTTCTACTCTCCGCATAATGCTGCCCGAGCTGTATCTGGACAAGCCGGACGAGGCCGAGCGCATAGCCTCTATAAACGCCCACATGAAGGAATACGTTGAGAAGGGCGTGCTGGAAAACAAGGGCGAGGGCTTTGCCTATGTAGTCCGCTCTGTGGACGGCAAGACCCGCAAGGGGCTGATCGTGGCGCTGGATCTGGAGAACTACGACTATACCAAGGGCTCAACCACACTTATCCGCGCTACCGAGGGCACTATAGTCGAGCGTATACCTCCCCGCCTTCGAATAAGGAAGGACGCTCCGTTGGAGATGCCCCATATACTGGTACTCATAGACGACCCCGAGCGCACCGTTATAGAACCCATAGGCGAGGGGCTGGACAAGACCGAAAAGCTGTATGATTTCGACCTTATGCAGAAGGGCGGCCACATAAAGGGCTACCTCGTAAAGGACGAGGGCCAGATAAAGGGCGCGATCGACGCCCTCACCGCTCTGATCGATAAGGACGCATACGCCAAAAAGTATAACACCGATCAGGCGCCCCTGCTCTTCGCCATGGGCGACGGCAACCATTCCTTCGCTACCGCAAAGGCCAACTGGGAGCGGATAAAGGCCGAGAAGGGCCTTACCGCAAAGGACGAGCACCCCGCCCGCTACTGCCTGGTAGAGCTCGAGAACGTACATGACGACGGCATAGTATTCGAGCCCATTCACAGGGTAATATTCAACGTAGGCGATAAGGCCGTTGAGTGGATAAGCAACAAGCTGACCGAGCAGAACGGCAGCTGCGAAGTCAGGAACTTCAACAGCATGGACGAGCTCCACAAGGCCATGGACGGCAAGGCCGGCCACGTTATCCCCTTCGTGAACGGTAAGGGCGTAGGCTGCTTCTATGTAGAGCACCCCGCCGCTCAGCTTGAGGTAGGAACACTTCAGAACGCCCTGGACATACTCATCAAGGAGACTGCCGGCGCCACCATCGACTACATACACGGCGCTGACGTGGTTATGGACCTGGGTACCAAGGAAGGCAACATGGGCTTCCTGCTGCCCCCCATGGACAAGAGTGCGTTCTTCCGCACCGTAATATTCGACGGCGCGCTGCCCCGCAAGACCTTCTCCATGGGCGAGGCCAACGAAAAGCGTTACTATCTGGAGTGCAGGAGCATAAGCGACTAAGCTTACAATAACCGATAATATAACATAGGAGCGGAAGTACTTCCGCTCCTTGCCATATGTGCCCTCGCTGCGCTCTAATCCGCCAATTCCCAGGGTATCTCCAAAGTCATCATCTCGTCGTGAGGGGCGTTACTGTAGCGTCTCTTTTTCTTTGATATATCGTCAAAGCGCACTTTATCGTCCAGCACCGGCGAATAAGTGTAGCAGTTTATCACGCCTTTTTCCTCGTCCACGTCAAAAAACATCATATAGCCGCTGCCGCCATGGTCGTCTGCCGCCTGATAGTTGCATATCATCTGGTATGCCTTGCGGTCCGGTGTGCCGTCGCCGTCGTCGTCGAATTCCTCCGGCACGCAGGCTATGTTGTAGCGGTGGCCGGAAAGCACCATGTATACGTTGGAATACTTTGAAACTATCTCCTCCTTGAGCAGCCTGCCGTCTGCGAGCAGCGTCAGGTCGGTGTCAAAGTAGGCGTGGGTGCAGAGCACGGCCACCCTGTCCGGGTACTGCTCCAGCACGCTCTTTATCCACTCTATGCCGTCCTGCTCAACGTGATAGCCCATGTATATGAAGAGATACCTGGTACTGCCTGCGTCGATGAGGTCATAGTGGCCGCGGTTATCCTGAAAGCTGCCGCCGTAGCAGTCCCGGTAGTCCGACTGCTTTTCACCGAAATAGCGGCTGAAATTATCGTAGAGGGCGTCGTCGTGCTTTACGTCGTGGTTGCCGGCGCAGACCCCTGCGGGTATATTGGCGATGGAGGCCATGGCGCGCACGGCGTTTTCCCACTGGCGATCGCTTCCATAGTTGTTTATAAGGTCGCCTGTATGGGCAACGTACTTCAGGTTCAGCTCCTTATCCGCGTCCCGCAGATAGGCGGTCATGGCGTAGAAGATATCCGGGAATCTGTTGGAGTAGTGCTGTGTGTCGCTCATCCATGCGATGGTATAGCGGCTCTCGGGCTCCTGCATAGGCGCGTGGGAGGAGGGCGCGGGGGTGGGCGCGGGCGCCGATGATACGGCGGGCTTGGCGCAGCCCTCCAGCGTCAGTACAATAAATAAGGCGGCAATGCCGCATGTAAGTTTAATATATCGTTTCATAAAAACAATTTTAACACATGAAGCATTGCATTGTAATAGTGAATTATTGATGAATTATGGGGGAAAAGGAAGGGCATTATTTGACAAGGGGGGCTTTGAGTGTTACCATGTGGAAAGAAAAAATAAGGAAGGCAAAGGCCGCAGATGTTAAGCAAAAAAGAACTCGGAAAATTCAGGGACGCCCGCGAGGAGCTGCATAAAAAAGACGAGCCTTACAGGCGGGCGGCGAACAGCGACTTCATAATATACCTGCTGACGCTCATGGCTGTGGCAATATGCATACGCACCTTTATATTCGAACCGGTGCAGTGCATAGGCGACTCCATGTATCCTACCCTCATGAACGGAGAGGGCATGTTCACCGAAAAGCTCACATATACCGTTTCCGCGCCGCAGCGCGACGACATAATAATCTGCCGCTACCCCTATCATACCGAAAAGTGCGTGAAGCGCGTTATAGCCACCCCGGGTGACAGAATAAGCATATACGATGGGGCTATCTACCTTAACGGCCAAAAGCTGGACGAGAGCGCCTACTGGGACGGCTATATAGAGGACAGCGAAATGCCGGAGGTCACGGTTCCGGAAAGGAGCCTTTTCGTGGTGGGCGACAACCGCAACCACAGCGGGGACAGCCGCCATGTGGGCTTCATACCCTACTGGCAGGTGAAGGGCAAGGTGCGCGCCGTGATGACGCCATTCTCGCAGGCACGCTGGATCTGATAGAATCAAACGCGAAGGAGACGAAAGCTCTTTCGCGTTTTTTGTTATACGCGCTGCTTTTGGAAATATACTCAAATCTTATGGTAAAGGGCAATTGTAAAAGGGTTGTGCAAGGTTATATAATATTAAATTAGGTCAAAACTGCATATTTATATATTTTTTTGATAAAGCAAGGGGGAAAAAGGGAATGAAGATAGGCTTTGACAACCAGAAATACCTTTCCATGCAGTCAGAGCATATTATGGACAGGCTTGCCCAGTTCGGCGGCAAGCTGTATCTGGAGTTTGGCGGAAAGCTCTTCGACGACTTTCACGCTTCCCGCGTGCTGCCGGGCTTTGAGCCTGACAGCAAGGTGCGCATGCTTCTCCAGCTGAAGGACCAGGCTGAGATAGTCATCGCCATAAACGCGGCGGATATCGAGAAGAACAAGGTGAGAGGCGATCTGGGCATAACCTACGATCTGGATGTGCTCAGGCTCATAGACGCATTCCGAAGCATCGGCCTGTACGTGGGCAGCGTAGTACTCACCCAGTACCGCGGCCAGAGCGCCGCCGGCGTATTCCAGCGCCGTCTGGAGCAGCTGGGCATAAAGGTATACCGCCACTATCCTATTCCCGGCTACCCCAACGATATAGAAACCATTGTCAGCGACGAGGGATACGGACTCAACGAGTACATTGAGACTACCCGCTCTCTGGTGGTGGTGACCGCCCCCGGCCCGGGCAGCGGCAAGATGGCTACCTGCCTTTCCCAGCTTTACCATGAGAACAAGAGGGGCGTCCGCGCGGGCTATGCCAAGTTCGAGACCTTCCCCATATGGAACCTGCCTCTCAAGCATCCGGTGAACGTTGCCTACGAGGCAGCCACGGCGGATCTGAACGATGTGAACATGATAGACCCCTTCCATCTTGAAAACTACGGCGTCACCACCGTCAACTACAACCGGGACGTGGAAATATTCCCGGTGCTCAACGCCATGTTCAGGCAGATATACGGCGAGTCCCCCTACAAGTCTCCCACGGACATGGGGGTGAACATGGCGGGAAACTGCATAACGGACGATGAGGTATGCTGCGAGGCCTCCCGTCAGGAGATAATACGCCGCTACTACGCCGCCATGTGCTCTGCCCGTCAGGGAATGAGCGACAGCCGGCCTGCTGAAAAGATAAAGCTGCTCATAAACCAGCTTGGCATAACCGTAAAGGACAGGCCCGTAATAGACGCGGCGGTAGCCCGGGCGGAGCAGACCGGGGAGCCTGCCGCGGCGATACAGCTGCCCGATGGCGGAATAGTCACCGGCAAGACCACTAAGCTCCTTGGCGCTTCGGCTGCCGTGCTGCTCAACGCACTCAAGCGCCTGGGCGGGATACAGAAGGATATGCACCTCATATCTCCCATAGTGATAGAGCCCATACAGGATCTGAAGGTGAATCACCTTGGCAACCACAATCCTCGGCTGCACATGGACGAGGTACTTATCGCCCTTTCCATATCCGCCGCCACCAACCCTACCGCCGAGGTGGCCATGCGGCAGCTGGATAAGCTCAGGGGCTGTGAAGCTCACTCAACGGTCATACTTTCCGGCGTGGACAGCAGCACCTTCCGCAAGCTGGGAATAAACGTGACCTGCGAGCCCAAATACCAGACAAAGAAGCTGTATCATAAGTAAAAACAAAAAGAAAAATAAAGGAACGACAGCTCACGCCGCCGTTCCTTTTCTATGCCTGTTTATCACACGTTAAAACGGAATACCACTATGTCTCCGTCCTGCATGACGTAGTCCTTGCCCTCGCTGCGGATAAGGCCCTTCTCCTTGCAGGCCGCCATTGTGCCGTGCTCAACAAGGGTATTGAAGTTCACTACCTCTGCCCTTATGAAGCCCTTTTCAAAGTCGGTATGTATCTTGCCCGCCGCCTGAGGGGCCTTGGTGCCCTTGACTATCGTCCATGCCCTTACCTCCTTGGGGCCGGCGGTGAGGAAGCTTATGAGGCCCAACAGGGAGTAGCACTCCTTTATCAGCTTGTCCAGGCCGCTTTCGCCTATGCCCATCTCATTTAGAAAATCCTGCTTTTCCTCGGGGGAAAGCTCGGAGATCTCCTCTTCTACCTTTGCGCATATGGTCAGGGCGCCTGCCTGTTCGGCGGCTGCCGCCCTGTACAGGGCGTCTACCTGGGGCAGGTCACGGCCGATATCGTCCTCGGATATATTGGCCACATATATGACGGGCTTGGAGGTGAGCAGGAACAGGCCATCAACGTATTCCCTTTCGTCGTCCGTTAGCTCCATGCTGCGCACCGGCTTGCCGGATTCAAGATGCGCCTTTATCCGCTTGAGAAACTCCACCTCGGCCAGCAGCTTCTTGTCGCCGGACTTGCTGTTCTTTTCGGCCTTCTCTATGCGCTTGTCCATGGTATCCATGTCGGCGAAGATCAGCTCTATATTTATGGTTTCCATATCGCGGACGGGGTCTACCGAGCCATCCACGTGGACTATGTTCTCGTCCTCGAAGCAGCGCACCACATGGACTATGGCGTCCACCTCCCGTATATGGGAAAGGAACTTGTTGCCCAGGCCCTCGCCCCGGTATGCGCCGCGCACAAGGCCGGCTATATCCACGAACTCTATTGAGGTGGGGGTGTATTTTTCGGGGTGGTACATTTCGGAAAGCACGTCCAAGCGGCTGTCCGGCACCGCTACCACGCCCACGTTGGGCTCTATGGTACAGAAGGGGTAATTGGCGGCCTGTGCCCCCGCCTGGGTTATGGCATTGAAAAGTGTGCTTTTGCCTACGTTAGGAAGTCCTACGATACCTAATTTCATATATACTCATTCTCCTTCGATTTTTCCTTGATTTGCAAGGGTTTTCGGGTTTTGGCTTTTCGGCTACTACGCCATTTTTACGCCATTTTCGCATTGAGTTTTATGTCAGAAAACCCTTTTGACTCAAACTGCCGTACAGCTTGGTCGAGCGAATCGGTAGTTACATGAACATACCTATCCATCGTTGTTTTGATACTGGCATGACCCAATAGCTTTTGCAGCACTTTCGGCTGCATACCACTTTCGATGGCTCTTGTGGCGTAAGTATGGCGTAGAGCGTGCATACAAAAGCGATTTATCCCTGCCTCGTCGCAGAGCTTGTAAAGGTGGGTATCATAGGAGCTGTTCTTCGCTGGCTCTCCTGTACGCCAGTTGATAAAAACAAGGTCACGCATAACAAGCTGTGAGGTTGTGCCTGTGCGCCTGTCTATGTATTCAAGCGTCTGTGAAAGCAAGGGAGACTCTTTCCTGTTATCCCGGCTATCCCAAATGCTTTTCAGAATATCGTAGGCTCTGTTCGTCAAGGGAATTGTGCGATAACTCTGTTGAGTCTTTGGAGGACCTGCACGCCAGTATTTTTGAGCGTGCCTAAACTCCAAAGTCTTGTTGACCGTAAGTGTTCGTTTTTCAAAGTCAATCGCATCCCAAGTTAATCCAATCATTTCGCCAGTACGCAAGCCTGTTTCGAGGATAAGGGCGTATTGGTTATAGTTGTGGGAACGCTGGGCAACTTCAAGAAAACGTTGTTGGTCATCGCAAGTAAGAAACTTTATATCATCCACAGCACGAACTGGCTTTGTAAACCGCACACCATCCATTGGGTGTCTGGCAATCAAGTCATTCATTTTCGCCGCCTTGAACAATGTGCCCATAGCAATATAGGCTTGTCGGATAGTAGAACCAGCATAATCAGCGTCCATCCGAATCAAGACTTGCTTACAGTGCATGGGCTTGACATTGGCAATCGCCATTCTACCGATAACGGGCTGAATGTTTTTGGAATATCGCTCCCGATAATTGCGGAGCGTATTAGGGGCTAAGTCACCTACTATATTTTCAATCCAGAAACTAAACCATTGGTCAACCGTTGTTTCGGTGGCAACAAAAACTTCTTCGTGCTTGTCGGCATATTTCGCTTCTTCCATCCAATTCCTTGCTTCGGGAATAGTCTGAAAATATTTCTCATGCCTTTTTCCTGTTTTATCAACAAATCGTGCGCTGTATAAACCGTCCTTTCTTTGGTAGATACCCTTACCGCAGTCTTTTCCTTTGAGATTTTTTCCCATGAAATGCTCCTTTCCCTTGAAGGGAAATGGACGCACTGCTACACGATAAGTATAGCAGATTTTGTCCATTCCCTCAAGTAGTTATTGTGAAAAACTCTCCGGCAATTTGTAAATTTTTCGGAACCTCTTATATCACCAGTTTCTCACTGATGAATTGCTCAAATTCCTTTCGTTTGACCAGCTTCTTTGTGCCGACAAACAAAACGAAGGGGCAGTTGGGCGAGCGGAGCATACTGTCGATCTTGTTGATGCCGATGTTGCTGTATTCTGCCGCCTCCTTGGTGGTCAGTGTCATTTTCAGATGGATCGGAACGGTGCCGATGCAATTCTCCATGTAAAAGCTCCTTTCTTGGGTTTATCAGCCGAGCAGACGAGCCGCCGTTTTCAGATTGTCGGCAGCGGTGCTTTTGCGGAAGCTGTCTCCATCGAACATGATCGGGACGCAGACTTCCAAGATGCGGTCAAAAATGCGGCGGTCATCCAGATCGGCAGCTTGCTTCATAACGGAAAGCGGGATATTCGTGGTGACGATCATGGGCTTGCCTGTCAGCAGCCGCTTGTCAACCACATCGAATACGCGCTCCTTGACAAAGCTGGTGCTGCGTCCCGCCCCCAAGTCGTCCAGTATGAGAAGATCGGGACGCATAAGCTTTTTTGTGTAATGGTCGCGGTCCGAGCCGAAGCTGCCCTGCATACGGTTGACCACGTCGGACATTCCCACAAAGAGGACGGACCCCAAACGGTCAATCAGAGCGTTGGCAATACCCCGGATGATCTTCGTGCCATCATTGCCGGAACGAAAGCGCATACCCCGAAGAAGTGGGTCATGGATGCTCCCGCAAAACCCAGTGGCAGTTTGCTGATTGATATTCAGGCAAAGCTGCAAGAAGGAAAGGGTGCCGGTTACGCACGGTGGGCAAAGAACTTCAATCTGAAACAGCTTTCCCAAACGCTGATCTATCTGGAGGAAAACAATCTGCTGGACAGAAGCGCTCTGGAAGAAAGCACTGCCGCCGTCACAGCGCAGTACCACACCCTGTCCACCAAGATGAAGTCCGCCGAGCAGCGCATGGCGGAAATCAAAGTGTTGCAGCAGCACATCATCAATTACGCCAAAACCCGCGACACCTATGTTGCCTATCGGAAGGCTGGCTATTCCAAAAAGTTCCTTGCGGAGCATGAATCGGAAATCATATTGCATAAGGCGGCAAAGCAGTTCTTTGACGAGCAGGGTTTGAAAAAACTGCCCACCGTCAAAAGTCTGCAAGCAGAATATGCCCAGCTCCTATCTGAGAAAAAAGCCATGTACGCAGAGTACCAGCAGGCAAGGGATGATATGCGTTCCCTTCAAACTGCAAAGGCAAATGTAGATCGGATTCTTGGAGACAATTCTCTCACCGTGGCGAGAGAATCTGAAAAGGACGGGCGTTGATGCCCATTTAGCGATTTGCAAAATCGCGTAGCTGCTGGATTTTTCCAGCGTTTCCAGGACACAGAATTGTGTTCTGCGGGGATTGGGGCAGAGCCTCAACAAGCAGAAAACCCTCATTTCCACTTTCGCAGAAATGAGGGTTTTCACATATGGCGCGCCATATGCATTGCTTGCTACGCTTATACCCAATTTGGTATAATACTGGCAAGCAATGCACCTGTAATACAAATGCGAAAAACCATCCATTCCGCTTCCACAGAACGAATGGTTTTTCTGCTTGTTGAGGCGCAGCCCCAAGCCCCGATGAACGCAGTCCTTCGGGCTGCGGCTGCGCGATTCTTCGAATCGCTTTTCGACCATCTATTCCAGTCAACAAGAAATGCTTAAGAATTGTCAGCATCGACTTTCCTGTGATAGATTGGCATTCACGGCTTTGCTATAATTGCGCCGGTTTGATATAAGAGCAAAAAATTGAAGCCCTTCCCTTTCCATAAGGAGTGTCATACTGAACTCTAATTAAAATCTTTAGAAAAGATTTTAATTGCCCGAAGGGCATGGAGTTCATATGAGACTTGTTTTGTGAT
>ENA-OROD01000392-OROD01000392.1-human-gut-metagenome-genome-assembly--contig:-NODE-392-length-43461-cov-8.066304_pt1 | contig 43461 bp, 49 predicted proteins | sample MGYA00242123_ERZ509038 | MGnify/ENA primary metagenome ERZ509038 (study PRJEB26280, sample SAMEA2338719) | human gut metagenome | biome: human gut; feature: human-associated habitat; material: faeces... | reverse complement strand
GGCGGCATTGCCGCGTGCGAACAGCCACGGGTCGCCGAAGCTGCCGCGGCCGATCATCGCAAGATCGGCGCCGGTGTAGCGCAGGATGTGCGCTGCGTCCGCGCCGGAAAAAATGTCGCCGTTGGCGATGACGGGGATCGTCACGGCGCGCTTGACATCGCGGATGATGTCCCAGTCGGCGCGTCCTGCGTACATCTGCGCGCGGGTACGGCCGTGAACCACGATGGCCGACGCTCCGGCCTGCTCGCAGATCTTCGCAAACTCAACTGCGTTGACGCTGCCGTTATCCCAGCCCTTGCGGAATTTGACCGTGACGGGCTTATCCACCGCGGCCACGACGGCCTCGATTATCCGCCCCGCAAGCTCCGGCGACTTCATCAGCGCCGAGCCGTCTCCGGATTTGACGACCTTCCCGACAGGGCAGCCCATATTTATATCGAGGATATCCGCGCCGGAATACCCCAGCGCCATGCCCGCGGCCTCGGCCATTATCTCCGGCTCGTGGCCGAAGATCTGCACGGCGCAGGGGTGTTCCTCCGGCGGGACATACAGGAGTGATTTTGTCTTTTCGTCTTTATAAACCAGCGCCTTCGCGCTGACCATCTCCGTCGTCGTCAGCGCCGCGCCCTGCTCCCTGCACACGGCGCGGAACGCGAAATCCGACACTCCGGCCATGGGAGCAAGCGTGAAGCGGCCGGTTATCTCAACACTGCCTATCTTCACCATGTAACATCCAGCCCTACGGGGCAGTGGTCGGAGCCGGTTATCTCAGGCAGGATATACGCGTCCTTTATCTTCTCTCTCAGCCGGTCGGACACGACGAAATAGTCGATACGCCAGCCGACATTGCGCTCGCGCGCGGCGGCGCGGTAGCTCCACCATGAATACGCGTCGGTCTTGTCCGGATAGAGATAGCGGAAGCTGTCGGTAAATCCCGCGTCCAGAAGTTCGGTGAATTTGCCGCGCTCCTCAAACGAGAAGCCGGGGTTGCCGATATTAGTCTTGGGGTTCTTCAAATCGATCTCGTTGTGGGCGACGTTCATGTCCCCGCAGACTATCACAGGCTTCTTCGCGTCAAGCCCTACGAGATAATCCCTGAACGCGTCCTCCCAGCTCATGCGGTAGTCGATGCGCTTCAGGCCGTCCTGCGCGTTCGGTGTGTAAACGCAGACAAGGTAGAAGTTATCGTATTCCAGCGTGATGACGCGCCCCTCGGTGTCATGCTCCGGCAGGCCGAGATTATAGCTGACGGAGAGCGGCGTGTGCTTTGTGAATATCGCGGTGCCGGAATAGCCCTTGCGCTCGGCGTAGCACCAATAGCTCTCATAGCCGGGGAGGTCAAGCTCGACCTGTCCTGCCTGAAGCTTTGTCTCCTGAAGGCAGAAAAAGTCTGCGTCGAGGCTCCAGAAAATGTCCTCAAAACCTTTTTTCAGCACGGCGCGCAGGCCGTTGACGTTCCATGAAATAAATCTCATACTCGCTCCGTTCCCGCCGCCGCATTGTCCGCGGCGCTGCTGGCATAGCCACGCGCGTCGATGAGCGACGCGTTGCGCAGTCTGGCAACGACGCCGTCCACACCGTTTTTGGTGCTCTCCGTGCAGCGCGCGACGAGCCGGTTGATCTTCTGCCCGGCCTCATAGAACTTTGCCTCGTAATCGGTCATCACGCCGACCGCGCCGTTCGCGTGCAGGTCGTGCGTCAGTTCGTGCAGCTCCCAGCCCTCGGCGGAAAGCTGCTCCGCCGACCAGTCGAACAGCGGCGTGTTGTCGGTCTTGAAATGTATCTCCCCGCCCACACCCAGCACATCCGCGTACATGCGCAGGAAATTCGGCGCGGTGAGGCGCAGCTTTGCGTCACGGCTTTTCGGCCACGGGTCGCAGAAGTTTATATATATGCGGCGCACTCCGTCCTCCGGCGCGAACATTTCGCGCAGGCCGGCAACGTCGGCGCTGATGAAGCGAACATTTTTAAGCTCCTGATTTTTCACGCGCTCCATGGCGATTATCATCGCGTCGGGAACCTTCTCAATGGCGATAAGCTCCACATCCGGCGCTGCCGCCGCGGTACCGGCGGTAAAGCGCCCCTTGCCGCAGCCGAGCTCAATGTGCAGCTCCGCGCAGTCGGGCATGAGCTCGCGCCAATGGCCGCGCATGGTCTCCGGTTCGTTTATCATAAGCTCCGCGCACTTTTCCATGCGTGGGGCAAGATTCGGTCTTTTTCTCATTCTCATGTGTTATCACACTCCTGTCCGAAAGTTTAACACAGATACGCCGAAACATCAATCTATAAATAAATTGCCCGATTGACGTCCTCCGGCGCAAAAAACGGGATGGCCGATGCCATCCCGTTTAAATAAAATATATTCCGATCAGAACGGATATTCCGGAGCCTCCTCAAGGCATTCCGGATGCTCCTCGAGGTACTCAAGCTCCTCATGCGTATGCTCGCGGTTGTTCTCCTCTTCCCTGCCGACATGGAACATCAGGCTGAAGCCGATCATCGTCACGAACGCGACCACGACCGCCGCGTATGTCTCCGTGAACCACGGCGCTAGCGGGTAGCTCCCCGACTTCATCTTCCACACAACCCAGAACACCGCCGCGAAGCAGGTGCAGATCATACTGAAGCACGCGCCCTTTTCGGATGCCTTGTTCCAGTAAATGCCAAGCAGTATGATGATGAATATCGCGCCGCGCAGCGAGTACGCGGAATACACGATGTCCAGCACAGCGCTGGCGTCCACCAGCAGGATGGCGCCGACGCAGCAGACGACGCCGGACAGCGCGGTGGTTATGCGGCTTACGCGCAGTATCTGCTTGTCCGTTGCGTTGGGGTTCATGTCGCGCTGGTAGATGTCCTTGGTGAGCATCGTTCCGGCCGCGAGAATGATCGGCGATACCGTCGAGAGGATTGCGGCGAGGATGGCCGCGAGGATCAGTCCGCCCGCGATGGGGTGCATGTTCATCATCAGCGACGGCAGCGCGAGCTTCGCGCCCTCCGCGAGGTTATCAACGTCCGCAAGCAGCGTCCCCTGATTGTACATGACGCGGCCTATCATTCCGAGCAGCGCGCTGAAAAAGCCGAACGGCGCAACGACAAACGCCGTGAGTATGCAGGCTTTCTTCGCCGTCTTGATATCCTTTGCCGCCAGAACAGGCTGGATGCCGGCCTGCGCGGTGCATGCGCCGAGAAGGCTTGCGATTATCCATGAGCTGACCTTTGAAAAGCCGATTGAGCCCATGCTGAAGAAGCTGCCGCCGTCCGCGGCCTCGACCTGCGCCATGCCCTCCTTGAACGCCGCCATGCCGCCTACCTTGTGCAGCGCCACGAACATCGCCAGGATCATGCCGCCGTACATGGCGAACAGGTGCACCTCGCTCGTCGCCGCGACGGCTCTCATGCCGCCCGCAAGCGTGTACACGATGAATATGACGGCAAAAACGATGCAGGTCGCCGTAAAGTCATAGCCCATCAGGCTCTGCCCCAGCTTTCCCGCCGCGACCATCTGCGACAGGCCGACCGCCAGCATCACGATCGTGAGAAGGATGCTGGACACGGTTCTCGCGCGGACGCCGAAGAATTTTTCGACGATGCCCGGAATCGTCACCTGTTCAAGGCTGCGGTATAGCTTTGCAAAGCACAGCGCCAGAAACATCACTCCGACGCCGTTTGCGATCGTGTACCACGCACCGGAAAGGCCGTACAGGAAGCCGTATTCCGCGACACCGCTCGTCGCCGTTCCGCCGAGCCATTCGCCGGTCGAGGCGCAGACTATGGCGAACAGCCCCATTTCAGCGCCGTGAAAATCGCTTGCCGTTTTCGACCTTCTCGCCGCGAGCAAGCCGACGACGACAGTTAGTGCAAAATACAACACGATCACGATCAGCTGCACAGAAGTCAAAACAAATCTCCCCTTTTCTCAAGCATTAAGTTTTATTTAGTATAACATTTTGCTTTTACTTCTGTCAATTTAAAGCAGAAATTTATCAATGATCTTCACACGATCTATACGCGGGGATATTGTCATAGGTCGATGTGTAAGCTGAAGAAAAGGAAACCCGCAATTCACATGAATTGCAGGTTCAAAGCGGACAGTATGAGACTTAAATGGGTCACAAGTTTGAGTCTTGTATACTTCAGATATAAAGAAAACCTGCAACTCATAAGAATTGCAGGTTTATGGTGGACAATACAAGACTCGAACTTGTATAAATTCACCCAAACCCATTGAAAACACTGGACTTTTATTTTTCGTGAGTAAATTCGTGAGTAAAATCAGTGTTTTCGACCAGCTTTTCAAAGCGAGCATTTATCTTTTTGTCAGCCTCAAGGCGGCTCGCTGTAAAGGTGTGCGTATACACCCTTTTCATGGTTGAGTCAGTCTTCCAACCGCCTCGCTCCTGCGCAATAACAGTCGGAATATCCTCCTCGGCCATCACCGAAGCGTTAACGTGCCTCAAGGCATGAAACCTCATCTTCGGCAGACCGGCATTAACGAGAACTCTCTGAAAGCGCATGTAGACAGCGTGGCTGCTGCGCGGCTCTATAACATCGCCCTTGACCTCATCAATCAGTTTGCCGATGTATGGCGGAATGTCGTAGACACGTGGCCGTGTTTCTTCCTTGCCGCCGTCCCGACGTTCGGCTTTGCCGTGAACATCGACAACAGTTTCGACGATATAGAGCTTGCTGCCGCGCACCGACTTCGACTTCGTAAGTCCTCGTATCTCGGATATTGTCAGCGAGAGCCACATAGCCAGCAGGCAGTCAAGCTCGATATCAGTTCCCTTAACTGCTGGATAGATTTCTTCCGGTGTGAGGATAGTAGGAAAGCTCCGTTGTATCTCAGGCAGAGAAACATCTATCTCTGAGTCCTTTACATACTTGCGCAGTACAGATGCCACAAGTCCATATGCATCAATCACGGTTTTGGCAGACACGGTTCCGCCTTTCCGTGATTTTTTTCTAAGCTCTTGTTCGATTGCCGCATCCACGTCGTCAGATGTGATGTCATTTATTCGCATCGACATCAGGCTTTCAAAACGCTTGTCGCGTATGTACTCGTACTGCTCAATCGACTTGTTGCGCAGCCTGCTGCGTTTGCTCTCGATATAGCGTGTGATTGCATCAGAGAGCAGAATGTTTTCCCGCTCCTCACGATGCAGACCAGCAGCCTCATCAGCCAACCACTGCTTTCTTGCCGCAAGTGCCGCTGAACGGCACTCCTCCGCAGTCGCTCTTGTAACTCGTTCGCCCTCACGTCGGAGCTGTATAGTCCAGCTCCCAGACGGCAAACGTCTCGGAGTTGGAACAGTAACCGCTCTCTTGCGCTCACGTATCTGCTGCGCACCGCACCAGTTGCAGAAGATGGAGTTCGGCTCAATCTCCCGCCCACAGCCACGGCATTTCATTTCGCGCCTCCCTTGGCCTCGCGTTCAAGACTTTCTATCGGCGCATTGGAGTAAAAATGGTCGTGTTCGATATGGATAAGCTCATGCCGGAGTTCCCGCGCAAGCCGCGCGTCGTCAAAAAGTGTGTTGAGGTAGATATCGAATGTCCCGTCGTCGTTGACAACGGTCATTGCAGGATTAGCACGGTTTGCGAAGGGAATACGGTACACGAAGTAATCCGCCCCTTCAATCACCATGCCCGTACCCCCTCATTGCTTCGATAACACGGATATTCGCCTCGACCTGCTCACGGGTCGCACCCTTGGCGGTAGACAGCAGTATGCGGCACTCCGGCCTCATACGCAGCATGTCAAGCAGCTCCAAAAGCTCCTCGTCAGCCTCGACCGGAGTCTGAGCCTTGTCGGAAAGAAGCTCGTTCACAGATACGCCGAAGTATCTGCTGATTTGCTTCATAATGTCGGTACTCGGCGCAGTATTCGGGTACTTCTTCCACTTCGACGGAAGTGACCGAGAAATACCGGCTTCCTGTGCAGCTCTCGACGGAGTAACACCCCTCCGATTGCACAGGTCGAGAAACTTGTCGTAAAAAGACATCGTAAAATCCCCCAAACTTTTTTGCATTTCTTGTTCACGTTTTTCATAATATTGCCGATTGACATGATGAAATTCGTGAACTATAATTACGCCCGAATAGATGAATTTCGTGAACACGCTGGCGAACATGTTCACCACAGGCTACACACATGATAGCACACTTGTTCATGGTTTTCAACTATTTTTTGAAGGAGGTGAAAATCATGCTCGATAAGTGGACAGGCGAGGTAGTCGGGACAATGCACATCTACGGCATCAGCTTCACTAAGCTGGCCAATCAGATGGGTATATCGAACCGGTATCTCAGTGAGCTGCTCAACAGCAAAAGAAAGCCTAAAGACTGCGAAGCGCGAGTCCGGGTAGCTCTTATGGAGCTGATTGGCGAGGGCGGTGAAGACTGTGCCGAGGCTGAGGTCGTCTGAACCGCCAAAAGACCCGATAAAGGCGCTCATACTTGAGCGCAAACACGCAATGCGCCTCAGTGATGAGGAGCTGTCAAAACGTCTTGGCATCTGCCGCCAGACATGCTCTCGGCTTATGAACACGAAGCATACTGACGACTGGAGCCTTGGCGAAATCAAGAAAGTCTGCCGCAGCCTCAATATCCCCGTAGAGGAACTGAAGGATGCGGTCAGATATCGCTGAAAGGAGATGAACTATGCGCGACCGTGACCTTGAGCACCCAGACATAAGCAACGCACTGAGAACCGGTTATCCACGTGAGCAGCCCCAGCTGGTCTGCGATACATGCGGTGAGCCGATAGGCGACGACTACTACGTCATGGATGACGGCTGGCTGCTGTGCCGAGACTGTATGCTCGACGAAGCCATTGACTTTCTCAGGGGCGAACCGGAAACAGCAGCAAAAATCTTAAACACCGAAAGGAGAATTGCCTGATGAAGAAATACAGGCTGGAAACACTCGTAGACGGTCAGTGGCGTATGCACGGCCTCTACACGGGGAAATTCATTTCACAGATGGCGCAGGCCGTGTCAGACCTTCGCGCCAAAGGCTTCGAGATGTACAAAACCATGCGTCTCGTAGAGGTAGACGACGATGGCAAATCTCATATTCTTTGAGGAAAACCATCGGTACACGGTAGACGGGGAAGAGGTTCCAAGCGTGTCGGAGCTTACGCGCTTCATTGCCAAAGAGATTTACGGCGAGATACAGCAGTCCACTCTCGACACTGCCGCAGCTCGCGGCACGAAAGTCCATAAGGCTGCCGAGGCGCTGGACAAATTCGGCTCGGTCGAAATCGACGACGACCTGTCGGGCTATATCAAGGCTTATGTCAGTTTCCTGCACGAGCATGAGGCCGTCTGGGAAAAGATAGAGTGGCCGGTAAACAACGGCCTTCTCTATGCCGGCACTCTCGACAGGTACGGAACCGTAGACGGCGTTCGTGCCATTGTTGACCTGAAGTCAACCGCCAAAATCGGCCGCGGGCATAAAACGCTATACACCGCAGCCCAGAACCTGTACAGGCTCGCAATAGAGCCTGACCACCCTGTTGAAAAGCTGCTAATTCTTCAGCTAACAAAGGATGGCAGCTATAAGCTCATTGAGCTTGAAGTGCAGAATGAGCTTGCTGAGGCGTGTATCGTGCTTCATCAGGCTCTGAAGAAGAAAAAACGTACAAGAAAGGACGAAAAAAATGATTAAGACCAAACACGGCAACAGCACTATTCTCGGCTCCACAGAGGAACTTTGCGCAGACTATTCCTGCATCACTAAGGCACTCAACAGCGCTTTCTCCAGCAAGCTCGGCGCAGACGTTTCAAAGGAGCTGCTTGAAATCGCACATAGGGACGGCTTCAAATCCAGCGATGAAATCATGTCGGAAATTGCAGCTGAACTTGGCAAGCTCGGCGATAAGCATGAGGAAATCGACAAGATAGTCGCTGAAATCAAGAAACTGCTTCTGGAGGGCGAATAATGGACGACGCGAGAACCGAGAATACCGAGCTTCAGGTAGCCTCAACCGAGGCCGTCGCAGCGGCGGCATACGAAGACGGGCAGACGATTTGGAATAACCCTGCCCTGTATCAGACGGCGGTGAAGATGGCGAAGATACTCGCTTCTTCCGAGCTTGTTCCCGAAGGGAGCTATCGCGGTAAGCCCGCGAACTGCCTGATTGCCCTCGACATGGCGAACCGCATGAACATGTCCCCGCTCAACATCATGCAGAACCTTTACGTCGTCAAAGGCCGCCCTTCGTGGTCAGGCCAGTATTGCATATCCGCGATAAACGGCTGTGGTCGCTTCAGCCCGCTGGAGTTTGTGCAGCTCGTCAACGAGGACGGCAGCACCCGTGGCTATTACGCTCAGGCAACAATGCTTTCCTCCGGCAAGGTCTGCACCGGCGCACCAGTCACTTGGGACATGGTCAAAGCCGAGGGCTGGTACGACAAGTCCGGCTCCAAGTGGAAGACGATGCCTGACCAGATGTTCAGATATCGTGCGGCTGCGTTCTTCGCCCGTACCTTCTGCCCCGACGTTCTCATGGGCTTGCAGACGGTGGAGGAGACACGCGATGTTCGCGGCTACGACGATGAGCCGAAGAAAACCACCGTCATAACCCTCGACTGAAAGGAGACTCATGGTACGCATAGAACAGGGCGGTGAATACACCGCAAAACGCTTTCGCTCCGGCACGGGAGATAAGGGCGATTGGGAGCTTGTCGTCGTCAAGGCTGAGGGCAAAGCCCGTCAGGAGCTTGTAATCTTCCCGACGAACATACCGTCCGGCATAACAGAGGGCGGAACATTCCGAGTGGATAATATTCGCTCCGTTGAAATCCGCGTCCAGAAAAACCCCGACGGCACATGGGGAGCCGAGAAGACCCGCGTGGAGGCGGAGGTCACAGCCATCGTATATGACGACCTTGACGACCTTTACTCCGGCGACTTCGACCTCTGATTATGGCGACGCGCAGAATGTTTTCGCTTGAAGTCGTAGACACGGACAGGTTTCTCGACATGCCCGCTTCGACTCAGACATTGTACTTCCACCTTGGCATGAGGGCGGACGACGACGGTTTCGTCGCCGCCCCCAGAAAAATAATCGCCATGTGCAACTGCTCGGCGGACGACCTCCGCATACTCATTTCCAAGAACTACGTCATTCCGTTCAAGAGCGGTGTGTGCGTAGTTACAGACTGGCTCAAGAATAACTTTCTGCGAAGCGACAGGCGCAAGCCCACGCAGTATCAGGACGAGCTGAATTTGCTCAACGTAGCCGATAAGACCTACCACGTCAATGAGGAGAAAAGCGACACTTTGGTATACCAAAGTGCGGATTTTGGTATACCAAACCACATACAGGAAAGAGAGCATATAGGAAAGCTTACACAAGAGAATATTAAAACCAATATTACACGCAGAGGTTTAGACAGTGAGGTAATTTATAAAATACAGCAAGATGAAAGGTTATCTCAAACGGATATCTCAGATAATACGCAGACGTTAGATAACACGAATACGTTAGATAACAGCCACTCTCCTGACTCCTCCCCCAACCTCACCTCTATATACCCCCCTATAGTCCCCCCTCTTTAGTCCCCCCTCTTTCCTCCTCTCCTGCCCCCTCCTCTTCTCTCCCCTCTACCCCCTCTCCTAAAGAGACAGTGCTATCGGTTTTAAGCTCCTTCAAATTCGGCGAGGAGTTGGAGGAGACGGTACGCGACTGGCTGGAATATAAACGTGAGAAGCGGCAAAACTACAAAGCCGTCGGGCTGAAAACTCTACTCGGCCAGATAAAACGCTACGCCGAGCGCTACGGTGACGATGCCATGATAGAGCTTATCCGCGACAGCATGGCAAGTAATTATCAGGGCATAACGTTCGACAGACTCAAAAGAGCGCCGGTACGCTCCGGTGACAGACTAAGCTGGATAGATGAGGTGAAACTGGATTGACCCACGATAAAAAATGGCGATCTGCTCATGCTGTCGCAGTGGCATCCGCTTCGCATTCAGAAAACCCGATGTCAAAACCTTGTCCCATACAAGGTCATATCGGAAGCTTTTGCGATTGGACGCCACAAGATCAACAAAGAAGGTGCCCTGAGCAAAGAGGGAGATGCAGCCGTTTTCCTTAATCACCCGGTCGTATTCCCTCCATAAGGGTGCAAAAGGGATCACCTTATCTGCCTTATTTTGCGTCACGCCATAGGGTAGGTCGCAGAGCACCATGTCCACGCTGCCGTCAGGAATTACCTGCATTTTCTCCAGGCAGTCCCCCAACAGCAGCTCATAGCGGCTCACATATCAAACGGCAGATCGTCGGGAACTACGGACGTATCTGTAAACGGTGAGTTTGCAGATGCCGCCTGACCATTGCCGTTCTTCCACATCGGCAGCTTCTCCTGGTTGCTGCGGCTGATGCAGAAAGCCACTTTCGCACGGGTCATGCCCTGGTAATCCTCGTGCTTCACACGGACGGCACCCACGGAGCCGATCCACTGCTTACCGGTGCCCAGAACAGGGTGTGTGATGCCAAAGGAATTGAAGAACTCCCCTATCCGCTGGTTCGTCTGCGCCGGATTGCTCTTGTCCAGCACCAGGTAGAACCAGAGCTTTGAATTGTAGCCGCTGATCTCCAGCGTGATCTCATAGCCCTCGTTTCCGGAGTTGAAACGCTTCTCCGTCACATCGGAAATGCGGGCACGGTGATCCCCTATCTGCCACTCCCCTTTTATCTGGGCCATTGCTGCTGCCTCGCATTTCTGAAACTGCTTATACTGAGAAACGGACATATATTCGCGGTTCGTTTCGTTGGAATAGTAATTTTCGTTAGTAAGGGTCATACACTGCCACTCCTTTGGCCTTGTCTATACAGGACTCACACCACTGTTCGCCCAAGATGTCCCAGTAATCCTCTCCTTCATAGATTGACTCTCCACAACCGGAACAAACAAACACACTGGGAGGATCCGGCGCTTCCGGGCAGCGAAAATCGCACCTGGTTAATGGGCATTCTCTGCACATAATGAACTACCCCCTTTGGAATAATATTGTTACATCTGGATGCTCGAAAAATCGGCATATCTTCATAGCTTCTACCAACTTCCAGTTTGTAAGGCCACGCAGTCGCCTGTACATCTGCAAGTCACTGGTGCCTGCCACTTTCGCCAGGTCACGGTAATGCATGTTTCGTTTCGCCATTTCACTATCAATGTTTGGGTACACCGAGCTCATAACGCACCTCCCTTATAACAAATAGTGATATATACTATTATAATAATTTCGACTTTCATGTTTTGCAATACTGTTAAGTGTAATCGAAATGTTTTGACAACTTATCGCTATTGTGATATCATAACAAATAGTGATAATATAATGATATTAGGAGGGTAGGCACCATGAAGAACAACTATGATAAGAGATTTGCCAAGCGTTTTGGTACGTTTATTTGCGACGGTCGCATGGCTAAAAATCTGTCTCAGACGGAAACCGCTGAAGGTCTGGGAGTCAGTCAGGCTTACTATTCCTATATTGAGTCGGGGAATCGCAGCATTGACCTCAACATGGCTATGAGAATATGTACATTTCTCGATCTGGATCTTGGAGAGTTTATTCGTAACTATTCAGATTGATTTCAGAGCTATTTTCGCTGATTTTATTGTGTTTTTTTACAATTTTCCTCTTTTCATTTCAGTTATATCATACATTGATTTTTCGCGAAAAAAGCGTTAAGATTTTTACGCGCAGACACCCAAATATATCAAGGCTCCCTGGCGTATGTTGGTCTCTTTTTCTCTGGCTGGTACGCCTTTTTATTGCGCGAATTATTTGTCCATTGCCAAGCTATCATAAGGTTACGTAGGAAGCAACACGGAGATATCAATTATCTGCTTGATATGTCAATTATCGGATGTCAGAAGTCAAGCAATGTATTTTCTATGCGTAAAGAGGCGTGGTCATGTACGAAAAATGTATTTCCTGTGAGCGTTTAGGCAAAGACTGTTTCCCCAATCTATACATAATGGAAGTCGAAGAAATCAGAGAGTGGGCAAAGCTGCGCATGAAATATAAGGGCTGGACCTATGCTGACCTTTCTGAGGCGTCCGGTGTGCCTAAAGGCACTATATCTTATAGTTTTTCCAAAAGGGGCGTTGATGTAAACTACTCCACCTTTGCTCCCATGCTTCGTGCACTGGTTGGTGGTGAGCAAGGTGAATCCCCTTGCCCCAATTCTTCGGTAGACGTGACCCTCCTGCAAGAGGAGATCGTTCAGCTTGAGCAGGATAATGAGGCGATGAAGGAGCAGGTAGGCAACGCTGAAGGCGTCCGCCGTGATGATATTAAAACAACCAAAGCCGAAAAGCAGAAAACGATAGACAGTTTAAAGCAAGACCTGCAGTTTTGTCAGGATCAGATTTTGCACAAGGATCGGGTAATCAAGCAATGCAAAGCCAAGCAAAATAGAACATTCTGGTTTTCTTTCATCGGCTTTGTCCTCTATCTTCTCTTGTTTGACCTCCCCTACCCTGACGCCGGCCTCATCCGTTCAGAGGCTTTCCATGAGATATTAGAGATTATCGGGAATGCTCTTGCCACTGGCAGTACAGTTAATACCGCGCTTCTCACAGTAATACAATGGATAATATAAAAGAACTCCTGACCAATGCCGGTCAGGAGTTTTAAGTATAATATTATATAAAATATTATATATAACATTTTATAAATTATTGTATATTTGAGAGGTTCATATCTGAAACTGTCCCTTTTCCATTCTATTTTTGACATGAGTATACTGTGCATATAACCCCAGCACGAAGCTCCGGGATTTGTCCCCCCCTGAAGCTTCGCGCTGGGGTTATGTTTTAGGGTGAAAAGGTAACACGAATTGTAGTATGTCCTTCAGTTATTCTGTCCGTAATATGCGTTTTTCCCGTGCTTGCGAAGATAATGTTTGTCTAACAGCGTCTGCTGCATTTCGCAGCAGTCCCGGTTTATCGCAATAGTGTGCCAGTTCATAAAGGCCACCTCTTCCATGACCACAGCGTTGTGTACCGCATTCAGAGCGTCTGTTCCCCAGATAAAAGGCCCATGACTGTATACCAGCGCACCGGGTACGGCAACCGGGTCAAGGTCTTTGAAAGTCTCAACGATTACTTTACCCGTCTCCTTTTCATATTCTCCGCTGATCTCCGCCTCCGTCAAGGGGCGGGTGCAGGGAATCGGGCCGTAGAAGTAATCGGCCTGGGTCGTACCCATGGCAGGGATGGCCATGCCCGCCTGGGCAAAGGTGGTCGCCCAACGGCTGTGGGTATGGACGATACCGCCGCATTTAGGAAATGCCTTATACAGCTCCAGATGGGTTGGCGTGTCACTGGAGGGTTTCCATTGGCCTTCCACCACATGCCCGGCCAAGTCAACGACCACCATATCCTCGGCAGTCATGCCGTCATAAGGAACGCCGGAAGGCTTAATGACCACAAAGCCACTTTCTCTGTCAATCCCAGAGACATTTCCCCAAGTGAAGGTGACCAGTCCGTGTTCCGGTAGCAGCAGATTTGCCCGCAGCACTTCATTTTTTAGTTTTTCAAGCATTTAAGCACTTCTTTCTCTGTTGCCAGTTCGTTTCATTAATCGGCGTATCCTCATAAGCGTCAGCCGGTTGCGTACAAGCGGTGAGTATTCAAAAATCGTTTCCACATCATCTTCTGTAACTCCGATATCCTCAGGCTCGCGCTTTGCATCCAGCATTTCCAGCAGGCCATATAAATATTCCGGATCCGGTATGTCGGCGATAATTCGTTTTATCTGCGGCCATTTGCAAATCAATGTTTCATTTTGTACTGTGGCAAGACAGTCGCTTCTATTTTCCATGAGGATCGCCTTTGCAAGATTATTGCCGAAAAAGGCATTGATCTCTTCTGGAGAAAGAGGCTCATATTCAGAAAGGCAGGATGCTAGAATATCAATGTCAGCAAGCCGCTTATACTCACGCGCTGCTAAGACGCTTCCGACCCCCGTCTTTTCCCCGTGAAGTGCCGGGAAAGCGACTGTCAAGGCAGTCGGCCCCATTTCGATCAGGTGGGAAATGTGGTGCTCCGCCCCGGAGGCGGGCCGGGAATTTCCCATCATCTGCATGGCGATCCCGCTCAATACCAGCGCATAGGTCACGCTGGTGTAAGCTTCCGTCTCTCCCCGGAGCAGTCCGTCTATGCTCCCCACTGCCGTGTCCACCGCTTTTCGCATCATGTCGTATATCCGGGGGCAGAAATACTCCCCGGTCAGCACATTCGCGATCTTCCAGTCGGCAAGGGCGGTATATTTGGCCAGAATGTCCCCCACGCCGCTTTTGACCAGCTCCGGCGGCGCGTTTCGGATGATCTCCGTATCGGCAACCACGATTTCAGGGGCAACTGCCGGTACGGTCTTTTTATACCCGTGCCAGGTCATTGCCGAGACCGTGCTGCAAAAGCCGTCCACGCTTGCCGCCGTGGGGCAGGACACCAGGCGAAGGCCTCTCTCACGGGCGCAGTAGCGAGCAATGTCATGTATGGTTCCGCTGCCCACGGCCAGAATCACTTCAACGTCCCCGTCCAGCAGTTCCAGCACCCGGGCGGTGGAGCGCTCGTCCGCATGCAGCCCCGCCGCCGGGAGGACGATCTCCTGTCCGGCCCGCGGATGCCTGTCGGCGGTGGCGGCGTAGGAATTTTCTCCGTATATAGCACAGCGTTTGCCCCGGATGCCGCTCTGTTCCAGAATCTCCTCCAGGCGCAGCAGGCAGCCGGATTCGATCACAACGGATCTTGTGGTCATGATATGCTCTCTCCCGCAGAGGCAGACGCCGCCGTATTCCCGGGTATCAATAATCATTTTTCCCTCCGGCTCATATAAGCTCCGTTGCAAGGTGTTCCAGCGGAAGGGCCTTCTTATACCGCTCCACAAAGGCGGCGAAACCATCTGCCGTCTCCTTGTCGGCCATTACGGTGGAGGATTTCACCCCGGCAAAGACCTTGTTGTCCAGATAATCCTCCAGCGTTTCTCCCTCTTCGTGCCACAGCATATAGGCGCACAGCAGCGCCATGCCGTAGGGGCCGCCCTCCACCGCCGTCTCCATGACGGACACCGGCGCGTCGACCACCGCGGACAGGAGCTTCTGCCCCACTCCCGGCGTTTTGAAAAAGCCGCCGTGGGCATAAATCTTGTCGATAGAGATTTTTTCCTCCCGCTTCAGAATATCCAGCCCGATCTTCAGCGTGGCAAGGGCCGAGAGCAGATGGGTGCGGAAAAAGTTTGCCAGTGTGAATTGGCAGCCGGGCATGCGCGTAAAGAAGGGCCTGCCCCGGTCAAGATCGGTCACACCCTCGCCGGAAAAGTAGTTATAGCTGATCAGGCCGCCGCCGTCTGCAGCGCCCTCCATCGCCTTGTTGAAGAACAACGTATACAGGCTGTCCTTATTCCGCGGCGCGCCGATGGCGTCCGCGAACTCGGCAAGCAGCTCCACCCAGGCGTTGATATCTGAAGTACAGTTGCTGCAATGCACCATCGCTACCGGCAGTCCGGCAGGTGTGGTTACCATATTGATTTCTCTGTGTACCCCCAGCTCATGGTCGGACACCAGCATGGCAAAGGCGGAGGTTCCGGCGGATACGTTTCCCGTTCCCGCCCGGACAGAGTTGGTGGCCACCATCCCCGTCCCCGCGTCTCCCTCGCAGGGGGCCACGGGGATCCCGCTTTGCAGGGCGCCGGCGGGGTCAAGAAAACGCGCGCCCTCCTCTGTCAGATACCCGGCAGGCTGACCTGCCTGAATGGGCTGGGGGAGAATATCTCTCAGCTTCCAGCCATAGTTGGCGCTTTGGGGCAGGGCTTCAAACCGCGCCAGCATGCGCCGGTCATAATCCAGCGTATTGCTGTCCAGGGGGAAGATTCCGGACGCCTCGCCGGTCCCCACCTTTTTCTCTCCCGTAAGCCGCCAATGAGCGTATCCGGCCAGGGTCGTAAGATAGGCAATGTCTTTTACATGCTCCTCGCCGTTTAACATCGCCTGATAGAGATGGGCGATCGTCCACCTCTGGGGAATATTGAAGCCAAACAGCGCTGTCAGCTTTTCCGCTGCCTGGCCGGTGATGGTGTTTCTCCAGGTGCGGAAGGCCGCCAGCTGCTTTCCGTCCTTGTCAAAGGGCAAATAGCCGTGCATCATGGCGGAAACGCCGATGGCGCCCACGCGGGCGAGCTCTGTCCCGAACTTTTCCCTTACGTCCCGTTTCAGTTCCCCGAAGCAGTGCTGAACGCCCTCTTCGACCTCCTCAAGGGAGTAGGTCCATATGCCCTTTTCCAGCCGGTTTTCCCAGACATGGCTGCCCGAGGCCACCGGCCGGTGGCTGTCGTCGATCAGTACGGCCTTGATCCGCGTGGTGCCGAATTCAATACCCAGGACCGTTTTTTCCCAGTTCAGCATGGAGCACCTCACTTCAGCTTCCAGATCAGATCCTTCACCAGCAGCTCCTCTTCCAGTTTTTCTGGGCTGCTGTCTGCTGTGATATGGACAAATTCAATGTCCATCATTCTGGCCCAGTCGCGCATCTGCTCCGCGCTCACGTCGTAGGACAAAACGGAGTGGTGCGCCCCGCCGGCGGTGATCCAGCAGGCAAGTCCTGTGACCAGATCGGGCATGGCCCGCCACATCACTCTTGCCACCGGCAGGTTCGGCATGGGCAGAATGGGCTTTACCGCCTCGATATCCTGTACGATGAGACGGAATCTGCCGCCCATGTCGATAAGCGAGGCCACGATGGCCTTTCCCGCCTTGCCCTCAAACACCAGCCGGGCCGGCGGCTCCCTGTCGCCGATGCCCAGCGGATGGACCTCGATCCGGGGCCGGCTGGCCGCAACGCTGGGGCAGACCTCCAGCATATGAGCCCCCAGAGAGTACTCCTGACCCTCCGCCAGATGATAGGTATAATCCTCCATAAAGGCGGAGGCGCCGTTGCCTCCCTGGCCCATGGCCTTCATGATGGCCGTCATCGCGGCAGCCTTCCAGTCGCCCTCGGCCCCGTAGCCGTAGCCCTGCGCCATCAGGTGCTGGGAGGCGAGGCCCGGCAGCTGCCGCATGCCGTGGAGGTCCTGGAAGGTGTTGGAGAAGGCCAGGCAGCCCTCCCGGTCCAGCATCCACTTCATGGCCAGCTCTTCTCTGGCCTGGTAACGTACGGTCTCCATGTCCTCGGTGGCCAGGTCATAGATGGCCAGGTATTCTTCCATCAACCCGTCGATCTCCGTCTGGCTCACGGCGTCCATTTCCCGCGCCAGATCACCCACAGGCCAGGTGTTCACCTGCCAGCCCAGCTTGATCTGTGCTTCTACCTTGTCGCCCTCGGTGACGGCCACCTCCCGCATGTTGTCGCCAAAGCGCATGACCTTCATCTGTCTCGACACGGCCACGCCCACAGCGGCCTTCATCCAGTCGGCAAGGCGCTGCTGCACCTTCTCGTCCTGCCAGTGGCCGGCGATCACCTTCCGCGGCTTGCGCAGCCGCGCGCCGATGAAGCCGTGCTCCCGGTCCCCGTGGGCAGCCTGGTTCAGGTTCATAAAGTCCATGTCGATCTCGTCGTTGGGGATCTCTTTGTTGTATTGGGTCGCCAGGTGGCACCAGGGCTTCTGCAGAGAAGCGAGGCCGTTGATCCACATTTTGGACGGGGAGAAGGTGTGGCACCAGGTGATGATACCGGCACATTCATCCCGATAATTGGCCTCTTTTACGATGGCACTTACCTCTTCTGCGCTCTTGGCAGTCACCTTATAGACGATGGGATACGGCAGCAGCCTTGAAAGAGCCTCCGCCATCTCTTTTGCCCGGGCCTCTACCGTTGCAAGGACTTCCGGGCCGTATAAAAGCTGGCTGCCGACCACAAACCAGAATTCAACTTTTTTCATGGCATATCTCCTTTTTGCCAAGCTAATGCTTCATTGTAGATGTTCGGGCCCGTTGCAGCGCAGCGGGCCCGATGAAATTTACTTTAATGTTTGAATATTATGCCATTCAATAGATGCCCCAGAACGCATTCACTTCATTTGGACCATAATACATAAACTGATGGGAAATATAAGAGGCGAGTCTCCATCCTAATAGCAACGCCACAAATATTGCCCCTAACCACGGGCTACCCGTCAGTTTAAATAGTTTGCGGTACAGGTAGTTGCAAACAGGAACGAGGGTGATTATAGACAGCACACAGTGGATGGTAAACACTTCTGCATGGTCGATGGAGGAATATGTAAGCGCAAACCCAATCCCCATCATGATTACCATGCCCAGAGATGTTACTACAACATTTATAATTGTATCCTTGCGGTCGCTCACATTGCTCAGCGAACTCAGATTGTTCATAGAACTTATGACCAGTGTAAAGGGCAACATAATCAAGGCGTAACGGATAGTTCTGGAAAAGCTGTATGCTTTCATCACCTCAAAGCTGCCGTCAACAAACAGGAACCTGGAATCAAAGAAAGTATTGATCGCAGAGGCCATAGCGTAACAAGCAGCAAACAGAAGCAAAGCCAGCAGGACAGATTTCAAAACGGCTTTCACGCCAAGCGTAATCTTAAGGTCATAAACAGTTGCAAGACTATTATTTTTCTTTTTCTTGTTAATCTGACCTATTATCACGAACAAAAGCAACCCTACGAATGTGGTAGCAATGAGCATGAAGAATGTCCTGACTTGACCGGGCTCCCAAGGCAGCCATTTCGTCATGGTTGCATTTGATACTTTGAAGCTCAAATCAGCCTGAGAACATGCCCATGCGCCTGCAAAGCCTGTAATTGTCGCTGCAGCAGCCCAGATGTAGAAGTCCTTGCTCTTTGTACTAAGCCTGGGCGCATATGCTTCAACGCCGCACTTTGCAAAGAATTTGCTTTTGAGGAGCAAGGATGCCAGTGCAATGACCATGCCCAACATAGAGAAGAAGGCAAGCGTGGTGCAAATCAGCGTTGAATATCCAACGATAAGATTAGTTGTATTTATGGGCTTAGTTGCAGGATCGCTGAGCTCGCCGTTATTATATCCGAGAGCCTGCGTATAAAACTCAAGATTTGAGCTTGTCGCGCCGGGACTCCACAGCATACCATTGTGGATCGTAACAGGGCTCAGAAAATAGCGTGCGGAGCGGTTGTTGATGGCTTCCTGAAGCTGTTCAGAATTATCTGTGGAGGTTTCAAAGATTTGTCCTATGTAATCCGAGGTAGCCGCCGGATCATTGATGTAATCGCAGACATCATACCATCCGTTTCGTTTAACCGCTTCCGTTCCTGTATGAAAAATATTCTTGTACTGATCAGTCTCGCCTAAGTAATAATTTCCGTTGCCTTCATGTGTGCCAAGACCGACCATCAAATTCATCTGAGGGTCTCTTTGTACTTCATATCCTGCAACTATAGCTTTTGCGCCGTAAGCTCTCTCCGTAAGACGGGCAGCAACCAAATATTGATCAAATATTTCCTGTTGTTCCTGTTTCTTATATTCGTATTCAACAAGTTGACGCTCCGAAAGTACCTCGGCAGCAATATTATCCGCATTCTCGGTTAACTGCTCTTCTGTGATCTCAATTCCAAAATCATTGTAAAGTACGTTGAGCATTCTGTCATTCATGGTAAGGTTCTGACCGAAGTAACTCACCATCTTTGTAAACAGGTGGCGCCCCGTGGAGTGGGCCCATGCACCTATTCTGTGTGGATCAACATATTCCATAGACAGCGCATACTGATAGGCATCATACATTCCCATCGTTGCTCCGCGGTTATAATTGCTTTCGGATGTGCCGTCTTCAAGAACTTTGGGCTGATCGGAAAGGCCCGCACCATAAGCGTCAACATTCATAACAACGAAGCCCCTGCGTGCCAGCTCCCATGCCATCAAGCTGCACGCCGCAAGGCTTTCTGAGCCTCCATGGGTTATAATCATACATGGCAGGCTATCGTTACTGCTTACATTAGCTGGTTTATAAAGCTCAAAATGAAGATCTGCGCCACGAACATCAATTACAACATCGCTAATGTTGATTTTGTAACAATTGGTTGAAATAACCTGAGCAACAAAACTAAACAAAACTATTATGGCAAGGAACAGCGCCAGCAATCTACAACTTCCTTCGGTTGTTTTCAGAGTAAATTTCTTTTCTTTCACTTTTTTTCTCCTTTCATCTCTGCTCCCTTAGAAATTTCTCTTTCCATCTTCAAGTTCTTGTTTTTTCCCTCCCCTTAATCAAAGTGATTGCTCCGTATTTTTGGTAAATCTTTTTACCCTGAGCATATAAAAATACAAAACAGCGTAATTGTCAATATATTCAGATAATATTTGGTGGTTTACACAGTAAATTTGTATTTTATTTGTGGAAATTGCCGCGATTATTTGTTCTTTTTCCACTGTCCCTATTGCAGTTTTCAGATAATTGTTATATGATGTGTATCAAATGATATATCTCTATGCAAGGAATTGAGATTATGAAAAAGCCAACAAAGCAAGCTGCAGTAATGGAAAAGATACAGGATGAAATCAAAAGCGGGAAATACGCTGATGGGGTCCGTATGCCTACGGAAGCGGAGTATTCCGTGCTTTTCAACGTGAGCCGTCAGACAGTCCGGAAGGCGCTGAACGCACTGGAAGCGGAGGCTGTGATCACCCGCATTCAGGGCAGCGGCTCCTATGTAAACAAGCAGTCCTTCCGCCGCCAGAAGACCGGGCAGGTCGCCGTAATTTGTACCTATATCAGCGAATACATTTTCCCCTCCATCCTCCGGGGAATAGAGAAGGTCACAAAGGATAACGATTATCAGCTGCTGATCAACTCCACCAACAACAGCATCGCCTCCGAATGGTCCATCCTTTCAAAGCTGCTGGACAACCCTGTTGACGGGATCATTGTGGAAGGCACCAAAACCGCCCTGCCCAATCCCAACCGGGAATTTTATCACGCCCTGGCCACGCGGGGCATTCCCATTGTCTTTATCAACAGCTTTTACCCGGATATCGCCGGGGATAATGTTATCCACATCGTCACCGACGATTACGGCGGCGGCTACCTTGCCGCCCAGAAAATGATCAGCGAAGGGCACCGCGGCATCTGCGGCATCTTCAAAAGTGACGACACCCAGGGGATCGACCGCTATTCAGGATACATGGACGCCATTGTCCGTATGGGCGCTTCCGTCCGCGACAACAATGTGATCTGGTTCTCCACGGAAACGAAGGAGCTGCTTCTCCGCAATATCGGCGATTTTATCATGGGGATCGACAAGTCCTGCACCGGCGTTGTCTGCTACAACGACCAGATCGCCGCCACAGTGATCCCGTACTTTGAAAGCAGTAAGGACTACCATATCAACTCCGTGGCCAGCTTTGACGAATGCCTCCCCATCTCCAGCGAAAAAATTCACTTCACCTCTTATCCCCATCCGAAAGAAGAAATGGGAACAGTTGCTGCAGATAAGCTATTTAGTATGATTGCTGGACACCACGAGGATTCAATCGTCTTTTCCTGGGAATAAAATGATGCTTGACTGAAGTTTCGATTTGGTTTAGGGTCATTTTACTGAAAAAGGTTTTCTACCTATTTTTAAAAGATAATAAAAAAAGAAACCTGATGCAGGCATTGGCACCTGTATCAGGTTTCTTTTCGTAAAATAGTCACTTCAATCTTTCACATAATGTGTTATATAAAACATTAAATAGAATATTATATAAAATAATTTATAAAACATTATATGCAATATTATATAAATTATTTTAGAAGCATGTTGCGGAGCAGGGTGTTCAAAACCTTGCTTTTATTGCTTTTATTCTGGCGGGCAAGCTTATCAAGGGCTGCCACAACCTCATCATCCAGGTAAAAGCCGTAGCTCTTTCCTCTTGGTTTCTTCTCCAGCATACCGGCCAGAAGATCTTCTTTTACCGGCGTTTCAACAACAGCTGGCTCGGCAGGCTGCGGTGTTACTGTCTCCTGCTGTTTCTCTTCAACGGCAGGCGTTGTTACCTCCTCCTGCGGTTTTTGCTCCTGGCGGGAGCCTGGGGCTTTCTTCTGAACCTGTTCAGCCTTTTTATAAGGGTTTGCCATTTTACAATACCATCCTTTCTCTTAACTCAGAAATTACATCTCTAAACGCCTCACACGCCACGGAATCGGGCGCAGTAAAGTTAATGGGCAAAAACTCCGTTTCCGTATTCATCACATCGACTCGTGCGGGAATTGTGCTTGTAAGCACGATTTTATTGAAGTCCTCATCGTCATTATAATAAGTTCTACTCCAGCGCAGATATCCGTGAACTTGTCTTCGGTGTTGAGCTTGAGATAGACAAAGGCGAAGACCCAGAAGAAACCGCAGGCGAGCTTTGTGAGGCATCCGAGGACATCTACTGCAAACATGACGGCAGCCTGAATAACGGCGTTGAGATAGTCACGCATCCCTGCACTCTGGACTATCACCTGAACGACCTCGGCTGGGACACGCTCTGCGATATCGCGCTGAAGCACGGTTTCAGGAGCAACGATGCCCGTACATGCGGCCTGCATGTCCACGTCGGTCGGCGTCAGCTTGGCAGCGAAAGCTATGAGCGCTTCGTAACGACTGCGAAGATAATTCTGCTCGTCCAGCGTCATTGGGGCTCTCTCGTCACCTTCACCCGCCGCAGCAGCAGCCAGCTCGACAGATGGGCGGCAAAGCCGGACGTTGACCTTCATGCGGCAAACGCAGGCGAACTTGTGGAAAACGCGCTCAGTGAACGTGAACGCGGGCGCTACGTAGCAGTCAACCTCCAGAACAGCGAAACCGTCGAATTCCGACTGTTCAACGGCTCCCTGAAGCTCAATACGATTTACGCAACACTTCAGTTTGTTTCAAACCTCTGCCTGTACGCGAAAAACAAGAGCATGGACGACGTTCTCGCGTCACAGTGGAATGACATATGCAACTACCAGAAATACGACGAGCTAACAGCATATCTCAATGAGCGCGGCCTCGACAGCGTCCCGCATCTCAAATCCACGACAATAAACACACGCGGGGGAGGAATAATTGACGCATACGGCCACGAACTCGTCCCCGGCGATATTGTCCGTATAATTAACGCCAACGGCTACGGAATCGGCAACCTCGAAACGGCAATAGGTGAAACTGCAAGAGTCATACGCAAAGCCCATCAAATCAGCGATTATGACTTGGGAATACAGCTACTTGAGCAGAAACCGTCCTGCCATTGGCATGACCTTAGCGGCGAGCTGCCAATGGACACAGGCTATTGGGTATATAGCCGAAACGTAGAGTTCGTAGAGCACGAAACCATTCAAGCAGACATTTTTTAAGGAGGAGTAAATTATGTGCATCATCGCTGCCAAACCAGCTGGAGTCGCAATGCCCAGCACAGAAAAAATCGAAAACATGTGGAACCGCAATTCCGACGGAGCCGGCATCATGTACGCCGTGGACAACAAAGTTCACATCGAAAAAGGCTTTATGACCTACGCGAGCTTCAACGCCAAGCTCGACGAGCTTCGGGGCAAGTACCACTTGGACAAGCTCCCCGTCGTCATGCACTTCCGGATAACCACCCACGGCGGCACAAAGCCTGAGAACTGCCACCCATTCACGATAACCGACAGCATCGGTATGCTCCGTAAGCTCAACCAGACCGCACAGATAGGCGTAGCCCATAACGGCATCATCGACATCAGGCCGCGCAAGGGCATCTCCGATACCATGGAGTACATCGCCTCTCAGCTGGCTCCGCTGTCAAAAGCAGTGCCGAATTTCTACAAGAACAAGCATCTCATGCAGATGATATCCAACGCCATCGACAGCAAGATGGCGTTTCTCACGTCCGGCGGCAAGATATATACCATCGGCGACTTCGTCGAAAGCGGCGGAGTGATGTACTCCAACCGCAGCTACGAGCGCACGACATCTTGGCGCGATTACTCCTACGGCTGCTACGAAGCAGACAGCTGGGAGCTGTACAGCGGCACACCGCATTATCGGTACAAGCCCGTCATGTGGCTCGACGATGCCAAAGGTGAATTCATCATCACTTCCGACGGCGACATGCTCTCGGGAGATTATGCAATCGACGCTGATAACAACGTCTACGAGTACGATTATGAGCTTGACGCCCTGATGAGAGTTCCCGCGCTGGCATATAACAGTGAGGCCATCCTCCTCAACTACGATGCCGACTCACAGTTCTGCGTCAACGAGCTTGTCGTATCAGGCGACTGCCTAATGCCGATATGACCGATGAGAAGTACGTCTTTGAACAGACGAGCCGCGAACGCAAGCGGATAGGAGCCGGCATATACTCGCGCAAACGCGGAAGCCGGTCTAAGAAATGCACCCTGCCGTCGGATAACATGACGGCAGGGCAGCTCAAGAAAAGGAATGGTGAAGTAATGCAGTATAACCTGAAAGCGCCAATGGGGTGGCTTGTATTCCGCTCCATGCCGGCAGACTTGCAGCGAGAATACATAAATTCCTGCGCATATAGATACGAGGCTCGCAGCTGTGATATGGCTAAAATGTTCGGCGTGAGCAGAAACGGTTTCAGCAAAGCCATGATGGACTTGTTCGGCGGCAGCACTCCGTTTTCCGGTACGGGTAGGAAGAATATGTCCCCGCTTTGGGAGGAATTCATACGAGGCGATATAAACGCTCCTGCCGAGCCGACGCCCGTAACCGTGAATTCGCCCGCCGAAGTCAAAGAAAGCTCAGAGAGCGAAACTGAGCGAGTTAAACAGCTGCCCTCGTTGAAATCAAGCGCCGCACTCTGCATAAAGAGCGGCACTCTGCGTTTTACAGGCACACCTGAAGCCGTGTTCGCCAAGGCCATCCTCGCCATGAACCCCATGGACGCTTACGAGGTCGAGATACGCTTCAGGAGAGCAACAGCACAGGCAGAGGAAGCGAACGCAGCAGACTGAAACGACGCAAAATTCCGTGAGTAAATTCGTGAGTAAATTCGATGTTAAAAAGCTGCGTCAAATGTCGAAGTTCTTTAACATTTCTCTCAACTTTTTAACGTTGAAAAAGCGGAATTTTCCTGATAAAACAAAGAAAAACCTCGAAGCAGCAATACTTCGAGGTTTTACATTTTATGGTGGACGATACAAGACTCGAACTTGTGACCTCCCGCACGTCAAGCGGATGCGCTACCAGCTGCGCCAATCGTCCAGCTCTCTAACAGCTCGTTTATATTACCTCAGGAAGCGGAAAATGTCAATACCTTTTTTAATTTTTTTGCCGCTTCAAAATTGAAAATATCGATCAACAGACTCCCCGAAATCGGAGAGTCTGTTGATCGCTTTTGAGCTGTGCTTAACGGCAGTAGATCGTCAGCTCGGTCCTATAGCCAAACGCCTGGCAGATAAGCTTGCCATGGCCAGGGCCGACATAGCTTACGGTGCACTGCTTCGGCTTTTCAGGATCGACCGTTACGCTGATGATGCTGTCATCCTCAACGCTCCATGTGATCTCAGGATTCTGAATATCCAGCGGGTACACATCCGCAAGAACGACAACGTCCTCGGAGGTGGACTCCATCGTGAACTCATTGTTCTCCCAAGGATTGGTAGACCACAGCGAGTGCAGCACGACTTTTTCTATATTCGGGGTGGGGCTGGGCGTCGGCGTCGGGGGAGTCTCGGGGGTGGGCACAATGTCGGAATTCTGGGCGGGGGTCGGCGTTGCTTTCGTGCCGGAAGCGCCGTTTCCGTTTAGGCTGGTGCTCACCATGACTATCACCGCGAGAATGACCGCAACAACAAGTATCAGGCCGAAGATCATCTGCCATCTGGTATTGGCGGCAGCGCGGTCATAGGAAGCGGTTCCCTTAACTGTGCCGGGGGTTGCGCCGGGCGTACGCGTGCTCTGGCTGACCCTGCGGGTTCCGCAGTTGGGGCAGCGGCTGCGCAGTGAGGAGAAGGTCTCCCCGCAACGGCGGCATTTTACCTCAGGTATTAAACTCATTTGTGTTCCTCCATTCTATGTAGAATAGAAATAGGCATTATTATGCTTTATAATAATACAACTTATTGCCCCTTTCGTCAAGTACTATGATGCCCAGAGGCGTATTTTTAACGCTTTTTCCGGTCTGAATCCCCCACTTGGCCGCAAATTTCGCCCATTTTCGACTTCTGTCCGCTCAACCGGCCGCTATTTCTGCAATTTTATTCCACTTGTGGCTATTCCGCGGATATAAAAAATCGCCGGACGCTGATCACATCCGGTGATTTTTATTCAAATTTTTAAAACAGTCCGGATATGACGCCGTTTTCGTCGACGTCTATCTTCTCCGCCGCCGGCACCTTCGGCAGGCCGGGCATGGTCATGATGTTCCCAGTCAGGGCAACGACGAAGCCCGCTCCAGCGTTGACCTTCAGCTCCCTGACATTGACCGTGAAGCCATCCGGCGCGCCTAGAAGCGCGGGATCATCGGAAAAGCTGTACTGCGTTTTGGCCATGCATATCGGCAGGCCGCCAAAGCCGAGCGCTTCGAGCCGCTCCGCCTGCTTTCCAGCGTTAGCGCTCAGGCGCACGCCGTCCGCGTGATACACGCGTCGGCAAATGGCTTCGAGCTTCTGCCCGATGCTCATATCAAGCTCATAGGCAGGTCGGAAATCGTTCGGCTGCTCGCAGAGACGGACGACCTCTCCGGCAAGCGCGGTGCCTCCTGCGCTGCCCTTCGCCCAGACCTCGCTGAGCACGACGTTCACCTCAAGCTCACGGCAGCGCGTCTCGATCATGCGAAGCTCCGCTTCCGTATCGCCCGGAAACGCGTTTATCGCTACGACGCACGGCAGGCCGAAAACGTCCTTGATATTGCTGACATGGCGTAGGAGATTCGGCAGGCCGCGCTCAAGCGCGGGAAGATTTTCCGCGTCAAGCTCATTTTTGCTCACGCCGCCGTGATATTTCAGCGCTCTGACCGACGCAACGATCACCACCGCGGACGGGCGCAGCCCAGCAAGGCGGCATTTTATATCGAAGAATTTCTCGGCTCCGAGGTCGGCAGCAAAACCCGCCTCGGTGACGGTGTAGTCCGCGAGCTTCAGCGACATGCGTGTGGCAAGCACGCTGCTGCATCCGTGGGCGATGTTGGCAAAGGGGCCGCAGTGGATGAACGCGGGCGTGCCCTCCATGGTCTGGGCAAGGTTCGGCTTGAGCGCGTCTTTGAGGAGCGCCGCCATCGCGCCCTCGGCCTTGAGGTCATGCGCGGTCACGGGGCGGCCGTCATAGGTGTATCCGACTATCATGCGGCCAAGGCGCGCCTTGAGGTCGGGAATGCTTGTGGCAAGGCACAGCACCGCCATCACCTCGCTTGCAACCGTGATGTCAAAGCCGTCCTCGCGCGGAACGCCGTCAGTCCTGCCGCCGAGGCCGCTCACGATATTGCGCAGCTGCCGGTCGTTCATGTCCACGGCGCGTTTCCACGTTATCTGCCGCGGGTCGATGCCGAGGGCGTTGCCCTGATGTATATGGTTATCCATCATCGCGGCAAGCAGGTTGTTCGCCGCGCCTATGGCGTGGAAATCGCCGGTGAAGTGGAGGTTTATGTCCTCCATCGGGACGACCTGTGCGTATCCGCCGCCGGCAGCGCCGCCCTTGATGCCGAACACAGGGCCGAGACTTGGCTCGCGCAGCGATGCCGCCGCGTTTTTGCCGATGCGGCGCAGTGCGTCGGCAAGGCCGATCGCAGTCGTGGTCTTGCCCTCGCCCGCCGGAGTCGGCGTGATGGCAGTGACAAGAATGAGCTTACCGTCCGGTCTGTCCGCCAGATCCTTCAGCAGCGCAAGGTCGATCTTAGCCTTGTAGCGTCCATACTGCTCGATATATTTTTCGTCTATACCCACAGTGCGGGCTATCTCCGTTACAGGCTGCATCACGCAGCTCTGGGCTATCTCTATATCGGACTTATATCCCAATAAAATGCCCCCCTTTTCAGGAAATTATGAGATTTTCTTGAGTCTCAGCGGTGCTCTCTCCGAGATGATGACCGAGGCGATGATAAGCATGAAGCCGCATATCAGCCGCACAGTGACCGGCTCGTCATAGAATATCACCGAGATTATTATCGCAAACACGGATTCAAATGTCATTATAACCGCCGCCGTGGACGACGGGGTGTAACGCATGCCCCATGTCTGGAGGAAGAAGCACAGCGCCGTGCACATCACGCCCATATAGGCGATGCTGCCCCAAAGCTCAAGGCTGAGGCCGACGGGCGCGGACTCGAATATCAGCGCTCCGGCAAGGCATATGACCGCCGCCGTACCGAACTCCACGCCGGTGAGCGACAGCGCGTCGCAGTCGCCGATGAAGCGCTCGGTCAGGATTATCTGCAAAGCGTAGAAGATGCCGCAGACGAGCGTCAGCGCGTCGCCGATGTTAAAGGGCGAAGTCCCGCTCAGCGAGACAAGACCAATGCCGAACACGCACATGAATGCGACAATGATATTTGCGGCGTTCGGGCGGCGCTTGAAAAACGCCCAGACCATGAACGGGACGAGCACGCAGTAAGTCGCGGTCAGGAACGCGTTCTTGCCGGGGGTGGTGTATTTCAGGCCGTAGGTCTGGAATATATACGCCGCGGCGAGGCACACGCCGAGCAACACGCCGCCGCGCATGCCGTCCCTGCCAAGCGTTTTCAGCCGCTTACCAGCGGCGAGCAGCAGCAGAGCCGCCGCGATTATAAAGCGCAGCGCCAGCACCCACATGGTACCGATGGAGTCGAGCGCTTCTTTCAGGATGACGAAGGACGTGCCCCAGATGAACGCCGTCCCCCACAGGGCAAGATGCCCCAAAAAGTTCTTTCTGTCTTTCATATCGGTCGTTGTTCAAAATAAAATGCGCTTTCCCAGCGGCATGCGCTGGGAAAACTTCAATGGCTTGGCTCAGGCTTTTTTCATATGCGGAGCGGCGGCGCGGAGCATGAGCTTCTTCGTGCTGCCGGAATCAAAGCTTATCTCTATCAGGAAATCGCCGCCCATCGGCGTCATCTTCGTGAGCGTACCTGCGCCGAAGGCCTGATGGACGATGCGGTCGCCCGCGGAATAGTCCGGCGCGGGCTTTGCCTGCGCGGACGGCGCGGAGGGTGGGGCGGGTCTGTGCGCGGGGGCGTTCATGCTGTACTGCCGCGCCGACGCATAGCGGCTCTTCGAGGCAAACTGCATCTCCGGACGGCGCTCGGCATTATGGCTCGGTCGCTGGGCGTTGCGCTTCTCGATATGCTCCTCGGGTATCTCATCGACGAAACGGGACACCTTGTTCGCAGTCGTCCGGCCGAAGATCATCCTCTGCCGCGCGCAGACGATATGCAGCTGGCGCATGGCGCGGGTTATCGCAACATAGCAGAGTCTGCGCTCTTCCTCCATCTCCTCCGGCTCGCCGATGGCCTTCATGCCGGGGAAGATGCCCTCTTCCATACCGACGATGAACACGGTCGGGAACTCAAGCCCCTTGGCGCTGTGCATTGTCATCATGACGACGCTGTCGGCGTCCTTATCGTAATTATCGAGGTCGGTGTAAAGCGCGACGTCAGCAAGAAAGCCTGCAAGCGTCTGGTCCCCGGACTCCTTCATGTAGCTTATGATGCTGGTCTTTATCTCGCGCACGTTCTCGGCGCGGGCGGTGTCCTCGATGGTGTGCTTCTCTTCGAGCGCGCGCAGATACCCGGTCTTGTCAAGCAGCTCGTCGAGCAGCGCGTCGGGTGAATTTTTGGACGCGAAGTCGCGCAGGCCGTTTATCATCGACGCAAACTGCCGCATACGCAGGGCGGGGCGGCTCAGCTCCGGATATTTGTCCGCGTGCTCAAGCACCGCAAAGGTCGCCGTGCCCTCGCGGGCGGCTATCTCGCGGGCTATCTCCATACTGCGCTCGCCGATGCCGCGCGGCGGGGAGTTGATGATGCGGTTCAGGCGCAGCTCATCCTCCGGAACGGCGATGACGTTCATATATGCCAGCACGTCCTTGACCTCAGCACGGTCAAAGAAGCGTGTGCCGCCAATGATACGGTACGGCACACCGGCGCGCTTGAAAGCGTATTCAAGCTGGTTCGACTGCGCGTTCATGCGGTAGAGCACCGCGTGGTCGCGCCAGTTCTCGCCGCGGCCGTAGTCGGCCATTATCTGCGAGGCGACGTACTGCGCCTCCTCGTGCTCATTGTCGGCGACGTAAAGCTTTATCTTGTTGCCATCGTCCTTATTCGTCCACAGCTCCTTGCCCTTGCGCCCCTGATTGTTGCGGATAACGGCGTTCGCGGCGTCGAGAATGTGGCCTGTGCTGCGATAATTCTGCTCAAGGCGGATAGTGCGGCACTTCTTATACTGGCTCTCGAACGAGAGAATATTCTCTATCGTCGCGCCGCGGAATTTATAGATGCTTTGGTCATCGTCGCCGACGACGCAGATATTGCCGAAGCCGCCCGCAAGAAGCGAAGAGAGCAGGTACTGCAGGCGGTTTGTGTCCTGATACTCGTCGATGAGGACGTATCTGAAACGGCGCTGCCAGTATGTACGCGCGTCCTCGTGTTCCTGAAGGAGCTGAACGGTGAAGAATATCAGATCGTCAAAGTCCATGGCTCCGGCGGCGAACATGCGGCGCATGTACTCCGCGTATATCTCACCCGTCTTGCTGCGGAAGAGATCCCCGCTCGCCTTGGCCTGACGCAGATACTCCTGCGCGCCGATCTGCTGATCCTTGGCGCGGCTTATCGCGCCGAGGACGACCTTGGGCGCGTAGGTCTTGTCGTCAAGGTTGAAGTCCTTGATGATGTGCTTTATAAGGCTCGTGCTGTCCGAGGTGTCGTAAATGCTGAAATTGGACGGGAAGCCGAGCTTCTCCGCGTCGCGCCGCAGTATGCGGACGCAGGCGGAGTGGAAGGTGCAGGCCCAGATGTCGTTCGCTTCGGAGCCGAGAATATTCTCAAGACGGGCTTTCAGCTCGCCCGCCGCCTTGTTGGTAAAGGTGATGGCAAGGATGCGCCACGGCTCCACCGGATCGAGCGCCGCGATGCGCCGCCCCTCCTCGCCGCCGTCCTGCATCTTTTTGATATCTTCCTCCGTCGCGCCGGCGGGGACATCCTCGCTGTCGGACGCACGGCCATATTTCAGAAGATTTGCGATGCGGTTGATTAACACTGTGGTCTTGCCGCTTCCGGCTCCGGCCAGTATCAGCAGCGGCCCCTCCGTGGCCAATACCGCTTCGCGCTGCTTGTCGTTGAGTTTGGCATAGTCGGAGCTTATAAGCGCCCGCCGTGCCTCGATGTATCTCTTTTCAAAATCAGTAACCATAAATTTTATTTTATCACAAATTCCGTTTTCCGACAAGCTTAATTACGCAAAAATCAGCTGCACCAGCAGCATATAGCAGGCCGTGCCGCCAACGACACTTATAAGCGTGTTGCGCTTCCAGAGGTGCAGCGCCACTGTCACAGCAACGGCGATGAGCGACGGGGCAAAGCCGCCGAGGCTGCCGAAGCTCGCACCGCGCAGGCAATATACGGTCAGTGTGGCGATTATCGCGGTGGGCAGGATCTTCCCCAGATAGCGCACGACCTCCGGCACCTCGCGCCCGCGGAATATCACGAACGGGAACAGGCGCTCGGCAAAGGTGCATGCCGCGCAGACGGCTATTATCAAAATTGAGCGTCCGACGTCAATGTTCATTTTCAGCGCCTCCCTCCAGCTTATTTCTCAGGATCAGCAGCACGAGCATCGTCACCGCGAGCGACGGCAGCAGGAAATTGTCTCTGCCTAGAATAATTATGCACAGCACCGACGACACGCCGCCGATGAGCGCGGGCAGCTTCATGCCGGTGGATTTTATCTGGTCAAGCAGAATGACGATGAAAAGCGCAGTGAGCGCAAAGTCGATGCCGGTCGTATCAAAGGTGATGAGCTGGCCGACAAGTCCGCCCAGCACGGAAAAGGCTATCCAGTATATCCAGATAAGTCCGGTTGAAAATATGTGCACCCACTTTTCCTCAACGCCCTCACGCGGGACATAGGAGCACAGCAGCGAATAGCTCTCGTCGGGCATGCCGTATATCAGAAACCACTTCCATGCGCCGTAGCTGCGGAACTTTTCGATAAACGACAGGCCATAGAACATATGGCGGCTGTTGAGGAGGAGCGCCGTGACGGCGATGGTGATGATGGACATGTCGCTCCGGAAGAACGATATCATCAGCATCTGCAGCGAGCCTGCGTAGACAAACAGGCTTGCCGCCGCCGACCACAGGAAATTATACCCTGCCGCCGACATCATCAGACCGTACACCGTGCCGACCGGAAAGAAGCCGATAAATATCGGCACGCTGCGCTCAAGCGAATACTTAAAGCTGTTTTTTATTATATTTTTTTGCATAAAAACATCTCCACGGAGTTATGTGGAGATTATAATTAAAGCTTTTATTTTTTTCAATATGCCGATTTAACAAAAGGCCGCACGGGCTACGACAGCATTTTGCGCAGTTCGTCGACTGCGCGCCGCTCAAGCCGCGATATCTGCACCTGCGAGACGTGCAGCACCTTGGCGCAGTTCTGCTGTGTCATGCCGTGATAATACCTCAGCGCGACGACCTGCCGTTCGCGCTCGGGCAGCTTCTCTATCGCGGCGCGCAGCGCGACATGCTCCACGAGCTTTTCCTCCGCGCCGTAATCGCCCAGCACCAGTTCCAGCGTGAAGCCGTCCTCCCCCGTTTCACGCTGGAGGCTCTCGGCGGGGCCGGTCGCCGTCTCGGCGAAGGCGATGTCCTCCGCGCTCATCCCCGTCTCGCGGGCAAGCTCCGATATCGTCGGCTCACGGCCTATGCGCTGCTCCAGCGCCATGCGCGCGGCGCGTATCTGCTGCGCCTGCTCCTTCACTCCTCTGCTGACCTTGACCATGCCGTCGTCACGCAGGAAGCGCCGTATCTCGCCGGATATCTTCGGCACGGCATAGGTCGAGAAGCGCGTGCCGTAGCTCTCGTCAAAACCGTCTATGGCCTTCAGGAAGCCAACGCAGCCGAGCTGATACAGATCGTCCGGATCCACGCCGCGCCCGAAAAAGCGCCGCGCGATGCTCCATATCAGGCCGGAGTTTTCTTCGATGAGCCGCCCCGCCGCTTCCTTGTCCCCGCCCTGAGCCATGCGCAGGAGCGAGTAGATATCCTCGCTCATCGGCGGCCTATTCTCGGGCGGACGGCGCGCTGCATCGTCACGGTTGTCCCCTTTCCGGGGCTTGAACGGACGCGGAGCTTGTCCATGAAGCTGTCCATGATAGTAAAGCCCATGCCGCTGCGCTCCTCGCCGCCCGTTGTGAACAGCGGCTTCATCGCCTGCTCAAGGTTCTCTATGCCGCGCCCCCAGTCGCGTATGGATATCTCAAGGACGTTGCCGTCGAGTATCCTCATGCGCATGGAGACCTTGCCTATGGCGTCGGGGTAGGCGTGGACTATCGAATTGGTCACGGCCTCGGAGACGGCGGTCTTGATGTCGCCAAGCTCGTCCATTGTCGGGTCGAGCTGCGCGGCAAAGGCGGCGGCTGCTGTGCGGGCGAAGGCCTCGTTGCAGCTCTTGCTCGGGAACTCGAGCTTTATGTAATTCATCGCGTTCATGGCTCCTCCTTATTTCACTGTTGCCACCGGCACGAGCCTGTCGATACCGGAAGCGTCTATTACACGAAGCGGCTGCTTGGCGGGATTCTCTATCCACGCCCGTCCGCCAAGATTTTTCATGCGTCTGCTCATTCTGATTATCAGCGCGATGCCGGACGAGTCCATGAAGCTCAGGCCGGACATGTCCAGCACGCAGTCGCGCGGGAGGTATTCATCCAGCAGCTCGTCGATGCTGCGTATCGCGCCGCGCGCCTCGTGGTGGTCAAGCTCTCCGGCGAGGTAAATTGTCAGCCGTCCGGCGGCAAAGGCCGTGCTTATGTTCATCATGTCGATTCTCCGTTCTTGTGTATAATAAAAAAGACACCGCAGAATTTACTCTGCGATGTCATTTTAATATTTATTCTCCGCATATGCTGTCGAAGCATGGGACAGATCATTATTTACGGTACAGCCACCAGACGTTTTTATCCGCGAAGCTCAAGCCGAGACTCTGCTGGAGCGCGCGGGACGCGAGATTATCCGTATACAGATGGCAGTACGGCACGTGCCCCTCCTGCAGCTCGCGGTTTATTGCGGTGCTCTCCAGCGCGGTAGCAATGCCGCGGCGGCGGTATTCCGGCAGCACCTCAAGCACGCCGAGTGCGCCCTGATCGTGCCTGCCGATGAAGCCTGCAAGCTCGCCGTCCACGAATGCGCCGAGCATCGCGCCGTCGTTTATCTGCCACTGCATGTATTCAAGGCAGTCCGGGCCGTTATAGTGCTCTGCGACGAAGGGGGCATAGCTGAGGTCGAGCCGGCGTATATCGAAATCCCCGACGGGCAGCGGCGTATCCTTGAGGTATATCGCCTGCCAGCACTCGGACGCTTCGTCAAAGTCAAGCAGCTCCCTCAGCGGCTCCACGGTATCCGCCTGATGCGCCACGAACAGGCCGCAGCCGGACTGCGTCAGCTTCGCTATCCGCAGCGCGGCCTCCGCGTCGCGGCAGGCAAGCATATGCGTGTAGCCGTCGAGCTTGTCGCGGATGAGGACGCCGTCCTCGGCGGCGTACACGACGTCATACAGGTCACGGCGCAGACACTCGATCATATCGAGATTGTGCATATAGTCGCGATTTAAATATTGGAGCGCAGTGTTTATCATAATATGTCCTTTTTACGTCACCGCGGCCGGTATCTTAACCGGCCGCGGCGATTATTATTTGAATTTATAGATTATTTGCCCAGATTTTCAAGGCTGAGCTTAAGGTTTTCTATCAGCGCTTCAAGCTTTGCCTTCTTCTCGCGCTCGGCATTGACGACCTGCTCCGGCGCGCGGGAAACGAAGTTCTCGTTTGCAAGCTTTGCGTTCTGACCGGCAAGCATCTTCTCGGCGTTGGCAAGCTCCTTTTCGATGCGCGCCTTCTCCTTCTCAAGATCGACCAGCTCTGCCATCGGCATGAACATACGGGCGTTATCGGTAATGACCGAGACCATGCCCTCGCTGCCTTCGGGAGCCTCACCGGCGACAGTGACTTCGCTTGCGTAGGCCAGCTTGCAGATGTAGCTGCGTCCGGCCTCAAACGCGGCCTTTTTATCCGTTGCGATGATGAGGTGCGCCTTTCTGGACGGCGGCACGTTCATCTCGCTGCGGCGGGCACGGACGGCCTTGATGGCCGCCATGACCATCTCGAAGTTCTGCTCGTCCTCGGGGAAACTCAGCGCCTCGGTAAACTCGGGGTAGCGCTCGACCATCAGCGCCTCGCCCTCGTGCGGCAGCGCCTGCCATATCTCCTCGGAGATGAACGGCATGAACGGGTGGACGAGCTTGAGTATCTCGGTCAGGACATAGAGCAGCACCTTCTGCGCGCCGAGCTTGCCCTGCTCATCCTCGCCGTTGAGGCGGGGCTTGGTCAGTTCAATGTACCAGTCGCAGTAGCTGTCCCAGATGAAGTCGTATATCTTGCCCGCGGCGACGCCCAGCTCGTAGCTGTCCATATTCTCGCAGACCTCTTTGACAAGGTCGTTGAGCTTGGAGAGGATCCACTTGTCCTCAATCTCGAGCTTTTCGGGCAGCTCGTTTTTGTCTATCGTAAGGTTCATCATCACGAAGCGGGACGCGTTCCAGAGCTTGTTGCAGAAGTTGCGCATCGCTTCGCACTTCTCTACGTAGAAGCGCATATCGTTGCCGGGGGAGTTGCCGGTGATGAGATTATAGCGCAGCGCATCCGCGCCGTACTTCTCTACCATCTCCAGCGGGTCGATGCCGTTGCCGAGTGACTTGGACATCTTGCGCCCCTGACTGTCGCGCACGAGGCCGTGGATGAACACGGTTTTGAACGGCTCCTTGTCCATCTGCTCCATGCCGGAGAATATCATTCTCGCGACCCAGAAGAAAATGATGTCGTAGCCGGTTATCATGACGGAGGTCGGGTACCAGTAGTTGAGCTCGTCGGTCTTTTCCGGCCAGCCCATGGTTGAGAACGGCCAGAGCGCGGAGCTGAACCAGGTGTCCAGAACGTCCTCGTCGCGTGTGATGTGCTTGCTGTGGCAGCACTCGCACTCGGTCGCATCCTCGCGGGAGACGGTGATGTGTCCGCAGTCGGCGCAGTACCACGCGGGTATCTGATGCCCCCACCAGAGCTGGCGGGAGATGCACCAGTCATGGACGTTTTCCATCCAGTTGAGATAGGTCTTGGTGAAGCGTTCGGGGACAAACTTTATTCTGCCGTCCTTGACGACGTCTATCGCCTTCTTTGCCAGTGGCTCCATCTTCACGAACCACTGCGGGGACAGCATCGGCTCGACGACCTTGCCGCAGCGGTAGCAGCAGCCGACGTTGTGGCTGTACGGCTCGACCTTGACGAGGTAGCCCTGCTCCTCCAGATCGGCGACGATGGCCTTGCGCGCCTCGTAGCGATCCATGCCGTCGTACTTGCCGCCGTTTATGATCCTGCCGTCCTCGTCGATGCACTGTATCTGCTCAAGGTTATGGCGCAGGCCGACCTCATAGTCGTTGGGGTCGTGGCAGGGGGTCATCTTGACGGCGCCGGTGCCGAAGCCAAGCTCAACATAATCGTCGGCGACAATGGGGAGCTTGCGGCCGACAAGCGGGAGTATTGCGTTCTTGCCGACGAGGTGCTGATACTTCTCATCTGCGGGGTTGACGGCAACGCCGCTGTCGCCAAGCATGGTCTCGGGGCGGGTGGTGGCGATGATGAACTCCTCGTCGGAGCCTTCAATGGGATATCTGATGTGCCAGAAGCTGCCGGGGATATCCTTATATTCGACCTCCGCGTCGGAGAGCGCAGTGCGGCAGTGCGGGCACCAGTTTATCATGCGGCGGCCTTTGTAGATTAGGCCCTTCTCGTACAGGTCGCAGAAGGTCTCGCGGACAGCCTTGGCACAGGTCTCGTCCATGGTGAAGCGGCTGCGGTCCCAGTCGCAGGAGACGCCCATGCTCTTCTGCTGCTCGACGATACGGTCGCCGTACTTCTCCTTCCACTCCCAGACGCGCTCAAGGAACTTTTCGCGACCGAGGTCATAGCGGGTCTTGCCCTCCTCCTTGCGGAGCACTTCCTCGACCTTTATCTGCGTTGCGATGCCCGCGTGGTCGACGCCTGGCAGCCACAGCGCCGCGTAGCCCTGCATGCGCTTATAGCGGGTCATGATGTCCTGAAGCGTGGAGTCCAGCGCGTGACCCATGTGGAGCTGGCCGGTGACGTTGGGGGGCGGCATGACGATGGAGAAGGGCTTCTTATCGGGGTCTATTTTGCCCTTGAAATAGCCGCCCTGCATCCACATGTCATAGATCTTCTTCTCGACCGATTTCGGTTCATACACTTTCGGAAGTTCTTTCATTTTTTCGATCCTCTCTGAAAATTCTCAAATACTCACATTATCTACGCTCTTGCCGCACTTCTTCGCGGCGTATGCGGCAAAGTCCGCCGCGGCGCCCTCAGTGAACGCGCCGTCGGGGATGATGTACGCCCTGTCGTCGGCCACATACACGAACAGGCTCTCGCGGCAGTGATATATCGCCTCGATGCGCTTGTAGTCCACATGCTCGACGTTGCCGTCGGAGCTGATGTCTATCCCGCTCTCGTCCGCGCTGAGCTGCATTTTCTCGACATAGCCCGTCATCTTGCGGCGGTTCTCGTTGGCATAATACCTGTCGCGCCGAAGCTCCCAGCCTATCAGCATCACGCCTATTGCGACGATTATGGCGTTCTTCCCCGTCCACGCGCCGCGCAGCGTCACCAGTACGCACAGCGCCGCGAGCAGCACTGAGGCCGCCGCCGTCACGATCGTTATGAGCCTGCGCGGTACCTTGCCGCGTATATAGCGGTTTATACGCACAAAGCTGAGAAAGTCCATCTCATCCACCGTATACTCGGCTATAAATTGCATATCTTCACCCCAAACAAAAAACGCCCCGAAGTCAATGACCTCAGGGCGATAAAATACCGCGGTACCACCTGAATTCCGCATATCTGCGGCTCTCATGTCTCTGTAACGGGAGAACCCGCCCGACACTACATATCGCGCCGGATGCTCATGGCCGACCTTCCACGCCGCCTCACGAGCGCTCTCACCTGCCGCGCTCTCTCTGACGATCCGCAAAGCGTGTACTCCTGCCAATCAAAGCAGTTAACTCTGATAAATATAGCGTATTTGAAAAACTTTGTCAAGCCGCAGCGGGCAACTTTATCTCAGGCAAGCATCTGCTTGAGCTGATCCACGGTCTGAAGCCCGACGCGCATGTCCTTGACCTTGCCGTTCTCGGTTGCAAGCAGGGTGGGAATGCTGGCAATGCCGAGCTTCTGCGCGAGCGCGGGGTTCTCGTCCACGTCAACCTTGAATATTTTCACGCTGCCGCCCAGCTCCGCGTCCAGCTTTTCAAGTATCGGAGCCTGCATACGGCAGGGGCCGCACCAAGTCGCCCAGAAGTCCACAAGGCATTTTCCCTCGGCAAGCGCCGCTTCAAAGTTATTTTCATTAAGATGCTCAATAGCCATAGTATTTTTCCTCTCTTATTAAAATATAATTATAATTTGTCGATATACTCGCAGGCACTGAGGGCCGCAATATTCCCCTCGCCTACCGCCTTTGCCGCCTGATACGGCTTGCCCGTGCAGTCCCCCGCCGCGAACACGCCGGGGATGCTTGTCTCCATGCCGCGCCCGACGGAAATCGCCGCGCCGCTGCGCTCAAGCCCCGGCACGAGATTTGCAACCGACACCGTATCCTTTATTATGAACACGCCGTCCACCGGATATGTCTCACCGCCGCAGATCAGCGCTTCCGCGTGCTTCGTGCCGCGTATCTCATATCGCGCCGCGTCCGCAAACTCCAGCACATTGCAGCCGATGCCGCGCAGGAATTCCGCGTCGCGCTTCGCCTCCGCGCTGCTGCCGACAAGGGCGACAGTCTTGCCGCGGTACAGCATCCCGTCGCAGGTGGCGCAATAGCTGACGCCGCGGCCGAGGAACTCCGCTTCGCCCGGATAGAGCCGTTCTCTTGTGATGCCCACGGCGAGAATCACGGCGCGCGACTCGTAAAAGTCGTTTGCCACCGCAACGCCGAAGCTGCCGCCCATCGGCACCACCGACAGCGCGCGCCCCGCGATAAGCTCCGCACCGCTCTCTTCAAGCTGCGTTCTGAACGCGGCGGCCATCTCCTGCCCGCTCACGGACGGCATCCCCGGAAAGTTGTCCATGCGTTCCGCTTTATACATGCTCGATGTCTCGACCGGATTTGCAACTACCGCGACGGTCTTGCCGCGGTTGCGCGCAGTCAGCGCCGCGGATGTCCCCGCCGCGCCTCCGCCGACGACGATCAGATCATACATTCATCATCACTTCGCTTTCTGATCAAATTATAGCCAATTCTCGCAGCTTAGTCAAACCATAAATCTTAATATCTTAATTTTTCCCGATTTCAATTTTTATGATTGCATAGGCGGCGCTCCTCTGCTATAATTGATTGCAGTCAAGAGTGTGGCTATTTTCAAAAAAATCATACGGAGGACAAGGAGAATATTATGAAAAGAAAGCTTCTGGCGATCATCATTCTGGCGGCAATGCTTGTCTGTCTGCTGCCCACAGCCGCGTTCGCGGTAAAGCCGGGCGATGCGCTGCCTTATTCAAAATACTGCTCGGCGTGCGGTCAAACTGCTCTGCATATGTATCTGGACGGATATACGAAGGGCACGTATAATGCCAGCTCTGGCGACTACTTTCACATTATACATGCGCGTGACGATTGGGAACATACGCTTGATCATGAGCAGCGTTGTTTTACTCCCCAATTCGGCGATTACACCATCGAATACGCTCAGCTCTCGGCCTCAAGCGGTCAGGATCCCGCCCGCTATCACAAGGCGACCTGCGTATGCGGACTGTCCTTGAATAAGGAGCACAACTATTCGGAATACCAGTCCGGCAAGCGCAGCTGCTCCGACTGCGGCTATGTGCAGACCTGCGACCACAGCGGCAACACCAATCCCACCTGCCTCAGCACCACCTGCTCCGTATGCGGAGGCACTGTCCCCAAAACAGAACACATCCGTGCGCAGTTCAAGCACGACGAGCGCGGCCACTGGGCATATTGCACCAAGTGCGATTCCCTCCTCAGCAGGGTGCTCCCGCACACATGGGACAACGGCGTCGTGACTGACCCCGGCACCTGCCTCGCCCCCGGTTCGATGAAGTACACCTGCACCGCCTGCGGTGAGACTAAGGCCGAAAGCATCACGGGCAATCACGATTACAGGGACGCGCATGATGCCGACAATCATTATCAGGAGTGCAGCGTCTGCGGCGACAAGAAAAACGTTGAGGCCCACAAGTGGAACGAGGGCGTTGTCACTCAGGAGCCGAACTGCCTTGTCTCCGGTATCATTGAATACACATGCACCGTATGCGGCGCGAAAGACTGCAACGATCTCGAGGGCGATCACGATTACAAGGACGCGCATGACGCCGACAATCATTATCAGGAGTGCAGCGTCTGCGGAGACAAGAAGAACGTTGAGGCCCACAAATGGAACGAGGGCGTTGTCACTCAGGAACCGACCTGCCTTGTCTCCGGTACCATCAAGTACACCTGCACTGTCTGCGGCGAGACCAAGACCGAAAGCGTCACCGGCGACCATGACTACAAGGACGCCCACGACAAGGACAGCCACTATCAGGAGTGCTCCGTATGCCATGACAAGAAGGATGTCGAGGCGCACAAGTTCGTATGGAAGATCGACCGCGCGGCCACTACCACCAAGGAGGGCGAGAAGCACGAGGAGTGCAGCGTGTGCGGCTATAAAAAGGCTCCCGTGAGCATTGAAAAGCTCTCCCCTGCCGCGAAGCCCCGCACCGGCGACGCATCCATCGTCTGGCTCGTTCTGCTCGTTTCCACTGGCAGCGCCGCGGCGGCTGTCGTACTGTATACAAAACGTAAACTGGCATAAGTCACAAAAAGAGCTGGTAATTATTTTCGGTTTTGCAAGCTTGCACTGGTAAAGATTCTCTGTTATAATGTCTGCTGTCACGGTCATTACTCTCGATAAGGAGGATAACGATGCCAAAGGGACTGCAGGCAAAGGGCCTTGCCAGGCGCGACAAAATGCTGCTGGCAGCTATAACGCACTTTCTCGCCGACGGATACGAGAAAACGACTACCGCGTCCATCGCAAAGGCAGCGGGTATGTCCGCTTCGTCGTTCTTCGCCGCGTTCGAGACGAAGGAAGCGCTGCTTCTGCTGCTCGTGAAGCATATGTTCTCCAACCAGTTCAACGAGATATTCAGCATCATCGGCAGCAATGCGGAGCCGGTCATGATATACGCGGCCGAAACCTCCCTGCAGCTCTATCTCTCCGAGCTGTCGGAGCCTCTGCGCGAGCTGTACGTGACCGCCTATTCCCTGCCCACCACCTCAGAGTTTATATATCAGAACACTGCGAAGGAGCTTGAGCAGTTCTTTGCCCCGTATAATCCCGGCAGCTCATCCCGCGATTTCTACGAGCTGGAGATCGCGTCGGCGGGGATAATGCGCGGCTTCATGGCTAAGCCCTGCGACGTGTATTTCACGATGAATGACAAGCTGCGGCGTTTCCTCGGCTGCTGCTTCACGCTGTACCATGTACCGCAGAGCCTTCAGGAGCAGGTCATCGAGTCGGTGCTGGAGATGGATCTGCACACGACGGCGGTGAATCTGGTCAACAGCGTCGTTGCGCAGGCCGAGGCCGGCTTCGAGGCGATAATGAACAAGTAAAGGGTTCATTATAATATTATGTAAACTATGTTATGTTAAGCGCACCAGCGGCTCAAGCGAGCCGCTGGTGTGTTGCTTGTTGTCGATATAGCATATGTGAAAAATCCCCGACGGTTCATGAACCGTCGGGGATCATTATCATATCAGCCGCCGAATACGCTCAGCAGGAAGCCCGCCGCGATCGCGGAGCCGATAACGCCGGCCACGTTCGGCCCCATGGCGTGCATGAGGAGGAAATTTGTCTTGTTATACTTGCGTCCCTCATCCTGCGAAACGCGCGCCGCCATCGGCACCGCGGAAACACCGGCAGAGCCGATCAGCGGATTGATGCGTCCGCCGGAGGTCTTGTACATCACAACGCCGCCGACAAGTCCGCCGATGGTGGACAGGCCGAAAGCGCAGAGGCCGAGCACGATTATCTTTATCGTGTTCCAGCTCAGGAAGTTCTGGGCGACCATCGTCGCGCCGACCGAGGTGGCGAGGAAGATGGTGATGATATTCATCAGCGCGTTCTGCGCGGTATCGCTGAGACGGTCGGTCACACCGCATTCGCGGAACAGGTTGCCAAGCATCAGGCAGCCCACCAGCGGAGCGGTCGACGGCAGGAGGAGGATAACGAAGGTCGCAACCACGATCGGGAAGATTATCTTCTCGGTCTTGGACACCTCCCGCGCCTGCTCCATCTTGACCTTGCGCATCTTATCCGTCGTGCACAGCTTCATGAGCGGCGGCTGTATCAGCGGGATAAGCGCCATGTACGAGTACGCGGCGATGGCGATGGGGCCGAGCAGATGCGGGGCGAGCTTCGTGCAGAGATATATCGCGGTCGGGCCGTCCGCACCGCCGATTATGCCGATGGAAGCCGCCTCAGGCCCCGTGAAGCCGAGCAGCACCGCGCCGAAGAACGCGAGGAATACGCCGAGCTGCGCCGCCGCGCCAAGCAGCAGACTTTTGGGATTTGCAAGCAGCGGGCCGAAATCGGTCATTGCGCCGACGCCTAGGAAGATCAGCGACGGGTATATACCGGCCTTGACGCCGATATAGAAGAAGTCCAGCAGACCGGCGTTGCTCATAATGTGGCCGTAGCTGTGATAATAGGGGCTTGCCTCGTCCAGAAACGCCTCCCACAGCTCCGGATGATACAGCGCGTTTTCGCCGAGACCGACGAAGTATGACAGATTCGTCAGCAGGCAGCCGAACGCGATGCCGCACAGGAGCAGCGGCTCGAACTTCTTCACGATGCCGAGATACAGCAGCACGAAGGCGATGATTATCATCACAAGATTTTTCCATCCGCCCTCGGTCGTGAAGAACGCCGCGAAGCCCGACTCCATGGCGAGTTTCTCAAGAGTAGCTATTATATCCATAGCTGCCCCCTTACGCGATGACGATCAGCGGCGCTCCGGTCTCGACCACCGCACCCTTGCTGACCGCGACCTGCGCGACGGTGCCGGACTTGGTCGCGACTATCTCGTTTTCCATCTTCATGGCTTCAAGTACTATCAGCACATCGCCCTCTTCGACCTTCTGGCCGGGTGCGACGTTGATTTTGAGAATGTTGCCGGGCATGGGGGCTTTTACGACCTCGCCGGAGGCAAGCGCAGCCGCAGGCACGGCAGC
>ENA-OROD01000390-OROD01000390.1-human-gut-metagenome-genome-assembly--contig:-NODE-390-length-43506-cov-4.680583_pt1 | contig 43506 bp, 49 predicted proteins | sample MGYA00242123_ERZ509038 | MGnify/ENA primary metagenome ERZ509038 (study PRJEB26280, sample SAMEA2338719) | human gut metagenome | biome: human gut; feature: human-associated habitat; material: faeces... | reverse complement strand
CGGTCTGGTAGCGCGAGCCGTAACGTGCCAACTGGTCGATAAAGCTTTCCCCTTTGGCATTCACGCCGAAATACTGTTCGCGGGTGATGCCGTCGAAACAATCGAAAGCCCCCGAAAGCACCAGGCTTTCCAGGTTATTCCGTTTCACGGCTCCGCTCGGCACACGTTGAATGAAGTCAAAAATGCTCTTATAAGGCCCGTGGGCTTCCCGTTCTTTCACGATGGCATCCACAGCCGAATCGCCCAAGCCCTTGACGGCTCCCAAACCGAAACGGATGTTTCCGTCTACGTCCACACTGAACTTCCGGCGGCTGATGTTGACGTCCGGTCCCAAGGTATTGATACCGATACTTTTGCACTCGCTCATCAGCTTTGTGATATCGGTAATGTTCGCCAAACTTCGGCTCATTACGGCCGCCATATACTGGGCGGGGAAATTGGCTTTCAGGTAGGCCGTCTGATAGGCAACCCAAGAGTAGCACGTGGCATGGCTCTTGTTGAACGCATACGAGGCAAACTTCTTCCAGTCCGCCCAAATCTTTTCCAGCACTTTCGGGTCGTGGCCATTCTTCTTTCCGCCCTCGATGAACTTGGGATACATGTGATTCAGCTTTTCTATCAGCTTCTTACCCATAGCCTTACGCAATGTATCGCTCTCGCCTCGCGTAAAATCGGCCAACTGGCGGGACAGCAACATCACCTGCTCCTGATACACCGTGATACCGTATGTGTCTTTCAGATACTTCTCCATACACGGTATGTCGTATTCCACCGGTTTACGTCCTTGTTTACGGTCGATAAAGTCGGGTATATAGTCCATCGGTCCCGGACGGTAAAGCGCATTCATGGCAATAAGGTCCTCGAATGTGGAAGGCTGCAATTCGCGCAAATACTTCTGCATGCCGGGGGATTCGAACTGGAACGTCCCGATGGTGCGTCCGTCGCAATACAGACGATAGGTGGCCGGGTCCGTAATGTCCAATGCGTCCACGTCTATTTCCATCCCGAGACTGTCGTAGATGTTGGCCTGGCATTCCTTGATGATGGAGAGAGTCTTCAGCCCCAAAAAGTCCATCTTGATCAATCCCGTGTCTTCAATCACGGAACCTTCGTACTGCGTACAGCGAAGCTTCTCTCCCGTTTCCTTGTCCTCGGCCGTGCTGACCGGTACCCAATCGGACACGTCGTCACGACAGATGATTACACCGCAGGCATGCACGCCCGTGTTCCGCACATTACCCTCCAGCATCCGGGCATAACGGATGGTGTCGCGCAACAAAGGATTCGGCGATGCCTCGGCCTGTTGCAACTCCGGAATGCACGAGATGGCATTCGGGAGATTCATTTTACGCGACTTGCCGTTTTCGTCGTCCGGCAACTTGTCCGGTATGAGCTTGCACAATCCGTTGGAAATGTCCAACGGCAGCTTTTCCACCCGGGCCACATCCTTTATGGCCAGTTTCGTGGCCATCGTACCATAGGTAATGATATGCGCCACTTTCTCTTCACCGTATTTCTGCGTCACCCAACTCAAGACCTTTCCGCGTCCGTCATCGTCGAAATCCACGTCGATATCGGGCAATGAAATACGGTCGGGATTCAGGAAACGTTCAAACAGCAAATCGTATTCAATGGGGTCTATCTTCGTGATACCCAAACAATAGGCCACCGCAGAACCGGCCGCTGACCCACGTCCCGGTCCCACGGACACGTTCAACTCGTGACGTGCGGCATTGATATAGTCCTGCACGATGAGGAAGTAACCGGGGAAACCCATCGTCTTCATCACGTGCAACTCGAAGTTGATACGTTCCCGTACATGTTCCGGCAGCGGGTCGCCATAAAATTTAGCCGCCCCGATATAGGTCAGTTCAGCCAGATAATCGGCTTCCAACTTCAAACGGTAAAGCTTGTCACAGCCACCCAGTTTCTTCACTTTCTGTTCGGCGTCCTCGCGGCTGAGCACCACGTTGCCGTTTTCGTCGCGGGTAAACTCCTCAAACAAGTCCTCATCGGTATATTTCTTCCGATAGCCTTCTTCGGTTCCAAATTCTTCCGGAATGGCAAAGTTCGGCATAATCGGCGCATGGTCGATGCTGTAAAACTCTACTTGGTCGCAAATGTCGCAAGTGTTGGCCAATGCCTCCGGCACGTCTGCAAACACTTCATTCATTTCCGCCCGCGTCTTGAACCATTCCTGTTTGGAATAAAGCATACGTTTCGGGTCGTCCAAATCACGGTTGGTGCTCAAACAGATCAAACGGTCGTGCGCTTCGGCATCTTCCTGTTCCACAAAATGGCAATCGTTCGTACAGACCAACTTTACGTCATATTTACGGGCCAGTTCTATCAATTGCGCATTGGCCCGTTGCTGCAACGGGAAAGTCTCACGGTTGGCCCGTTGGTTCGGATCTTTCACCTCATGGCGCTGAAGTTCCAGATAATAGTTGTCTCCAAACACGCGTTTGTACCACTGCACCGCTTCTTCAGCCCCTTCAAGGTCGCCCGACAGTATTTTCCGGGGAACTTCACCGGCTATACAAGCCGAACAAACAATCAAACCTTCACTGTGTGCCTCCAATTCAAAGCGGTCCGTACGCGGACGCACATAAAAACCGTCTGTCCACGACTTGGAGACCAACTTGACCAAGTTATGATACCCCGTTTCGTTTTTAGCCAACACGATTAAATGATACCGCCGGCCGTCCTTCTCTTTTTCCATCTGATCCAGACGACGAGGCGCCACATACATTTCACAACCGAATATCGGTTTGAACAAACGTTTCCGAGCTGCCACCAACTCCACACGAGCCGTGGCCAACTGGTCGGCAATCGGAGGAAACTCCGGTTGCGCCTCCGGCACGAAATTCGCCTCAGCCGGTATCGGCTCGTCATTCGCTTCTGCCCGCCTTCTCAGTTCATCGGCTTCTTTCTGCTTCTTTTTCTGCCCGTCCACCCATTCTTTCAGGGCCGCATCCTCACCGTTCTCCAACAAGGCGATACGCTTCTTCCACATTTTGATGTCCGCATTCGTACCGCTGTTCTTTTTGGTCGTATAATTAAAAAACTCCTTGATGGCCATCATGTTGCCATGGTCGGTGATGGCCATTCCGCGCATACCGTCTTTCATCGCCTTGTCAACCAAGCGCGACACGCTGGCCTGACCGTCGAGGATGGAATATTGAGTATGCACATGAAGATGTACGAAGTCCTGCATAATAGTTACAATTTGGTAAAACAGAAATTACGGGCTAAAGTTACGCCACATTGAGGAAACCAACAAAATAAACCTTCGTTTTTTAACATAAAAGACTTTTTAGGGGTCGGCCTTTGAAAAAGAAAGTAGGGAATTTTGCATTTTAACGGAATATAGCTACCTTTGTCCGCTAATACAAGGGGAAAACTCCATGGGACGCAAATTGAATAAATTAAAAAAAATCAGAATACATCGGGAAGGAACGCACACGCTCATCGCGGGTGCAGGGGTGTTGTTGCTGTTCAACGCCTGCCTTTACTATGCTTTTGAATGCAAGCTCCCGTTCTATATTTCTGCAACCGTATGCACGGTCATCTACCTTATCGTAGTCAATTTCTTCCGATGCCCGGTCAGACGTTTCGAAGGGGACACGGAAAACGTTGTCGTAGCTCCGGCTGACGGTAAAATCGTCGTGATAGAAGAGGTGGACGAAAACGAATATTTCCATGACCGCCGACTGATGGTTTCCATATTCATGAGCTTGACCAACGTGCATGCCAACTGGATTCCGGTGGACGGAACCGTAAGGCTGGTGGAACACCATGACGGAAACTTTCATAAGGCTTGGCTGCCGAAGGCCAGCATTGAGAATGAACGTTCCACTATCGTCATCGAAACACCGGACGGAGTCTTCATCATGGCCCGGCAGATTGCCGGTGCCATGGCTCGACGCATCGTGACATACGCCCGCGAAGACGAAGACTGTTATATCGACGAACACATGGGATTCATCAAGTTCGGTTCCAGAGTAGACCTTTTCCTTCCGGTCGGGACCAAAGTCAACGTCAAATTGGGGCAAAAGACGGTGGGTAACGAAACCATCATCGCCAAATTATAATAAAATGTTATATGGCAAATATCATCATACGACAGATTCCCAACAGCATTACTTGCTGCAACCTGATTTCCGGTTGTATGGCTACGGGTGCAGCTTTCTACGGTAATTACAGTTGGGCGTTTCTGCTCATTGTCATAGGAGCCGTTTTCGATTTCTTCGACGGGATGTCGGCTCGCGTGTTGAAAGTATCCTCCCCCATAGGAAAGGAACTGGATTCGTTGGCAGATGTAGTGACCTTTGGAGTAGCCCCTTCGGCCATGATATTCCATCTGTTCCATCGGGTGGTCTACCCCGACTTCATGGAACCGCTACGCGACGTGATGCCCTATACGGCTTTCCTTATGGCGGCTTTTTCGGCTTTGCGATTAGCCAAATTCAATATCGACACGCGGCAAACATCGTCTTTCATCGGCGTACCTACCCCGGCCAACACCTTGTTTTGGGCTTCGCTGATTGTAGGCAATTACGGTTTTTTGGTTTCAGAAAAGTTCAATGCTTTCTTCCTTTTCATGTTCATGTTGCTATCCTGTTTCCTTTTGGTAGCGGAGATTCCCATGTTCGCCCTCAAATTCAAGAACCTTTCCTGGCAAGACAATAAAATTAAGTTTATTTTTATCTTGACTTGTATTCCCATGATTATCTTTCTGGGGTTCAGTTGTTTTGCAGCCATCATCGCATGGTATGTCATTCTTTCCGTCCTGACTTCGCGACAGAAAACACACTGATTTTGGCATAGTTCTTGTTTATAAGTCCGGCAACAAAGCATAAAAAATTATATTTATGACAGGTCCTTTCGGATGTTTATTCGGTTTACTTTTTGCCTTTTTGGCCTTCCTACTCATTATGGTTCTTAATATAGCCAGAAGAGTACGGAACATCATGTCTTCATTTTCTCCCAAGAACCATAAACAACAGTCTTCATCCGGTAATCCCCACGGACAAACCACGTCGCAAAATCATTCTCAATCCTCGTCCCACGGTTCGCACAAAATATTCGACGACAACGAAGGGGAATATGTGGACTACGAGGAAATCAAATAAAAGAAACCTAACGCTTCCCCTTAAAGAAGTCTTTCAGCAAAGCCACGGACTCGTCCGCCATCACACCACTCACCACTTCCGTTCGCGGATGTATGGCTTGCGGTGCAAACATCCTGTATCCTCTTTTTTCATCCGTTGCCCCGTAGACCAGGCGTTTCACCTGTGCCCATCCGATAGCCCCCGCACACATCACACACGGTTCCAAGGTTACGTAAAGCGTACATTCGTTCAAATACTTTCCGCCTAAAGCATTGGCAGCCGCCGTAATCACCTGCATCTCGGCATGGGCCGTCACATCCGTCAACGTTTCCGTCAGATTATGTGCACGTGCCAGAATACGGCCGCCGCAAACGACTACGGCTCCTACCGGTATTTCATCCTCTTCATAAGCACGCCGCGCCTCTTCCAGCGCTTTTTTCATGTAAAAAGCATCAGTTGCCATATCTTCACAATTTAGTACATGCAAAAGTAAGATTTCTGCAAGGATTCACCAATATTTTTAATAAATTTGCAGCACGGGAATCCAACAAATCGATATGGCCGCGCACAATGAACTGGGAAAAGAGGGGGAACTACTGGCTGCAAATCATCTGCAATCAGAAGGTTATGTCATCCGACACCGGAACTGGAGGTGCGGACACAAGGAATTGGACATCGTGGCCGAAAAAGACGGCACGCTGGTCTTCGTGGAAGTAAAAACCAGAAAAGACGTTTTATTCGGACTCCCCGAAGACGCCGTCACAAACGGGAAAATACGACGCATTGTCAGTTCGGCCGACGCCTACTTGCGCAAATACGCCATCGACCTCCCGGTACGCTTCGACCTTATCACCATCGTAACGGGAGAAAACGGGCTTCCCCGGCTAAGGCATATAGAGGACGCCTTTTACCCGCCGCTATACTGACCTGCAACACGATTAGAATATTTTGAATATGACGCATTCACTTTACATATTGGACGATTCGCCATGGTTTGAATGGATACGACTCCACTCGACAGACTCCACCATCGATTTCCTGAAACACTATCGTCCTGTGTCTCCGAAAGACATGATTCTGGTCACGGCAGACTTCCAGACTGCCGGACGCGGACAAGCCGGCAACTCTTGGGAGTCGGAAGCCGGTAAGAATCTTTTGTTCGGCCTGCTCTTCCATCCCCGCGAAGTGGAAGCCAACCGACAGTTCATCCTGTCCCAGGCCGTGGCACTGTCTATCTGCGAAACGTTGTCCGACTACGCCGAAGACATCCGCATCAAATGGCCGAACGACATCTACTGGAAGGACCGAAAAATCTGTGGCATGCTCATCGAGAACACCTTGGTAGGACGATGTATCGAGAATTGCATCATAGGAGCCGGCATCAATATAAACCAACAAACGTTCTGTAGCGATGCCCCCAATCCGGTCTCGCTCCGGCAAATCACGGGAAAAGAACAAGAACCGGTATTCATCTTAGCCGACACCGTCAAACGCTTTAAGGACTATTATCGGAAAATCCAACAAGGCCAAACGGAGGACATCGTCCGTAACTACCGGGAACGACTTTACCGGCACAACGGTTTTCATCTTTACCAAGACGCGGACGGCGTTTTCGAAGCTGAAATCCACGACGTGGAACCCACCGGGCATCTGGTCCTGACAGACAGGGACGGCACGACACGAAGATATGCCTTCAAGGAAGTAAGCCACCTGATACCGTCGGACACAGCCCCGTCCGCCCCATTCGTACTTTAACCCACCAAAATACTTTATTATGGCTAAATTCAAAAGAATACTCCTCAAACTGAGCGGCGAGAGCCTCATGGGAGAACAACGTTACGGCATCGACGAAAAGCGTCTGGCCGAATATGCGAAACAAATCAAAGAAGTGCACGACATGGGCGTGCAAATCGGCATCGTCATCGGCGGCGGCAACATATTCCGCGGCCTGAGCGGTGCAGGAAAGGGATTCGACCGTGTCAAAGGCGACCAAATGGGCATGTGCGCCACGGTCATCAATTCGCTCGGACTGAGCAGCGCCCTGGGAGCCATCGGCGTAAAAAGCCGCGTGCTGACCGCCATCCGCATGGAGCCTATCGGCGAGTTTTACAGCAAATGGAAAGCCATCGAGTGCATGGAAGCCGGAGAAGTGGTTATCATGAGCGCCGGTACGGGCAATCCTTATTTCACGACCGACACGGGTTCCTCGTTGCGCGGCATTGAAATCGAAGCCGACGTGATGCTTAAAGGGACGCGTGTGGACGGCGTGTACACGGCCGACCCGGAAAAAGACCCCACGGCCACGAAGTTCAGTGAAATCACATACGATGAAATCTATCACAAAGGCCTGAAAGTAATGGACCTCACCGCAACTACGATGTGCAAGGAAAACCATCTGCCCATCTACGTTTTCAACATGGACGTGTACGGCAACCTGAAAAAAGTAATGGAAGGAGAAAACATCGGGACTTTGGTACACAACTGATTCCATATCCGCCTCGGAACAACCGACAAATAAAACGTAATGCCCGTCATGTCGCACACATGACGGGCATTTTATACTCCAATAACAGCAATCAGTGGGATACAGAATCCGAAAACACGTTAATCACCACCACGCCGGCAATAATCAAAGCCAACCCCAACACGGCCGGTCCATCAAGATGCTGTTTGAACACCGTGAAACCGATGACGGCTATCAGCACGATTCCCACGCCCGACCAAATAGCGTATGCAATGCCCACCGGAATGTGTTTCAGCACCAAACTAAGACAATAAAAAGCCGCCGCATACCCGGCTACCGTCACCACCGAAGGCCAAAACTTCGTGAACTGCTCGCTTTGTTTCAGAAAAGAAGTCGCCACCGTTTCAAAAACAATAGCCATCAACAATACCAAATAACTCTTCAGCATATCCCTCTCTTTTTAGAATGAAACTACAAAGATAGGTTTTTAAAAGAAAAAGAGCAAATAAGATGAAAACGAGTACCGTGCCAGAAGACTTTCCGATAATTCCTCCTCCGTTTTATTGCAGATGAATAAAAAATCCGCTACTTTTGTTTTTTAAAGTATCATAGTATCAATATATCATCTTAACAAAAGAACAGATTATGGCAGATTCAAAGACTATCCTTGACGAAGCGCAGGAGAAAATGGACATGGCGGTAATGTATCTGGACGAAGCCTTGGCGCACATCCGTGCGGGAAAGGCTGACATCCGTTTGCTCGACGGCATCCGTGTGGATTCCTACGGTTCCATGGTACCCATCAATAATGTGGCAGCCGTCAACACGCCCGATGCCCGCAGCATCGCCATCAAGCCGTGGGACAAAAACATGTTCCGCGTCATCGAAAAAGCGATTATAGATTCCGAATTGGGCATCATGCCGGAAAACAATGGTGAAATTATCCGTATCGGTATCCCGCCCTTGACCGAGGAACGCCGCAAACAGTTGGCCAAACAATGCAAGGCCGAATGCGAAACGGCAAAGGTCAGCGTACGCAATGCACGCCGCGACGCCATCGACGCCCTGAAAAAAGCCGTGAAAGACGGTATGGCCGAAGACGAACAAAAGAACTCGGAGGCCAAACTGCAAAAGGTGCACGACAAGTATATCAAACAAATCGATGACTTGTACGCGGCCAAAGACAAAGAAATCATGACCGTCTGATGCGAGGGCTCGTCATCCGTAATACAGGAAGCTGGTACGTCGTCCGCACGGATGACGGCCAGCTTGTCGATTCTAAAATCAAAGGCAACTTCCGCCTGAAAGGCATACGCAGCACCAACCCGGTGGCCGTAGGCGATTTTGTTCAGATTACCGTTAATGCGGAGGGGACGGCTTTCATCACGGAGATAGAAGACCGTAAGAACTACATCATCCGGAAAGCTTCCAACCTGTCCAAACAAAGCCACATCATCGCAGCCAACGTAGACCAGGCTTTTTTAATCGTGACCGTCAGCCACCCGGAGACTTCCACCATCTTCATCGACCGTTTCCTGGCTTCGGCCGAAGCGTACCGCGTCCCGGTTTCGCTTGTTTTCAACAAGACCGACTGTTACGATGCCGACGACCTCCGCTACATGGAAGGCATGATGCACCTCTACACCACCATCGGCTATCCCTGCCATGCCTGTTCCGCATTGCAGTCCCTCGGTATCGACGCGCTGCGCGACAGCCTGAAAGGCCGGACCACTTTGTTCTCGGGCCATTCCGGTGTAGGAAAGTCCACTTTGCTGAACACGTTGATACCCGACTTGAACGTACGGACGGCAGAAATATCCGCCGCACACGACACGGGCATGCACACCACGACATTCAGCGAAATGTTCAGTCTGCCCGGCGGCGGTTATGTCATCGACACCCCGGGCATCAAAGGATTCGGCACGTTCGACTTCGAAAAAGAAGAAATGGCACACTACTTCCGCGAAATTTTCCGGATTTCGGCAGACTGCAAATACAACAACTGCACGCACACCCATGAACCGGGTTGCGCCGTGCGTCGCGCCGTAGAGGAACATCTCATCAGCGAAAGCCGCTATGCCTCTTACCTGAACATGCTGGAAGACCGGCATGAAAGCAAATACCGGCAAGGTTATTAACATTTCAACTACTCTCCATGGAAATCATTACCATCATCATCCTGTTTCTGTTCTGCACCCTTCTGTTGGCCGCAGAACTGTTCATCCTGCCGGGCACAGGCGTGGCCGGCATCGCCGCAATCTGTTGTCTGGTGGGTGCCAATTACTTCACCTTCGTCTGGTTCGGGCTTACCACAGGACTTTGGTTATCCGCCGCGTCGCTCGTGGCCTGCATCCTCGTAGGCTATTGGATGCTACGCTCCAAGACACTGGAAAAATATTCGTTGCACAAGTCCATCGACTCCACCGCCGCCACACAGGATCAACTTTCCGTACAGCCCGGCGACGAAGGAGTAGCCGTCACCCGCCTGGCTCTCATCGGCAATGCAGACATCGGAGGCCGGTTGGTGGAAGTCAAATCTGCCGACGGTTTTCTGGACGAAGGTACTCCCGTAATAGTAGTTCGCGTAGAGGACGCCCAAATCACAGTCAAAAAGAAATAAACATATTATTCACCCTTTAATTTTCTGATATCATGTTATTAGATCCAGTTGTTTTTCCGGTATTCATTGCCATTGTCGCCATCGTTATCCTGGCGATATTTTTCCATTTCGTACCGTTCTTCCTTTGGCTTTCCGCCAAAGTCTCCGGCGTACACATTTCGCTCATCCAGCTATTCCTGATGCGCATCCGTAACGTGCCGCCCGGCGTCATTGTGCCAAGCCTCATCGAAGCCCATAAGGCCGGCCTGAAGAACATCACCCGCGACAATCTGGAAGCCCACTACATGACGGGCGGACATGTGCAACGCGTGGTACATGCCTTGGTGTCGGCATCGAAAGCCAACATCGACCTGCCTTTTGAAAAGGCCACGGCCATAGACCTGGCCGGCCGCGACGTGTTCGAGGCCGTGCAGACTTCCGTCAATCCGAAGGTAATCGACACGCCACCCGTAGCCGCCGTAGCCAAAAACGGTATCCAGTTGATAGCGAAGGCCCGTGTCACCGTACGCGCCAACATCCACCAACTGGTGGGAGGTGCAGGCGAGGACACCATCCTGGCCCGTGTAGGCGAAGGTATCGTTTCTTCCATCGGATCGGCCGAAAACCACGAGCAAGTTCTGGAAAATCCGGACTCCATCTCCAAACTGGTACTCAAAAAGGGTCTGGATGCCGGTACGGCTTTTGAAATCCTGTCCATCGACATTGCCGACATCGACGTAGGTAAAAACATCGGTGCCACCCTGCAAATCGACCAAGCCAACGCCGACAAAAACATCGCACAGGCCAAGGCCGAGGAACGCCGTGCCATGGCTATCGCCGCCGAACAGGAAATGAAAGCCAAAGCGCAGGAAGCACGTGCCGAAGTCATTCAGGCCGAAGCCGAAGTGCCCAAAGCTTTGGCACAAGCCTTGCGCGACGGTCACATGGGTTTCATGGACTACTACAAACTGGAAAACCTGAAAGGCGACACAGCCATGCGTGAGAACATCGGCAATCTGACGAAAGACGGAATGAAAGATATTCTGAAGTAAACCGGGCATCATTTTCCCGATCACCCCATAAACCTCTTTCTTCTCCCCTAAAAAGGAGGAAAGAGGTTTATTCTTTACCCACGTTCAAACGGCAGGCTCGCCCGGGCAGGCCAAAAGTAAGGAAATTACATAACAACACTCCGAAATACACCGCTCACATTTTCAATACGTTATGATGGCTAAAAAAATCTCCTGAGATTGGTAAATCAATCTCAGGAGAACTTTTTTTCGTTTGGCTGAGAATGAATTTTCAATCTCAGCCAAACGATTTGGCGGATTGCGGTGTATATTCTTTTCATGGCATTCCTATTAATACAATCTCACTTCAGTATTAACCTTAATGCAGCATAACCTTCCGCACATAAACCTTTCCTTGTATTTCAACACGAACCAAGTATAATCCGACTGGCAGTTTATTACAATAGTGGATACCATCCCGTACGCAGCCACTTTCAACAACCCGGCCATCCATACCTATCACCCTAAACCTTGCCTCTTCAGGAGCATAAATACAAATGCAATGTTCCGCAGGATGGGCCGACACTGACAGGTTCGGGGATAAAACCGTTCCGGTAATTCCATCTTCCTCATCATCTTCCCATTCGGCCGATGCTTCTTTGTCTTCTTCCTCCATCACCGTATTTACATTAGACCAGATTTCTATTTCGGATATATTGCAAGCAGCCGACCAATTATATACAGCCAAGTACCTGTACTTTCCCACAGGCCCTACGGTATAGCAACCTTCCGCACCGTCCTCGGTCAGCCAGGTATTCTCTAAAATGGGAATCCCGTCATAAATGTTTCCATTAGTACGCAAGACATCCTTCGCCTCCGATTGGTTCCATTCTCCTTTGAATCCCCCTTCAGCGGTATTACCTAAAACCTTCATTTGTTCTCTCGTATCTTGCGTCACACCGTCATTATAACAAGAAAGCCGGTTTATCTCCAAGCCGCCCTCCCCGAAATCGTATACCAAAAAATACTGGTGCCTCAGTCCTATTGGTGTATCCTTAATACCATCGGAGGCCGCTATCAAAGCCGCCTCCGATTCATTGGTCTTGTCATTCCCATTCGCATCATATAGATTCACTGCCACAGCCTTCTCATTTATATCCACCGGTTTCAGTTCCGACTTCTCCAAAGGCACAATACGAAGTTCTTTTAAATCTAATGTATGCCCCTTTCCTTGCATATACACTCTTAATACGGCGGCCCCACACCTGACGGTCACGGTTCCCAACAGCTTTTCCGTCCAACCATTGGAAGGCTGTAGTTCCTTTCCCTTTTTTTCTCCTCCGTCAACGGCTACAAACAGTTTTATTCCGGCTGACGAACTCCGGTAAGTGGCGTACACATTATACCGTTTTTCCACATTTGAGTCCATATTGTCATCCGGTGCCGGGAATACCATGGTATAACTCATCCATTCTCCGTGTTCCATGTCCGTCACATAAACCTCGTCCCCCTCTTTTCCTATTTCTACCGTGCCATCCGTCCGGTAAACCGACGACCGCTCCTTTCCGACATTATGATACGTGTGCATCTCTCCATCTCCTGTATAAAAATCATAGTCGACAGCTTTTATCACACACGGAATCGCAGGCATCCCCGACACCCGAACCCCGTCCTTCCATGTCCCGGCGTCACCGGCCATCCAATCCGTACGTTTCTTCGTCAACGTCCCCCAACCGGCCCATTCATAATACCAATTAGGTGCTACGCCCCAGTTTTCATGCCCATAATCCGCCATCATCTTGTCATAAGCCCGCTGTAGCCAAACATAATCGTCTACAGATACGCCTGCCCTAACCCGGTAATGTTCCAACGCTTGCGTCTTCCATCCACCCGGTCCAAACACTTTACCTCGATCGGCGGATGCCATGCTTTTGGCTTCCCAACGCTTGGAACGGCTTACTGCCTGGTAGAATTTACCGTTCTCAAAAGTGCACTCCTCCTCATTGGCCGTGTAAGCCGTAGGTTCCCATGGTTGCATTTGGTCGGGAAAAGACATTATCCCCGAAAGGTTGTATCGGATGTTGAATTCAATTCCTTTTAGAATCCTGTTATCCAACCAACCATATAAAGAGTCCCCTTGATTCCAAGCCATTTCCGCGATTGCAGTATAATTTCCGATACCTCCCATCGTATGTCCTTGGTCACGACAAGACTCCTGACACTGTCCGTTACGATAAATATAATAACGCAGTGCCTCATCGGAATGGTATTCTTCCCCGGAAGCAGGCCATGTCACATTATAATCCCGTTTAAACTCATCCTCGCTAATCAGATTACCCTGTATCGGAGGTCCGGCCTGATAAGGCAAATCGTCCTTACGTCCAGACAAGCAAGCCAAATAACGATAACCTCTGTCATACATCGTATCATTATCCAAATAAATCCCCATAGCCATCAAGCCACGGGCTGCGAACAATCCTTGATTGCCGAAACGTCCCGGGTCGAACTTATAAATATTCCAATAAAAAGACACTCCATTCTTATTGTCATCCGATGACTTATAGGAATCTGCCGAGACTTTAGTACTGTAAAACGGATAAACCAGCATTTTCTTGAAGGCTTCTTGATCTTCCGGACGCCATCCTTCATAAGCACGCAACAACTCGGCCGCCTCTATCAACATGTATATCTTGCCGTTGTCGAGAGGTGCCGTCCCACGACTACTGGCATTCACCAAACGATTATACCGGTTCAACCTTTTCACGGCATCATCTGCATAAGCCTTGTTACCCGTAATATGGTAAAGCAATGCCATATCATGCGCCCGGCGTCCGTCGGCACCAATGGTTCCATTGAATTTGCCCTCTTTAATTTGTGTGATATCCGCATAATTACCATCACCGATTTGTGAATACCCGTCTTTCAACATGTGCTGAAACGTGGTATAAAACGGCTCCTGCCGGGCCTCTACCATCGCTTTCATCCTATCCAGGTCTGCCTGTGTGTAAGTGATACCCGGATGGACAAAAGTCCTTTTCTGCGCCTGGCCTTGCAAAAAGACGAGCATCCCTAAGGCGAATGCCACTTTCCTCCATACTTTCCCCTGCTTCATTATTCCCAACTTGTTTATCATGGCTTCCATATATTACATTACCATTTACCCTTATATGATTATATACGAACGAAGCGGCACATACGCGTAAGCCCGTCTGTGTTTTAACACTATTTATGACGATATACCCGTTATAACACTTCTCCCTTATACTTATTGTATTGCCGCGTCTCCTCCCGATTAATTTCCCGCAAATGTATGGCCGCACCTCCACGGGGGCTCAAACGGAATTTCAATACCTGCGAAGCATTGACCCGTTTGTATACGCATTTTACATGAGTCCGGGTCTTTACCTCTTCTCCGCCATCCGTATATATTTGAGCCAAATATGTCTTCTCCTCTTCCAAGAAAGAAAGGGGAACATCTTCCTCCGCCCCGTCATTATTGGTCAAAAGCCCTACAAACCATTCCTTCTCCTTACGCCGGGCCATGACTATCCCCTTACCCGGATGTCCGGAAAGCACCTTGGAATCATCAAATATCGTAGGCAGGTTCTCAAACCATTCTATTTCCGGTTCTCCTCGATAAGCCGAAGGTTTATCGTACCAGAAAAGGGTCTGCAACGGACTGTAAAATACCAGCGAAGCTGCCAACTGATGGGCATGTGTATTCTTCAAACGCTCGTCATAATAACAGATGGTGTAGTCTGCCGCCCCGTTTATCATACGCGTAAAAGGCAGAATGGTGTTGTGCGTTGCATCCGGGAATTCCTCGTTTCCCAAAATCCCTTCCTGAGTCAACAAGTTCGGATAAGTCCGGCTAAATCCGGAAGGCCGGAACTCATCGTGGATGTTCATCAAAAGATGGCTCTCCGCAGCCAAACGTACCAAATCATGCAACCAAGTAGCCCAACGGTGACTTGCATACTGTACAAAACCCGACTTTACCCCTACTATCCCCCATTCATGCAAGATAGGAAATAATTCACGCGCTTGTTTCATCAATGCATGCTGGTTGACATACAACCAGACTCCTACTCCTTTTCCTTTCGCATACTCAACGATACGCGGCATATCCAATGTCTTCACGACCTTTGTGGCATCTCCGTCATGCGATCCACAAGGCATATACCATTTCCAATCGAAAAGCATATAGGGTATGTGATGATTGGCGCAAAAATCCACTGTTTCTATGGCTCCTTCCGTAGTCATTGTCACTTCACGCATGATCTTTCCCGGCTTCACCCATTGCGCCGCATCGACAATCTGACATGCAGGATTCAAATTTTGTATGATATCATTATGTTCCAACAAATCTCCCGGACGGTCAGCCGCCATGATGACTTTCCACGGTGTGGCACAATAGGTCACCACATCCACAGGACTATACATGACAGAAACCAACGTATTAGCCTTCTTTTCCGAAGCCACAAATTTAGTCAGACACCAATCATCCACATCCGCATCAACCAAAGCTACCCACTTTCCTCCCGGCAATTCCACGGTCAAAGCCCGTTCCACCGGATGTTTGATGCTGCTTATGGGCAGATATTCAAACTTAGCTTGCGCCCATTGCTCAGTCCAGGCCATAGAGAATGAAGGAAAAGTATATTCCGTTAAATCTGCCGTTACCTTATGAAAAATAGCTTTGGGATGTTCCGGAAGAAAGTAACGAAAAGCAATACCTTCATCGTATGCCCGTACCTCCATATTCAGTCGGTAATCCGAACCATCCTTTTTGGAAAGGTACATCGTGGCCGATCTATAATGGTCACGTACTACGCTACGCTCTCCGTACAGTGGATTCCAGATTTCATCGTGAAGAGGATGATATGTCACAGAATCAACGTCCATATTATCCATCCAACATCCAGGCTGTTCCAAATCACGCACTCCAAGTGACATTTCCCAGACACGATTGTCCATATCAAGTCCTGCACGAGACGTTTCTATCACAGGAGCTCCCCGATAATCCACACGATAACACAATTCATTCGTCCCCGAAGCCGTTCGACGTACCTCAAAAGAAACATAATGAGACCCATCGGGAGAAAACAGCTCCATTTTCGGTTCACTCTCAGCCCATAATGCCGATACGCCCCCAAACATGAGCACCAACACTTTTACTTTTTTCATTAGTTTCATTTTAATCTTATTAATATCTTCCATGTAAATTATCCAATTATCCACTTCTCCACCCTTGACTATACGCCACCTCTGGCAAGAAGACAATATTACTCTTATAATTAAATACGTTTCAGTGATGTTTATTACGCATTCAAACATCCATAATATAACACAAAATATATTAAATCACAGTATTGACAACATAGCAGGCATTATTGGGCATTTTCTCAAATCCCATCCGATAATACCGTAAAAAAACAGAGCGTAACAAATATACGTTCAAGCTATCTGCTACACTCTCCAATATAAGAATAAGGAAAAAACCTCCTCCCTCTACTTTTCCCGCTACTTAGCTTCTTGTCCCCGCCGCTTCATCTCGCGATCCGACCATTTCTGCAGGCGTTTGTATTCCTTTTTGGTCAACCGCATGAAAGAACCGTGCTGCGGTGCCTCCACTCCTTCTATGGTGACAGGGGAATGAAAATTCTGCATACGTTCGTCTGCCTGACAAATACGATATTGGACAGGCCGGGTGGAGTATTGGATATACGCCACCCGCCAAGTGCTGTCACCGATCAGTTGGAAAGCCGAACATCCTTCGCATTTCCGGTTGCCCTCGAAACGTACATAGTCCGTTTCGCTCTTAATCCGGTAAGGTCCCGTCAGTTTGTCGGCCACGGCAGCAAAGATTCCCGGCGTTCCGCCTTCTTTTTTAATCAGCATGTGATACTTGCCATCGGCCGGGATATAGTTGATGTCCGCGTCAATCGTAGCATAGCCCCAGTCGAACATCAAGCGGGGCTTGGTCAGTGTCGTAAACGAATGGTCGGCATAAGAATAATACATGCGGTCATACTTTTCTTCCTCCGGATTCCACAAAGAATAGTAAATCATATATCCGCCTTTCGTCCCGTCCGGCCATACGTAGGCAGGATCCCAAAAAATCTGCGGAGCCCAAACCCGCTTTATCCCGGTATAGTCACGATACACATCCGGAGAATCCGGATCGGAAAAGACGGAGGGGCCTTTACGAAAATCGAAAGCCACGGATTCCCAGTGTATCAAGTCGTCACTGCGAAGCAAGTCTATGCCATGGTTGAACCAAGAACGGTTCTTACGGTTGCTCATATCCGTCGTCACCATCACGTACCCTTTGCCGTCGTACGTCCTGCAAATATAAGCATCGCGCGCCCCTCCCTCTATGGGGGAAAGCTTCTCTACATCGTACACGGGCCCTCCTCCCAAAAGGTCTTCGTAATGCAAACCGTCCCGACTCAGGGCGTATGCCGTCCATTCTCCACGGCCGCTCATGTGACAGTATAAATAACCGTAATCTCCCTTTTGAAGATTTTGCGCTGCAAGCGGGGCGCATGCCATCCAGACCGCACAACCCCATGCCCACCATTTGTTTCTCATGTTTCTTTCTGTTTTTGAAGATTTAAAAAAACCGCTGCACAGAATCACTTCTCCGCAGCGGCAAAAAACGGTGACACTATAAACCTATATACCATAAAAACGCCACCGTTATTCTTTTATCTGTATGAAAGATTATTTCTTACAGACGTTCCAAGGTTTGATTTGCTTGAAAAAATCGTTGCCTTTGTTATCCACCAGGATAAACGCAGGGAAGTCTTCCACTTCAATTTTCCAGATGGCTTCCATCCCCAACTCAGGGTATTCCACGCACTCGATGCTCTTGATGTTGTTCTGCGCAAGGATGGCCGCCGGACCACCGATAGAACCGAGGTAGAAGCCACCGTGCTTCTTGCAGGCATCGGTCACTACCTGACTGCGGTTACCCTTAGCCAACATGATCATGGAACCGCCATGGCTCTGGAACAAGTCTACATACGGGTCCATACGGTTGGCCGTAGTCGGCCCCATGGAACCGCAAGCCATGCCCGACGGAGTCTTGGCCGGACCGGCATAATAAATAGGATGGTCCTTGATGTATTGCGGCAAGTCTTCGCCACGGTCGAGACGCTCTTTCAGCTTGGCATGGGCGATGTCGCGGCCTACGATAATCGTACCGTTCAAAGACAAGCGGGTAGCCACCGGATACTGATCCAACTGTGCCAGAATCTCTTTCATCGGACGGTTCAAATCCACCCGTACCACATCGCCCTCGCCGGCCTGACGCAGCTCTTCCGGAATCAGTTCTCCCGGATTACTGTCGAGTTTTTCAATCCAGATACCGTCCTTGTTAATTTTACATTTGATATTACGGTCGGCCGAGCAAGACACGCCCAGACCTACCGGACAAGACGCACCGTGACGCGGCAAACGGATGATACGCACATCGTGTGCGAGGTACTTGCCGCCGAACTGTGCACCGAGACCGATCTTATGCGCCTCTTCCAAAACTTGCTTTTCGAGTTCCACGTCGCGGAATGCGCGCCCCGTGGCATCACCCGTGGTCGGCAGGTTGTCATAATAATGAGTAGAAGCCAGCTTCACGGTGAGCAGGTTTTTTTCAGCCGATGTGCCGCCGATAACGAATGCGATATGATAAGGAGGACAAGCAGCCGTACCGAGGCTCTTCATCTTCTCAATCATGAACGGTACCAAAGTAGCCGGGTTGAGGATGGCTTTCGTCTCCTGATACAAATAAGTTTTATTGGCAGACCCGCCGCCTTTGGTCACGCACAAGAAACGGTACTCCATTCCTTCGGTGGCTTCGATGTCGATTTGTGCCGGGAGGTTGCACTTGGTGTTCACCTCTTCGTACATGCTCAACGGGGCATTCTGGCTGTAACGCAGGTTTTCTTCGGTATAAGTCTTATAGACACCTTTCGACAAAGCCTCTTCGTCGCAATAACCGGTCCACACCTGCTGGCCTTTTTCGCCATGGATGATGGCCGTACCCGTATCCTGACAGAACGGAAGAACGCCCTTGCATGCCACTTCCGCATTGCGCAGGAACGTCAACGCCACATACTTGTCATTGTCGCTGGCCTCAGGGTCGTGCAAAATCTTCGCCACTTGTTCATTATGAGAACGGCGCAACATGAACGACACATCGCGGAACGCCGCGTTTGCCATCGCCGTCAATCCCTCGGGAGCCACCTTCAACACGGGGTGCCCTTCAAACTCGCCGACCGACACATAGTCTTTGGTCAGCAAATAATATTCAGTATCGTCCTTGCCCATCTGGAACATCGGAGCGTACTTGAACTCAGGTGCATTTGCCATAATCGTTTTTGTTTTAAATTGAGATATTTCTTGTTTCGTACTTGCAAAGATAGTGAAAGGCGAGCGCAGAGACAAGCGAAAACGGAGTTTTCATGCTTGGCTATGCCCTGTTTTTCCCGACCCTACGCCCCTTCTTCGTCGTATTTCTCAAAAAGGAAATCATTGTAGGGGTATTTCTGCACGTGAAGTTCGCGTACTTTGTCGTACAACACTTTCTTCAATTCCTCCAAATTGGTCTTCTCACGGGCTGAAATGAAAATACAGTTGTCGTTGCGACGAGCCATCCATGTCTTCATCAGGTCGTCCAGCGACACGTTTTCTTTCGTGGCCGGCGTCAGGTCGTCTTCCTCTTTTTCCACCCAGTCGTAAGCGTCTATCTTGTTGAACACAATCATGCACGGCTTGTCGCTGCATCCCAAGTCGCCCAACGTCTTCTCCACCACCTGAATCTGGTCTTCGAAGTCTGGGTGGGCGATGTCTACCACATGCAACAGCAAGTCGGCCTCGCGCACCTCGTCCAACGTGCTTTTGAAAGAATCCACCAAGTCGGTCGGCAATTTACGGATAAAACCGACCGTATCGGACAGCAGGAAGGGCAGATTGTCGATGATAACCTTACGCACCGTCGTGTCCAACGTAGCGAACAGCTTGTTCTCGGCAAACACGTCACTCTTCGAGAGCAGGTTCATCAGCGTGCTTTTCCCCACGTTGGTGTAGCCCACCAACGCCACCCGGATCATACGTCCGCGATTGCTCCGCTGCGTCGTCTTCTGGCGGTCGATTTCGGCCAGACGTTGCTTCAGAAGCGACATCCGGTTCAGGATGATACGGCGGTCCATCTCCAACTGTGTCTCACCCGGACCGCGCAACCCCACGGAACCCTTCCCGCCGCCAGAGCCGGAACCGCCTCCCTGACGCTCCAAATGCGTCCACAAGCGTTGCAGACGGGGCAGCATGTAACGGTACTGGGCCAACTCCACTTGCGTCTTGGCATTCGCCGTCTGGGCACGCATGGCGAAGATGTCGAGTATCAACGACGTACGGTCGAGTATCTTGACTTTCAATTCCTTTTCTATATTACGTAATTGCTTGGCAGAAAGTTCGTCATCGAAAATCACCATACCGATTTCTCGTTCCGCTTCTTCTTCCGCCTCTATGTATGCACGGATTTCTTCCAACTTCCCCTTGCCCACATACGTCACGGAGTTCGGGCCGTTCACTTTCTGCGTGAACCGCTTCACCGTCACGGCACCGGCCGTATGGGCCAAGAACTCCAGTTCGTCCAAATATTCGTTCGTCTTGCGTTCGTTCTGCGTTTGCGTAATCAAACCGACCAGGACCGCCGTTTCGGCCTGTGCGTCGGAAATCACAAATTCTTTCATTCAAAAAACTTTCTTTATTCGGTGACAAAAATACATAAAACCCCGTTGGAAAACAAATAGAAAGGGGAGGAATTTAAAAAAGCAAAAGAGGCTGCGCAAACGCAGCCTCTTTTCTATTCATTTAAACCTAAAATACCTGCGCGGACATTCCTCCCCCGCAGAAAAAACGGCCTTATTTCACTTGGATAACCAGATACTTACTTACGCTCCAGAATGTTTCGGGCGCGGTAATATGTAACACATATTGTCCCTTGTTGTCTTTCTCCAACTTATAAGAACCAGCCGGATGGTTGGTCAGCAGTTTGGCGCTCTTGGAATACAACTTGATTTCCTTGTCGTAACGGATATCCACTTTCGTAAAATAATCCTTATTGAAATCATTACCTTTCAGCACATCACCTTTCTGCAAGATTTTCTGTTCTTTCAATTCCGATTTCGTACCAAATACATACCATGCCGTATGGAGCTGCTTGTCCTGCTCGGTCACGGTCTGGTTTTTTGCCTTGTTTTCTTCCGTCAGCGTATTCACGTTCTCATTCAAAGACGTAATGGCCTCACCTTGTTGGGCTATCACAATATCCTTTTCAGCCAATTGTGCTTCTAACTCCTGCACCCTTTGCTTTTGGGCTTCAAGCTGGGCGGACAAGTCGTCCACCATCTTTTTCAGTTTATCCCCCCCGATGGTGCTCGTACGAAGCTTCTCTTTCAACTGACTGATTTTGTCCCGGTTTTGCGCCATGGCATCCTGAATGTACTGCATGTTCTCCCGAATGGCTTGTTTGGAAGTTTCCGATTCCATATTCCCGTCGTTCACGGTGATACGTCCCTCCGCCTCATTAATGCGCCGGAAGCCCTCCTGAATCTCGTTCACCGTTCCCATGATTTCATTCAACTCGGTATCTTTGTCGTTGATGACTTGCATCAGCGAATCCCGTTCCTCGGCAAAAGCCTGGTCTTTCTTATTCGCCCCGTTGTTACATGCGGTCAAAGCCGCTGCACACATCACACATAAAAAAATCTTTTTCATACGTTTCTATTTTTATTCGTTCATATTCTTTTTCTTACTCTCTTTCTCTTCGCACCCGGCCAGCACGATGACGAACTCTCCGCGCGGTTCCGTTTCTGTGAAATGAACCAACACCTCTTCCAACGTTCCCCGCACGCTTTCCTCATGCACCTTGGAAATCTCACGGCACACGGCAACTTGGCGCTCCGGCCCGAAAGTTTCAACGAACTGCGTCAACGTCTTGACCAAACGGTGAGGCGATTCATAAAAAACAAGGGTCCTGGATTCTGAAGACAAGGCCGCCAAACGGGTGGCCCGGCCTTTCTTGACCGGAAGAAAACCTTCAAAGCAAAAACGGTCGCAAGGAAGCCCCGAAGCGACCAAAGCCGGTACAAAAGCCGTAGCACCCGGCAGACAAATCACTTCCACACCGGCCTTTACGGCTTCACGCGCCACCAAAAAACCGGGATCGGAAATACCCGGAGTGCCGGCATCGGATACGACCGCCACCGTCTCTCCGGCATTTAAACGACTGACCACACTGGAAACCGTCTGATGCTCATTAAACTTATGATAAGACAACATTGCATTCTTTATCTCAAAATGCTTCAGCAGAATACCCGTCGTACGCGTGTCCTCCGCCAGTATCAAATCGGCTTCCTTCAATATGCGCAAAGCACGATATGTAATATCTTCCAAGTTCCCCACCGGAGTAGGTACCAAATATAAGATTCCCATCAGTCTATTGTCAATATGGACAAAAGTAAGAATAAAACATTATCCGCTACGCTACACACGTCAATATTTAACAGATGTTTGCGAATTTGCCTCTTTTTTTATCCTATTATCCACCCTTAATTCTTATTTTTGCAGAGAATTATAATCAAAAACATCCGCACATGAGTCCGATAACCGAACGAAACGGGGAAATGATGCGCAGAGGACGGATTGAAGTCATCTGCGGTTCCATGTTCTCCGGCAAGACCGAAGAACTGATCCGAAGATTGAAACGAGCCGAATTCGCCCGCCAAAGCGTAGAAATATTCAAACCGTCCATCGACACGCGCTATGCCGAACAAGACGTGGTGTCGCACGAAGGAAACTCCATTCCCTCCACCCCCGTAGATTCTTCTGCCAGTATCCTGCTGCTTGGTTCGGACACGGACGTAGTGGGCATAGACGAAGCGCAATTCTTCGACGAGAATCTGATTGACGTATGCAACGAATTGGCCAATCGCGGCACACGCGTAATCGTGGCCGGACTGGACTTGGATTTCAAAGGAGTACCTTTCGGCCCCATGCCGGGATTATGCGCCGTGGCGGACGAAGTGACCAAGGTGCATGCCATTTGCGTACGTTGCGGTGCGCTGGCCTACGTATCCCACCGTACGGTCGATGACGAGAAACGAGTGCTTTTAGGGGAACAAACAGCATACGAGCCGCTCTGCCGTGCCTGTTACCAAAAAGCGATAGAAAAAGATAATCTAAAACATCAAGTCTAACTCCTGCTTCATTATGTTTGAAAAAGAAATAACGTTCGACCGATTTATCCGGGGATTGATGGTTGTAGCCGGATTGGGACTGGCCATATACATCATCAATCTGCTCAGCGCAGTACTCCTGCCTTTTTTCATCGCCTGGTTCCTGGCCTATATGATATATCCCACGGTGAAGTTTTTCCAGTACAAACTTCATCTCCATAACCGAATCTTGTGTATCGCCATTACCTTATTATTAATATTGGCAGCCATAGCCGGTTTCTTTTGGCTCATCATCCCTCCGGCCATCGCCGAATTTGTGAGATTCCGTGATTTAATAGCCGACTTCATCAAAGAGACAGGAAATTCCACCATAGCCCGCAATATCGAAATTTTCTTCCAACAGAATATCGACCAAAATGCTTTCATACGGTTGCTGCACGAGAACAACGTGATGGAAGCGTTGAAAGTGGCCGTCAACCAACTATGGAGCCTGGTTTCGCAAACATTCGACATCATCATTGCACTACTCGGTTTTTGCATGGTGCTCCTCTATCTTTTTTTCATCTTGTTGGATTACGAAAAATTATCTGAAGGTTGGATCAAGTTAGTCCCTAAGCGTAGCAGGCGTTTTGCAGCGGCATTGGTGGATGATGTACAACACGGGATGAATTCATACTTCCGCGGTCAAGCCCTTGTCGCCTTTTTAGTAGGAGTCTTGTTCAGCATCGGGTTTCTCATCATCGACTTTCCTTTAGCCATAGGTTTGGGAATGTTTATCGGTTTTCTGAATCTCGTACCTTACATGCAAGGATTCGGCTTCATCCCCACAGTTTTGCTCGCCCTATTAAAAGCCAACGACACAGGGGAAAATTTCTGGCTCATTTTACTTTCGGCTTGTATCGTCTTTATCGTCGTACAAAGCATACAAGATGCGTTTCTCGTCCCTAAAATCATGGGCAAGCTCATGGGATTGAATCCGGCTGTCATCCTGTTGTCGCTATCCGTGTGGGGTTCTTTATTAGGTTTAATCGGCCTCATCATCGCGCTTCCCTTGACGACCCTCCTGCTTTCCTATTACCGTCGCTTCATAGAGCGGGACGAACGCAAAGTCATACTGGCAGAAGAAAGGCGACGTAAACGTCCTTTATCTTCTCAATCCTTTTCAAGCGAATCCTCCGATGCTTTCCCTCCCATCCCCACAACACCTAACCGCAACGGTGAGTCCACACCAAAGGAAGAACACATGCATGCTTCTGAAAGTGGAAAAAGCTCTTCCGTGGAGGGTGAAAAGGATTAAAAGACATCATCTCTACGAAAAAAAGTCCCCATTATGAAAAAAAACGGGCAAATCTTTTGCTATTCTCAGAAAAAGCCGTACCTTTGCACTCGCAATCAGGAATGATGCATAATAGAGGTCGATTCGTTAGCTCAGCAGGTAGAGCACAACACTTTTAATGTTGGGGTCTTGGGTTCGAGCCCCAAACGAATCACTGAAAATCAAGCGGTTATCTAATTCAGATAATCGCTTTTTTCATGTTTAGGCGGCGGTTTCCTGCATCTGATGTAAACCGAGATGTAAACCAGTAAACCGTATGAGCGAAACAATTAAAGTACTGTGTTACAAATCAAAAACACTTAGTAATGGAGAACACCCATTAATGGTTTGCGTCTGTAAAGACGGAAAAAGGAAGTATCAGAGCCTTGGTTTATCCATTAAAATGGAACAATGGGACTTCAAAACCAACCAACCTAAAGCCAAATGTCCCAATCGTGAAAGAATCATTCTTCTTATAAATGAGAAAATTAATGAGATTCAAAAAGTAGCCTTAGACAAACGGATTGCAGGCAAGGACTTTACGGCTGCAACCCTAATAGAATCCACTTCTTCTAAGGAGAGTTCACACAAAACAGTTGGCGAGTACTACCTGACCTATATACAGAACTTGAAGAAAGAGGGAAGAATCAGATATGCAGGCATGTTTGAAGTGTCTTACACCTCTTTTATAAAGTTCAATAGGCATCTTGACATACCTTTTTCAGATATAGATATTGCATGGCTAAAGCGTTACGAGTTGTGGATGAAAGAACAAAATTTATCAGTTAGCACCATAAGCACACGAATCAGGCATTTGCGGGCAATTTTTAATTTAGCCATTGTAGAACATTCCATCAAAAATGATTGTTACCCATTCCGTGCCTACAAAGTTTCAAGATTAAACAGACAGACCGCAAAACGGGCGATAAGCAAGAAAGACATCCAAAAGGTTATTCGCTATCAGGGTCATACGGCTATGGAACGTTTGGCTATAGACGTGTTCACATTCTCCTATCTGAATGCAGGAATCAACTTTATAGACATAGCTAAGCTGAAACACTCCAATATCAGAGACAACCAACTTTTCTATAATAGGGAAAAGACTAAGAAACTAATTTGTGTGCCACTCCAAGCAAAAGCAATAGAAATAATCACTAAATATAAGGATGAAAAATCACCCTACGTGTTCCCTATCCTTTCACCTTTCCATAAAACAGAGGTACAAATAGCCAACAGACTACATAAAGTATTGGCGAAGATTAACAAATACCTCAAAAAGATAGGTGAAAAACTTAGGTTGCCCTTACCCCTCACAACATACGTTGCGAGGCATTCATACGCTACAGTTTTAAAACGTGCAGGAGTTTCTACAGCCATTATTAGTGAATCATTAGGCCATAGTTCCGAAAAAATAACGCAGGTTTACTTGGACAGTTTCGATAATGAACAGATAAACAATGCAATGAAGAACCTGCTATAAAACAAAAAAAGTCTGTAGTCTGAAAAAGATTGCAGACTTTTATTTTATTTTGCAGTATAACTAATAACAACGCACTATGTCAAAAGAAGAACTGCACAAAATCGAAGAACTGCCCGATTTGAAAGTGGCTTGGCATGAAAGCCACAAATGCCTTGATGAGCCGCTTTTGGAATATGTGTGGGAAGTAGCCAACCACTTCCTGCCCGATTATGAAGATACGGATATGGGAATGACACCCGTAGAATCATCTGCACCTGCCATTTTCGCCAACAGGTATGCGGAAAGGAACTTGTCCGTTGAAGAAAGGTACGAAAGAAGCAAAGAAATGAAAACGTTCAAAGGGACTTTGGAAGAATACAAAAAACGTGAATATAGAAAGTTGGACGATTCTTTCAAAGAGAAGTTTCTGGCCAATGAAGACTTACAGAATACCATTGAAGCGTATAAGTTAGACATTAGCAAGTTTTGGTATCTGCTTCTGTTCGTATATGATTTTATAGAGGATATTGGTACAAACGCACCTGCATTAAATAAGTCTGTATTGGAGGACTTTAGCTATTTTCATGCCAATCTATTGGAAGCTACAAGTATCACCCTAAAAAAGAATAATAGGAAAAGTTATGCCGTTGAAAGGGAGGACACAATCAAAATCATTCAAGCAGCCTTGCAGCATTTTGTCAATACATATAACGATATTATACATAATGAACAAGATAGAGAAGTTATGATTAAACAATTAAAGGACGTAGGCTTAGAGGGCTTCATCAGAAATGACTTATCGTCAAAAATCAGCTTTACGGACAAGTTCTGTCTTGACATATCCTATAAGAAGTGGAAGTTTACGGATATGTTTCTATTTTTTATTGAGAGAAGAAAGGCTACCACCATACCCAACAAAAAGGTAAAGGTATCTAAAGACAAATGGATGTTCGTTTCAAGGCTTATCTACACCGTAGGATATGATGGCAAGAGATATAATGAGGAATACGATTCAGAGGGCAACAAGAACAGGATGCTGTCCAATCTCCTTAGAAGATACAAGAATGAGAAATTTCCGTCTGTCACAGCCAACAACTATATGGTAGTTTCTTAAACTGCACACATAAGACCATATCAGAAATGCGTACCGAAAGGACTGTTCTTTTGGGTACGCATTTTTTTTGCGTACTGGAATGGGCACGTTTTCTACACACATGGGCATTAGGTAAAATGCTTTGTTACCCCTTATTTCTGCCCTAATTTTGCAATGTCAAAAGGGAACAAACGAGTGAGTGCGCATAGCTTTAGTAGTTCTTTAATGGCTTAATAATTAATATGTGAAATATCTAAAATTAGGAATTATGAAAAATTTAAAATTTGCAGAAGCATTAAATAGTGAAGTAGAAAACGTAGTAGAGAACACTAAAGTCAGTGCAGCATTCGTGCTGGAACTGAAAGAAGCATTCCTTATGTTTCCCGTCAGAACAGATATGCGTTTCAAACAATCTTCAAAAGGTGAACTGATTATATCGGTTACGGTTGTTTACGCTACTGGCATGACACAACATTTTGAGGGTGCAGGAGATGCAGACCTTATATCGGCAATACATTTCGGCATGGCTAAAATAATAAACGGTTTGCACGACTACAAAGCGGAGGAACATGAGGTGGAGATTGCCCAAGAGGGAGAAAACCTGATAATGGAACTTTTCAAACAATACATGAACTCCACCATGAGGGGCTATATTGAAGCGGACTGGTACAACAACAGCGGTGAGCGTTACCGTTGCGTGAGATTTTCTTCCACATTCAACGGGAATGTAAAGTTCTGCATGAAAGCAACGGATGAAGTGAACAGCCTTATCTGTGAAGCCTGCAAACCCGAATGGATGAAGAAATCAGAAGCGGAAGCCAAACAACAAGTTCCCGAACAGAATGAAGTAGCCTAAACAATCAGCTTTGAAGAAAGTCGAGGGAACAACCTCTCTCGGCTTTCTTTTTTAATCGGAACAGAGAAAATGAAACAGATACAGTTTACTCAAACATATAACAACGAAGCTGCACACAGACAAGTGAAGCTGTTGATGAAGCAGCACAAGCAGCTTTATATCCAAGTGAACGGTGAAGCATGGATTAGCAGTCAAGGAGTAACGAGTATAAGATACCAACTCAACGCACAAGGCTGGCAGTGGATTCTTAATTATCTGCAAACGGGAGATTATGAGGATTTTGGAGTATTCCCGTCCAAACTATCCATGCTATGTAACCAAGAGGATGTGGTAAAAGAACTAATAGAACAGAAATACAATATTGCAAGAATCCCTTTTTTAAGGGAAACCGAAGCCTATATAAGACTTAGAGGGCTGTTCCGTTTCGGAAAACTCTTTTTCAGCATAAGGAGAAGCGATAAATTTATAGATTATTTAAACAGCAAAGAATTATGATTACCCTACATGAAGGTCAATACCTGTCTGACGTAATGAGTGAGATTCCGTCAAACTGCATACTTTCCAAAAGAATACCCGGCTGTGGTGCTACTACTTTGGAGCTTGAAACTCAAAGAAATTCCATTATCGTAGTACCTAATGTGCCCGTCATCAAAAGCAAGTGCGGCAAATACAGCAATCTGTTAGGTGTTTATGAAGATGTTACAACAGATAAGATTCGCAATTATTTAATTAACAATAGATTACATAAGATAATGACTACTCCCGAAAGTTTCGGTAAAGTAAAAACAGCTTGCAGCGGTATTGACATTTATAATCATTTCTTCCTGCTGATGGATGAATGCCACCAACTAATTAAGGATGTGGATTACAGAACGGACATAGTGCTGCCCATGAATGACTTTTTCCGCTTCAAAGGTAAGGCTCTTGTTTCCGCCACTCCTATCGGATTCAGTGACCCAAGATTTAAGGAGTTTGAAACAGTGGAAGTAAGTGCCGATTATGATTACAGACAAGAAATTGCGGTTACACATACTTATAATATACACAAGGCAATAAGTGAATATTTAGACAATCACACAGAGGGAACAGTCTGCTTTTTCGTCAATTCTGTGGTAATGATTTACTCCATAATGAAACAATTCGGCATATTGGAGGATTCTACCGTTTACTGTGCGCCCAAAAGCCGTTTGAAACTGAAAAATGAATACTCCTTTGATAATGCTTATAATGATTGGAACGCAGATACCATGAAGAAATATAACTTCTTCACTGGCAGATTTTTTACGGCATTCGATTTGGATTTGCCTTATCAGCCCGATTTGGTAATGGTTACAGACCCTTATAATTCCGAATATACCATACTTGACATAGATACGGACTGCATACAGATTTGCGGAAGATTCCGTAATGGCATAAAATCGGCAACACATATCTATCGGGTGAATCCCGAAATGGTAATTCAATCCAAAGAGCAAATAGAAAAGCAAATTTCAGAACAAGAATTTGCCTACAACTTAATTCAGACATTATATAATAGTGCTGATTACAAAGAATACAAAAATGCTTTCGGTGAGATTCTTGAAACTGCACCGTTCCGCAAATACCTATATCCCGATTTCACAAAGAACTGGTTTGCCATAGACAATGAAATTAATTCCGTATTGGTGAACAACAGATACCAAGCGAAGCAGGAAATAATGAACTGGTACAATGACTGCCATTTCTTCAATCCCACATTTGAGAATTGCGAATATAATGAGAATGACGAGAAATTAAAGATTGTCAAGGCTGCACGCTCGGTAAAGGACAAGCGCAGAAAAATGGTGCAACTTCTTAATGAGATGGAAAACCCTGATTCGGAATACGCCTTAGATTTCATTAATGACATGCGGAAGATTGACCCTTTCATTGTGGAAGCGTTTGAAACTTTGGGCAAAGAGAGGATAGAGGAACTTAACTATTCCGAAAAGAAAATCAGGGAAGAAATGATTCTCACACAACGTAAGGGGAATAAAGTTGTCAGACTGGTTAAGAATATATTCAAGGTTGGCAACAGATATTCCAATGAGAAAATAGTTAATGAATTAACGAGAATATTCGAGATGTTGAACATGCACCCCGAAGAAGATATAGAACCTAAACTTATTATGCTCTATTACCGAGCTTCCTCTTGTTGGGTTGGTAAAAAGAGAGGTTATCAATTAATTAGTGAGATAGTCTGACTATTACCAACAAAATCTCATTTTTTTGTCTTTCTATACCCGATACAGAAATTGAAGAAAATGTTGGTAGCTCCCCCCGATAACTAATGAAACAGAGTAATTTTCTTACCAACTGATAACAGACAGCCGCAGGAAATTCTTGCGGCTTTTATTTTTGGTGCAGAACCACAATAGCACATTTTTCCGATTCTGACTTTCTGAAAATTTCCACTTTAATAAGAATTATATAGCCTATACTTTATAACATGCCACATATAACCAATGACATTAAAAAGACTATCTGATTAAAGAATCACCTATATGCAGTTTAGCTAAAAATCAAGAGAACAGGTATATAAGGTACTTAATACAGAAATCCCCCTCCCCATTCAACCAGTGACCTAAAATATATAAGAGTGTCTGCCTTGCGTGTCCACAACCTCCAATAGTCCCCCTCCATACATTGATATAAAAAGAATTATTAATCATTTAAACTTTTATCATTATGACAAATTTAGTTATCATGCCTGCAAAGGCAAAAAAGGGAATGGGATGGAGTGATTTTGCAGAAGAGGCCACCATCATTGAAGAAACCGTAAAGCCTGAAAGGGCTAACCACTTTATTGAGGCCAACACCATGGAAATTGACCTGCAACACCTCAAAAGTGACTGCATTGTCCCCGTGTTCAGCAAGGACAATGAACTGACCATCTCACACAACGCATTCATTGAAACGGTGTGGGAGGCGGCAAACTCTTTCTTTACAGGGGAAAGAATTGAAAACCCTGAAATCAGGGTAAGCCACATCGTCAAGGGGAGGATTCCTGAAGCCATCCACAAGCCTGCAAACCAACTCTTAGAGAGTGACAAGACGCAGTACTTTGAAAGGATGATGTTCTGCATTGAAGTCCCCACCATCCATGAAACGGTGGAGGGGAACAAGCTCGCACTTTCAATAGGCGGGGTGCGTGCTTACAACCACATGAACCTTTACTGCAAGAAAACCGTGGAGAAATTCAAGGTCTTCATTGGATTTAAAAACATGGTTTGCTGTAATCTATGTGTCTCAACGGACGGCTATCTAAGTGGCTTGGAGGTTTCAAACACGGGGGACCTGTTCCGCTCCATCTTGGAAATGTTCCATGCCTACAATCCTGCTAAGCACATCCATTTGATGCAGACCCTTGGAAACAGCCATTTAAGTGAGCACCAATTTGCACAAGCCATTGGAAAGATGAGACTTTACCAGTGCCTGCCACAAGGTTACCAGAAAAGCGTCCCAAGGCTGCTTATTACCGACACGCAGATTAACAGCGTCGCAAAAGCCTACTTTCAGGACGTGAATTTCAGGTGTTCGGACAACGGGCTGTCCATGTGGAAGTTCTACAACCTCCTTACTGGGGCAAACAAAAGCAGTTATATAGATTCTTTCTTGGATAGAGCCTATAACGCCACTGAAATAGCCACGGGCATCAACGCGGCCTTGCACGGAGACGGGCGTTATAGTTGGTTTATTGACTAATTAACGGGAGGACATCTGTTTATTCAGGTGTCCTTTCTTTTTTGACCACTTTAAAATACTACAAGATGGAAGATGATGGGAAATTGATATTATGGGGCACGTTGGTAGTTCTCCTTCTGATAATAATTGGTGTCATTAATCCCTTTTTGCTGATACTGATTTTATCCATCCTTATTTATATGCAATCATAGCCGTACTTATTTTATTGGAATGTGACAAAGCTTGAAATCTCTGTTATCACTATGCCGTTTACAGAAACAGAAAAGTTTGTCACATTCTGATAGCTCCAAGAAAAACGGACTGCAAGCAAATTCCAAAACGAAGTGGAAACTGTCTTTTTAAAAAGGCATGATATGGCTTGTAGTTTATGGCATGTGCGATTTTTGGGAACTGTTTATAAGCTCTGAACAGCCGCGCCTGTACACCATATCCGAAAACCATCTATGGCCTTTATAACTGACAGCAGGTATGAACTTTGAAAATTATCACCTTATATGACCACTTTAATTTTTTATACCGCCATGAAGTTATGAGGAAAAGGAACTGGTTTCATTGATTGCTTGGTTGGACGGCAAACCTATACACCTTTTATTATATATAAGAGAGATTCATTTTTCTATCCGTGGAACCTGCGGGTACTTTTTTCGGGAAGAAATCTTCTCATAGACCCCGTTCAAAAAAAAGTACTTGCTTATTTACTTATCACAGATATGTTTTAGAACATATAATTTTATATTCATCAAATTTTTGGTTTGGCCTTTCAAAACCTTTTGCTAACTTTGCACTCAATTCCAATTACTTAAAGTGTTAGGAGTTGGAAGGACATAGAAAACGAAAGGGCGTTTAGCAATATTATCCCTCATTGGAATCTGGACAATTCTTGACTGTGGATAATGGGCAAATGAACGTCTGCGTCTGTGATATTTATATCCTTTAGACAAGGAATATTATATCATTGGGCGTGGACTTTGCTTATTATACAGTCAAGGCAGTCCAGAACTCTTAACGTACAAGATTTACGATAAAGAGAGCCTCAATGAGATAATAAGCCAAAGTTCCCACGCCTTAAATTTTTAACCGCTTTCATCTGGGAATTGGGAGGCACAACAAAAATCAACATGGATGAAGGCTTTTATATCCAGTCTATAGACATTAAATTAGATGAGACTGTCAGGTCATTAACTAAAATTGCGGCAATGTACCTTTCAGGTAGCATTGCAAACGGGATTGTTTTGGCACAAAACGAAAATCCAAACATCAAAATATACAAAAACAAGATTGAATTTGGAAAATGCTATAATCCTGAATTTCTCGGTTTTTCAGGTAATATAATGACAAATTATTTTATGGAATTTGGGAATCTTGTTTATTACTATGATGATTCTTTCAAATGTTCCATTTGGAACAAACAACTTGACTACAAGGGTTTCTTTGCGCCAACAGAGCCTGACAACGAGTATATCTTCAATATGATTTATCCAAAATTCGCTTAACATGATGACTATTACAAAAACTCAAGGTGTACAAACTTCCAACCATTTAACTTGTACTTGGATTCAAGAAGTAATTCTTGATTTTAAACAAACGGTAAAATGTCCTATTGGAAAAGTGGTTATAGACGCAGAAAAAATAACTTTCTATAAATTCGGATTGGTCATGGGAGTTGCAAGACACTCAACTGCTGGATTAGTATATTCCAACGGACATTTAAACTATGAAGGCAAAGAGCTACCTGTAATGAAAAATGAAGCACTATGTATAGAGTTATTCAAACTATTTAATTTGCGTAATCCATTTGGGTGTTGATATGTTATCGGCCTATTTGTTTAAATAAATTCAATGTTTTAGGAAATTTAGAAGCAGAAATTAATTGAATATATGAAACTTAACGACAATATTGCTACAGATTTTGGAAGCCTTGTGACCTTGGCATTTATGACTTTTGCCGATAGTGAAGACGATTCTGTAGATTTTGATTCTATGGAAATGGAGTTATTCAATATTATTTCCGAAATCAAAAGTGGCAAACCTTATGGAACGGATTACTTCTCTCAAAAAATGATGGTTATATATTTACAATCATTTACAACAGGAGCAGTTGCTTACCAAAGTTCTCAAATCCCCCTACAAGCTATTATCAAGAAATTAGCACAAGAAATAGTAGATAAATCAACCCATGCCGAACGCGAATATTGTAGAACGGTATTTAATGATTTTATACAGAAGCTATCCATCGGCTTTAATAAGCCAAATTTAGTATCAATGTTTAGTAGCTGTGCAATCAGCTTGGATTTAAGAGGAAAAAGCAAAAGCTGCTGAGCTGTTAATTACTGCTTTTACAGAAACAGCAAAAATACAATTTCCTCAAAACTACCTAAAGCAAGCTATCCAAGTTTTGACGGCAGATACAAGCACCTTACCTGACAGTGATACTTTTGCTATTAATGATATTTACAAATTAGGAATAGAAATACAAAGAAAAATAGTTCATCATAAATATAACATGAAAAAGACTATCATCCTTTCAATCAGCATAGCTACATTCATAGCTTGCAGTCCCACTAAACCAAAAGCAGGACAAGTTTCCACCATAGACAGCACTTTGCAGGTAAGAGTTGATTCTATCCTGCAAAACAAGCTATCCGAACTTGATGCGACAGCAGGGCAAGTTATTGTAATGGAAGTGCAGACAGGAGAAATCAAAGCTTCCGTGGGTGCTGATTCCATGCCGCAAGAATCGGGATTGGTGCGTACCGCTTCACTTCTCGCTGCATTGGAAACAGGCAAGGTAAAACTGTCTGATACCATAGATGTTGGCAATGGTATTTTAGCCATTGGCAGAGATACATTGTATGACCATAATTGGCATAGAGATGGATATGGAAAAATCACCGTGGAACAAGGATTCGGGCTTGAATCCAACATCGCCAATTACAAAATAGTGAGAAAGGCATTTAAGAATGAACAAACCCTTGCGGAATCACTTGCAAAATACGGTTATCAAGTGAAAGACACAAGTTTGGTTTATAACTCTTTAGGCTATGGCATACCCACTACTCCGTTGCAAAACTTGACTTTCTTCAATGCAGCAAGTAAGACAGCCATTAAGCAAGCATTGGAATACGCTGTTTCTGATGGATTAGCCAAGCCTACCCTGTCCGATAAGGTCAGAGTAGCAGGAGCAACGGGGACTATTCAACTTCCAAACGGTGAATATGCCGTAGAATTTTGCGGTTACTTCCCTGCCGATAATCCGAAATACAGTATCATTGTTTCCATTAACAAGAAGGGATTACCTGCAAGTGGTGGACTGATGGCAGGTGAGGTGTTCAGGCAGATTGTTGATTATATGGCAACGGAATAATTGCTATCTTTACCATTAATTACAAAAAGCAATGAACGAACAGTTTAAATATAAACATCTACCCACTATTAGCAACTTACCATTAAGGCAAAAAATGGCGGTTCTTACTGGTGCAGGAATAAGTGCGGAAAGTGGATTGGCTACATTCAGAGATAATAATGGCTTATGGAACCAAGTACAGCCGCTACTATCCACGCTGACTTGAAAGCTACCTGCCACTTCATTCTTGCAAAACTGTTTCCGATGAAAGTTTCAAAGAAGAAAGCAATTATTGCAAGTTGAGCCTAACCATGCACACTTTTTATTGGCAGAATTGGAGAAATGGCATGATGTCACAATCATTACGCAGAATGTGGATAACCTGCATGAAAGAGCAGGAAGTACACACGTTATTCATTTGCATGGGGAACTAACTAAAGTAACATCTTCCAAAGACAGATTGAATCCTTGCTGCATTAAAGATTATCCTTTGGATAAACCTATCCGGTTGGGAGACAAGGCAGCGGATGGTTCACAACTAAGACCTTTCATTGTATGGTTCGGAGAATATGTTTATGCTATGGAGGTAGCAATGAATTATGTCAACAGTGCAGATATATTTGTGGTAATCGGAACGTCTTTGACGGTGCATCCTGCCGCTAATTTGGTGGAGTATGCTCATCCCGAAGTTCCTAAATTTATTATTGAGCCTAACGACTTGAATATTCCTAATGGCTATATTCATATAAAAGACTCTGCCACTAAAGGAACGGAAAGGCTAATAGATGAACTTATTACTTTATAGAATACTGTATGTCAAAAGAATATGGGAATTAGTAAAGAATTGCAGATATTAAGAGTTTTAGATGGTATCGTCTTTGACTTAAAAGAGAAAGAAGAGTATGATATTATCAAGAAACTGCATGAAGGTCTGTTAGAAAAGGGCATTATTCCACCTATGGAAAGCCTTGAAAAAGGAGAGGTATTCGTAGGCAGCATAGAAGGACATTTGCTATATCGCTTTCTATTAGCTGATAGAAAAAGTAAGATGAAAGAACAATATGTAAATCCAGAACCCTTTTGAAGGGGGTTTCTTTTAACAAATATAAATTAATATAGAAAGGATATGAATAAAAATGCTGTAAGTTTTATGAAAGAGAGAGGAGATTGGGAAGCATTGTTCACATATCTTTATTCTCGTTCTGAATACGATTTAATTATTGAATTGCATACAGAATTAAAAAATAGAAACGAAGACATAAGCTCTTCTATGGAGATGTATGCTTACGATGCTTATGATTATAAAAGTAATCCAGAATCAAGATATAGACCAGAAGATTTTTGATTGATTTAGCATAATTAGACTTTACAATTCGTTTATGCTGGACAAGCAGCATCTAAGAATGTGGTTGATTTACCCCTTTACAGCAGTACAATGTAATTCAGAAGATAAAGATATTCAAGATTACGCAAGAAAAGTCATTAAGAAATCCGGAAAAGTAGAAATCTTACAGACATAAGTTCCGGAGATTCAAGTTAAGGAAATCGGATTGAAGAGGCAACTTTGATATTTTTTAGGTTCTAAATGAGGTGTACAATTATTAACTTTATGGAAAATTGAAACGTGATGATAGAGTGGATTCAGAATTTCTTTTCTAAAAAAGAGGAACGTCCTCTGACATTGCAATTGCCCGCGCTTCCCGAAATTGATATTGTGGACGTGAGAGAGTTTGCGTTAAATAGTTGGAAACTTGGTGAAACCCACGGTTTACCCCATTGGCAAAGGGTGGAACGTAACGGTATCTTGTTAAGTACGGAAATTCGTGAAGGGATTCCATACATCCGTGAAGACGTAAACATAAGAGTAGTACGCCTATTTGCTTACTTGCATGACAAATGCCGTTTAGACAATGGTATGGATTTGGAGCACGGGGTTAGGGCGGCAAGGATACTTCACACTCTTAGAAATACGATACTGAAACAGCTTGCCGATGAAGAGTTCTCACTATTGGAAATGGCGTGCAGGCTGCACACTACAGTATTGAGGACAGGAAACTTAACCGTTGATACCTGCTTTGATGCGGACAGATTGGATTTAGAACGGGTTGGAATTATCCCTTTCCACAATAAAATGGCTACCCAAAATGGGAAATACTGGGCTGTACATTTGGATAAATTTCATCAAGCAATTAAAGAAAAATGACCATAGAAGAAATAAAAGACATCGTTAAGGATATTCCAGAGGGAAGCAAAGGACTTGCAATGGGACACCCGATAAATGAAGACGTTAATTATCATCTTCAACAATTATTATTGAAGTGGGAATCTGATGATGAACTTTTTAATGAAGTGCTTACCTTTTTAGAAAGAAAGGTACGGACAATCAGAGAATATCAGAGGGGAGAATACAAAGGAACTATGTTTGAACACATGACTTTGGAAAAATGGTTAAGCCCTGCAAGAGAAGTTGCCTTATGAGAAGATTGCTATCTATCATTATTGGGCTACTTTGTTTAATAGCTTGCAAAACAGACAAAATATCTGTTCCGCAATATTTTGAATGTTTCAATCAGTCGTATATCTACATAAAGTACAAACAACAGATAAACGGATATACAGTAAAAGTAATGTGACTGCCTTATGTTGTAAAGGACGGAATGACAGGAGAGACAGGAATAGCCACACTTTTACATTTTAAGAGTGCTGATAATGAGTTTAGCATAAACTTGGAAGCAAAGCATATTATTGATACGCTCTGTTACCATTATCCACATTTAAAGGACGGTGATGTGCTTTATTGGAATTATGTACAAAAAGACAGCAATGAAGTGTTACCTAATTACTCTCCATTCTCCTTTTATGATGTGGACTTTGACGGTGAAGAAGAATTACTGATAACGGACTATCAAAGTGACTCATACTCCAATAATACTTATAAAGTTTACAAGATACATGAATATTATGCAGAGTTAATGACAGACGAGCCGTTTGATTACTTGGAAACTTCCACTAAGTTTGATTCTATCAACAAGAGCATTATAACAACAAACATAGGCGGACAAGGCAGTATCTATACTTACACCTACCAACCGAAAGACCATGAAACAATGTATGGTGACAAGCCTATAACCGTTTCCAAATTTGAGTTGGTGAAAGCTGATATTATAGATGATAAAGGACATAGAGTTTTCCAACGAAAAGGAGATAAGTTGGAAAGGTTATCAAACATACGATAGGAAATTCTGAAAAATCGCTCTTATATGGCAAATGATAAACTTATACCAACTTGAAAAATGAAGCAAAATAGCATTTTTATGCTAAATGATTATTTTTCAAAGATATTTCGTATCTTTGCATTGAACGAATATATTATAAAGGCAATGAATGACAAGGTAACATATTGGATTGAAATGTCAGATTATGATTTTGACACTGCCAATGCCATGCTTACAACCAAGCGTTATCTTTATGTTGGCTTCATGTGTCACCAAGTAATAGAAAAGATACTGAAAGCATATTGGAGCAATGTCTTAGAAGAACCGCCTTTAAAGATTCACAGTTTATCAAGGCTGGCAGAGAAAAGCGGTTTGGATAAAGATATGTCAGAAGGACAGTTGGACTTCATAGATGAACTTGAACCGTTGAATATAGAAGTACGCTACCCCTCCTACAAAGAACGGCTATTGAAAAGTCTAACCGCTGACCGTTGCATAGAGTTGATTAAACAAACAGATGAACTAAGAATATGGATAAAGAGCAAGCTATAAAATTAGCACAACGCTATAAAGTCGCAGTTGCAGAACGATTGCCGTTAAAGGCTCTTTACCTTTATGGCTCGTTCAGCAAAGGTAATTATACCGCAGACAGCGATATTGATATTGCTGTTGTTGTGGAACACATGAGCGATAATTATTTTGAGGACACTCCTCTATTGTGGAAATTGAAACGTAAGATAAGTAATCTTATAGAGCCTGTTCTACTTACAGAAGATACAAGCAATCCTTTATATGCAGATATTCTTAAAACAGGAATACTGATATAAAAGGGAAATACCTTTCCGTACAGAAAATATATTAACTAAAATTTCTCATGCAAGACCTTATAGGAAAATTGGTGAAAGATGAACTGAACATGATTGAAATTCAAGGTGGAACTTTAATGGAAGACGCTCTGAAAGAACAGGTGTACATTCCCACCTTTTATATCAGCAAACTACCGATTACGTTTGAGGTCTGGAATGCCATAATGAATGAAGAAAGACAATGTCCTTTCCACCGTATTTAATGGGATGAATACAAACAATTTATCAAACAGCTTAAAGATTTGACAAATATAAATTTTTCTATACCTACATATAACCAATGGGAATATGCTGTGTCCCAAAACAAAATGCTTAGAAGAAATATTTTCAACTCAAAAGAATATTTATCCATTGGACTATTCAATTTAAGAAAGATGGTTCAGTATGATGTGGATGAAAATATAGCATATCAATTATTATGCAGCATGGGAAATGGGCATGAAGAAATATACTTTATACTATCGGCAACGGATATTCATTCACATTCAAGGGACATAGAGAAAATACAAAATATTTTGAATAAAATAAATGAAATAAAGAACTCACCAAATACATATATAAGTTCCGTAGATTCAAATCAAGAAAGTTTATTTGAAGAGGGCCAATTTTAACCAAATTAAAAAAATCATGCAAAATTCAATTCAGGAAAGGAATGCAATAATGAAGCAGGTCAGCAATGAATTAGAAATGCTGTTTGATAAAAAGAATATCAAAACCTTAGAAGAATGGGGAACTTCAATCAAAACAGATTTACGATATAAAGATGCACCTGATTCTTTTATTGATGCTTTATACTATAAATTAGCACAACCCATTGGTTTCTATTATAATTTGCGTCCCCTAATAAAAGCTAATATAATTAAGGGAAAAACAGGAGTTCCGAATTATAAAGACTTGGCTGATTTTGAAGATGTTCTCAATAATTCGTATTATACTCCGCCTTGGTTAGCAGGACCAGACCCCATGATGAATACTAAACTTATATATAACCATTTGATAAAAGATAAGAATAGATTCTTAAATACCTTCAATAAGTATGGTTGGGGTGTTTCTGTTCCTATAGGAGTATCTACAGGAACTATTGGATTCTCTGACAATGAATGATTTAACATAATTAAACCTTACATTTCGTTTATCTATTAGTATTATTGAATAGATGGTATCTTTACAATAAAAGGAGAGTAATGTTGCTACTCTCCCTTCTGAGAATTAGAGGTTTGTCTAGTAAACCTCAAAGCCTTATTAGGCTCTTGCAATAGCTAACTTTGCTAGCTAAGTAACTGCTAAATTAGAGTTGTGCCTTAGTACGGATTGGCAATCCCAACAACTCTAACAGACGTAGATTTAACATCTTGGTTAGCATATTGGGACATACCTGCGATGCTGCGAATATTGGGGTCGCATCGCTAAGTAATCTTCCGCACAAACTAGCTGTGCTAAAAGTTATTACCATAGCTTTATTCTCCATATCGATTTCACTAATAGTAGTTTATGAACCGTAATCACTCTACTATGAACTAACCACCATAGTTAGCTATTGCAAAGATACCATATTTTAAATACTTCGAGAGAAGCGTTTGAAGAGGGCTGTATTTAACATAATTAAATTTTGACTATCATTATGATTACATTGAAAAGCCCATTTGAAGTATGGTGGACAACAGCAGAGGAATTTACAGAAAATATTCCAGCTATATCCACTATTGGATATTTAGTAGATATAAATGATAAAGAGATAACATTAGCGCGGAATATTAATGACGGAATATTATAGGACTTTATTCATATCCCTATGAATAAGGTTACTTAGTACGGCAATCTGTAATATCGGTAGAAGGGACAACTTTTATATTCTGGTTTACCATTAATATATACTTGAGCAGTTATAATTCTATTGCCGGAATATGCAATATCATAAAGTTTATGAGCAGTTTTATCTTCACCAATGTAAACCATATCTCCTTTTATCAGTCTCTCTTTTCTCATAATTGATAATTTGGAACAAAGATATGGTTTTAATCTAAATGATAAAAATTTATATAGAGGTTTTATACCTTTGGGAAAGATATGTAAACCCCGATGCAATAGGAGAACCATTTGAAGAAGGATGATTTTAAACTTAAAAGCATAAGATAGATAATTATGGGACTAATAATTTTACTATTTAAAAGAAAACTTTCGTCTTTAGAACGTGCAGGAGTGCCTAGAGGTGAACGAAACTCTCCAAGTCCATATAAATAGATTGGGACTGTTTCTGAGATAACAGATTAGACAATGAAAGTAGATGGCCCACAATTTGGTAATTTCATAGATAAAAAGTCTGAATAGGCTGTATTTAATTATGCAGAAGACCCTACCAAAGTTTTAAAAGTCTATGCCATTAATAATGATGGTTTTCCTAATATAGAAGCTGTCAGAGAATTTCATAAACATTTTATGAAGCGTAATTAGATTCCGTTTACTGTTAAAAACAAATTCTATGGCTATCTTAAAGGAAACAATGGTATTTTTCCAGTTTACATGTAGAATAAAGTAACTCCTATAGTTGGAAAGGATGATGCTTGGTATGAGTAGCACATTCTTCCTAGACTAAAAGAATAGTTAAAGTCAAAGGGATATTTAGAAACAACCAAAGATACATATTCAAATGGAAAGTTCAAAATATCAGACTTGACAGAAGAAAACATGGCTTTAGATAGTGAAGGAAATTTCTTATTCTTTGACCCATAGGTTTAGCGTTTCGGAGGAGTTTTAGGTAGGCGACATAACATTAACCTAAAAACTTTAAAAGATTTCCATGAATGACAGCCGCTATTGCACTTCTTGCAAATAGGAGTTATATATCCTCCCTCAAAGACAAGACGTCCTTTTGAATCCGTTTCTTTTAAAATGGATATATGTCCACCTACAGCCGGATTTTTTGCAGTAAAGGAAGTGTTGCAGCAAGGGCAAACTTTTATCATTCGTGTAAGAAAATTGGCCTTATGACAATAATCTATCCACGATTGATAACCGTATAATTGTGCTTTATCTTCGGAAGTTCCCGCTGTTTGCAGGCATGATACTTTTTTATTCAATAAGTCTTTGAGATTCATGCAAATATTTTTGGAACAAAAGTAAAAAAACTATTAGAATCAGAGAATAAATTTAACATGTTTAAACTTAAAAATCAACTTATCTATAAGTAATATTGAATAGATGATTAATGAGAATAAGATTTGTTAATTACTTGTTTTGCAACCAACTGATTATACAATGTTTTGCAACATCATATAACAAGTTGGCAACAAACACACTCAATATAATAGTCTAACTCATAGTATTTCATTGTTATTCTCATTAATCATCTATTCAAATATAGTAAAAATAATACGGTTTCATCACTAAACAATGATAAAACCGATATTTTACAAAAAAAACAGCTACTTATTTCAGGAATAGTAGGAGGGATATTTATCAAAACATATAGAAAAAAAATGAAACAAGTTAAAGTTAATGTGGGGAATAAATCATATATTTGCGATTTATTAGAATCAGAAGAGGATAGAAGAAAAGGTCTAATGGGAGTAGAAAATCTTCCTTAATAATCAGCAGCACCATAAAACAAAAAGCCAACCTACCCAATTACGGATAAGTTGGCTTTTTTCAGTTCTAAACAAACATCTTATTAACTACAAAACTATGTGTTACACAAGCATATTTATAGATGCAAAGAATACAAAACAATAAGAGTAGATTTTTCAGCAGGTAGATTTGTGAGAAGAAATAGCCTTATATACCCATTACAGATTTCTATACCATTATTATATTATGCAATGGCAATACAATATATGAATACTTTTTTAGTGGAGGGAAAGCTACACTGTACTATTATATATTATATCAGTAGATAGATAAAAAACTGATAGTCAAAAGCAAAACTATAAGAAAGATTCATTGCATAATAGTATTATATTGACTAACTTTGTGGTGCAGTTCAATGCTGCAAAGAGATTATTTATTTAATGTTGAATTTATCTTGGATTTCATCGGAGAGTTAAACCATCAGGTAAACCATGATGTAAACCGAAAAAGGGAACAATAAAACCTGAAAGAGACAAGACAACCGTAAGATTCGTTAGCTCAGCCGGTTACCTTTGAAAGCAGAGCCGTAGGCAAGGCTTTTAAAGGTCTTGAGAGCACAACACTTTTAATGTTGGGGTCTTGGGTT
>ENA-OROD01000386-OROD01000386.1-human-gut-metagenome-genome-assembly--contig:-NODE-386-length-43609-cov-7.012192_pt1 | contig 43609 bp, 44 predicted proteins | sample MGYA00242123_ERZ509038 | MGnify/ENA primary metagenome ERZ509038 (study PRJEB26280, sample SAMEA2338719) | human gut metagenome | biome: human gut; feature: human-associated habitat; material: faeces... | reverse complement strand
CCTTGTCCAATGCGGCGTCTTTCATTAAAATCCACTGACTTTGGTGTTGACCCAAGAAAATAGAGACACAGGCAGACGCTCTTAAGATTTCTGGTATTTCTACTATCCGTTCATGGAGTATAACGGATCCTCGCTCAGACTCAATAATTTGTGGCGTAGTCCGGATGTGGAGTATAAAAACTTCTGATACTGCAAATATATCCAGAGAACAAATGCGCGACGCAACTACCAACAGGGGAGGGCGCACTAACGCAAAAAAACAGAGTGGCTCATCCGTCAGATCTTCTACTCATCAAAGGTCTGGATCTACACAAAGTCTTTCAGGAGATCAGAGTAAATACAAAACCCAGAGTATAGAAAGTGAAGATTTCTAATTTCTTTATACTGGTTGCTGGAATGCTTTTGGGCAATCCCAGCAGCCAAGTATTTGGCGAAATACACCATAAAGGTAATTATTTTTATATTGTATCTTATGCGCGAATATATTCGAACAGCAGCATTTCAGAAAAAAATGCAATGACAAGAGCTGAATTAGGTGCTCAGAATGAATTCGCAAGATATGTTATTAGTCAAAAAATCTCACTGCCTGACAAACTTGGCCCCATAGCGGATAAAGTTAGGGATAATTTTCTTTGTGATTATATTTCAGGAACTATAAAAAATGCGAAGATAGTAAGATCTCTCGTTTTAAAAGACGGGCGTGCGTGTTGTGTTTTGGAAATCCCGGAAGAGAATATGGAGAATTTCCCCGCTATTGACTTAAAAAATGACACAAAGCGTCTTATTGATGGTCTGGAAGACAATAGATTGTTGCGCTTTGAAGTTGCCAAAATTTTAGGATATCCAGGAGTTAGGTTGGTTCCAGAGACAAGTAAGATTGAGGCCTGCTATCAGAAACTTCCTTTAAAATCAGTACCAGAATCGTGGATATTAAAAAACTTTGGTACCTTGCAGGTTGAAAAGATAGATGATAATGGGCTTATTTCAGCGGCTGAAGCATTTGTGGGAATTGATAGTGTGTTTAAAAAAATTGTCGGTGAAATATCAAAAAGGGGATATAAATCATGTGCTGCGTTTCTATCTGATATAGAGCTTCCATTGACTGCTTCTGCGGGAACTATCATTCCTTGCGTTGATACTGGCAGTGAAATACCGATAGTCAAAATATTATCGGAAAAAAATCATCAATTAGTTTTGAGAATTCTACAAAAAAAAATAAATATGCTGATGCCGCCCTTGCAGAGTTTTCAAGTTCCCAACCGAACTTTGCCAAAGTTAGAGAATACGGATTGTGCTCGTTGGTGGACTCAGTTTCCGATACTATTTTCAATCTGATTGGCAGAACTTACGAGGAGGAGGGTGACTGGGATTGCGCAATATTGTTTTATGCTCAAGCAATTTCTATAAATAAAGACACTCCCTATGCAAAAGCAAATTTGGCGAAATGCTTCTATGAAATGCAAGACGCTGATTTAGCAATTTATTGGGCTAATCAAACGCTTGAGTCAACAAAACAGCCCGAATGGTCTATTCAAAGAGCAAAAGATATAATAAGATTAATTGAAGAAAATGAGAAAAAATAAAATAGTTCAAGTCGTGTTTCTGTATTTAATGCTTCTTATGTGCGGTTGTACGACAAATACTACGGATAATAGCCTAATGTTTGGTGAGAATGGAAGCCCTAAGATTATCATAGGTGATATTCAGGCGAGTAAGGCAGACATTCATTCGGTCTTAATGAAAGTATTGCGGGAGAGAAGGTGGAATGTTTTGGACGATGGCAACCCTATTGTAGTCGAACAACTAAACGGCTCCCAGCATGCAAAGTTGAAAATATATATTTATAGCGGGAAAGTTGTAGTTGACTCAATAGGGTCAACTCGTGCCGGACAGCCTTACGTTCCTCTAAGCTACATGGAATACATACGTAAATCTTTAGTTCGTGACCTGCGAATGAACGAATATGAACGTTACAATAAAATATAAGTTTAAAATGAGATATTTATCTTTTATATTTGCATCAATTTTATTTTCTACGGTTCTATGTGCAGAAAATGAAACGGACAAGTGTAAGTATTGCGGATCCAGCGCCTATGGCAGCTGCACTAGAAGTCCTATCAAGATCCATGTGCACATAGGCGATTCAGAGAAATGCGTATATTGTGGTAGCCATGCATATGGTAGTTGTACTAGAAGCCCATACAAGGTTCATAAGCATGGGCACGGTCAAGACAAATGCGTGTGGTGCGGCTCAAGATCTGTGGGTAGTTGTACAAGAAGTCCATCCGGCAGGCATGAGAAATAAATGGGTGTTGAAATGATGTTTCAGTTAACCTAATTCTAATGCGTAATATTGCAGGGAATCCATCAATAGAGAAAAAGTGTCTTGCGCGACATTTCAAAAAATCCATTCGCAAGAAGAAACGGGTCTGTAGGGCATCCATCTTATTGCACATTAAAGAATTTTTTTGAATTTTTTAAAAAAGGCGCATTTTGTTCCAAAAATTTTACTAACATAGACGCTCAACGGACATCTCCAAATTCGCAATTTTCTGTCTAACACTTTTGTCTTATTTTATAATGTGATTAGCAATATGCCCAACAATAATTATTAGTCCAATTCTAAAATTTTATTTGCAAGTATCAATACTTATAATCAAGGCTGATTTATTGGATAGTCGAATATTTGCCTGCTTTATGCAATACTATTTATATATTGTACTTATTGCGGGTTTATAATTTAAGGCTGGATATTTGGATATCGTATTAGCATCTCCGGAGTAATACATGGCAGCGACATATTATGTCGCATATTTGTATTATATTTTTGCACGTGGATAAAAAATATGAATACAAATAACTTAGAAGACATTGGAGAATCCCCTGACAAGTTCGACGTAAAAAGAATTTCAACTTTCTTTGTATCGAATTTGATAAGAAGCGGAGATTTTATTCTGAATGAGGAATTTTTAGATATGATCTCTTGTTACTACGGCTATTCTGGAAAGTCCTTTCCCGAAGAAGTCAAAAAGATTATCAAAAATTTTCTTTTAAAAAAAAGGATAAAGAAAAAAAAGACTAAAAAGATAATAAATAAATATAATGGAATGTGGAGGAAATTTTTTTATGATATATCCCTTATGGCAAACGTGCCTATTAAAGAAATCGAGAGTGATTTGACTGAAGCTCTAAAAACAAAAGTCTTACAAGAACTCGTAGATTATTTTAATCTATCGTCTATTAATCTGCTCAGCAAAAGAAACAGTGATATAAAATCGTTCTTCTCCCTAAACGATATACAACTCCGCATAATTTTAGTTTCAATAATAATCTCGGAATCCAAAATGTTGCAGAATTATATTAGGGAGCTCGACGAATTAGAGCGCCGAAAGGCTATTTCCGGAATGGTTGATACATCAAGTAAAATAGTTATATACGAATTATTGAGTTCATCAAAGCTAAAATCATTACAAATCTTAGACAATAAGAATCTTGTTTTAAAAGAGATAAAAGAATATATAATTGGTTTAGATGAGAGTTTTGTAACGAAAATCATAAAGGAAGATCTTGAAACAGATAACTTATACAACATAGAAACATTCAATGTTTCAGATGTATCTAAAAATATAATCTTAAGACTATTAAAATTAGATAAACCTGTAAAGATTCTGCTATACGGTGAACCTGGATCAGGGAAAACCGAGTTCGCAAAGTCAATAATAAAGGCAAGTGGCAATAGTATCGCGACCCCGATCTTTCCCAACGAATGCAATCAAGAAGAGAGGTTTTATAGATGTTCAATGGCAGAGTACGTATCGCATAAGAAGGGAAGAGTTGCACTCATAGATGAGTGCGATGATATAATCTCGACAGATTACTCGTTCCGAAAAAAAAGCGGCATCGATAAAGAATGCATAAATAGTATATTTGACCAAATGGAAGGGAAAAGCATTTGGATAACGAACTCTATAAATTTTATAGATAAATCTATTTTACGGCGGTTTACATACAGCGTAGAGTTTAACGGCCTATCCAGAAATCAAAAAATAACCTCTTTGAAAGGACTATTAAACTCGTCCGGGATTCCGCGCGCAATAAATGCGGAAGATTTGTATAATAGGCTTCAGAAGTATTCATTGCCTACCGCCGGGATTCTATCTGCGGTAAATTTGGCCTACATTGCTGCCCAGGCGCCACAAAGTGGAGAATTGTTGGAAATAATAGATGACATAGCAAAAGCGCAGAGCACTTTGTTAAACGGCAGCGTGCCTAAAAATGTTCGCAGATATAAACCTGATACACATTTCGATCCCTCAATTATCAATATGGATATACCATATGAAAAGCTCATATATGCATTAAAAAGTTACGACAATAAGCTTAAAGAAAAATCGGCAAATTGTCCTATGAATCTGATATTTGAGGGGGTGTCGGGAAGCGGAAAGACTGAGCTTGCGAAACATATCGCGCAAGTCTTAGACAAAAAAATAATATTAAAAAATATGTCGGACCTGCAGTCGGCATTTGTCGGTGAGACAGAGAAAAACATAGCAAACGCTTTTAATGACGCAGAACGCGAGGACGCCATACTGGTGATAGACGAGGCCGACTCGCTATTCGTTGACAGGCAAAGTTCTGTAAGAAGCTGGGAGGTGTCTCAGACGAATGAAATACTTATCCAAATGGAGAACTACAGGGGGATATTTATATGTTCTACAAACATTATTGAAAGTATAGATTCCGCCGCTATGCGAAGATTTCAAAAGAAAATAACTTTTACCTACCTTAATTTAGAGGCCAGAAAGAAGCTGTTTAAAAGTTACTTTTTAAATCCAGAAAATGAAATGGCAGCAGAAACTATCAAGGAACTGGAGGGCCTAAATAATCTAACGGCTGGCGACTTTAAAAACGTGTATCAACAAATTCAGTTTGATGATAATATCCAGTATGAAGAAAGAGATTTTATTGAAATGCTAAAACGAGAATTAAAGTTTAAAAGAAATCTATCGCCAAAAAAAGGAAAAATAGGATTTTGCGTTTAACTCCAACGCGACTAATACGGTCAAAATATACAAAAAGTGGCAAGATGGAGAAATAGAAAACGGCGGGGCTGTTTTCTATGTGGTTTTTGGAATCTTGGGATTATTTTATTAAAAAATCGAACTTACGACTTATTCTGTCGTGCGAGTATGATATTTTCGCGCAAAGGAATTTATGAAAAATAAAGTTCTTAATTGCAAGAATATGTCTAACGTTTATTTTGATGAAGACAAACATAAAATACTGATAAGAGGAAAGGAGATTGTATTGTATGAAAAGAAAAGTTTTAGAAGGTTTGAATTCGGCAAAATTAGTTGAACTACTTAAAAAAGATCCAAGCATTGCTTCAAAATTTGACGAATATTCATTATGGAATAGGATTTATCCTATAAGTTGGAGCTGGTTGTTATATAAACGGCCGCAGTTTACAGAAAAGGCAAAGCAATATCCGTCAGGATGGGCTGCAATATTGACGCATGAGCCTGAACTTGCTCGAGATTGCGATAAATGGGAAGAGTTTTCCCCCGTGGATTGGAGCTGGTTATTAGAATCTCGGCCTCAGTTTGCAGATAAATGCGACAAGTGGGAAGAGTTTTCCGCTTGGGATTGGTACGAGTTGTTTGATCAGCCGCAGTTTGAAGAAAAAGCAAAGCAATATCCATCAGGATGGGAAGCCATATTGACGCATGCGCCTGAACTTGCTCGAGATTGCGATAAGTGGGAAGAGTTTAACGTTTGGAATTGGTACAAGTTGTTACATCAGCCGCAGTTTGAAGAAAAAGCAAAGCAATATCCATCAGGATGGGCAGCCATATTGACGCAGAAACCTGAACTTGCTCGAGATTGCGATAAATGGAAAAAGTTTTCCGCTGAGGATTGGAGCTCGTTGTTAAAATTTCAGCCGCAGTTTGCGGACAAATGCGATAAATGGGAAAGGTTTACCGTTTATAATTGGCGTAACTTGTTAATCGATCGGCCACAGTTTGCGGACAAATGCGATAAATGGGAAGAGTTTTCCGCTGAGGATTGGAGCTCGTTATTAAAATTTCAGCCGCAGTTTGCAGACATGCGCAATAAGCAAATTTAAAAACATGCAAGGGGCTTGTCAGAATTGCAATTTCTTTTAATAGGATACTGCATGCCACGCGTGTTTTTAGGAAGTTATATTACTTATAAACATTTGGGCCAAGGCCATAGCCGCATGTTGGTTATGGCCTTAAGCCGTTAAAAAGCGGATTTGTGCATGGAGTTGTCAATTATATCAATAATATTGAGTGTATAACTTTAAGAAATGTATTTGCGATTAAAAGATTTCTTGTTTCATTCTGAGGAGGTGGATCGTGAATATTTGGAACTGTTCAAAAAAATTTGTCAAGAAACACATCAATGATATACGTGAAAATGATTCATTGCGTATTATTAGCATAAATGATTTTGGCTTTGCCTCCTTCAATTTTGGCGATGATCGCCAAAAATCGCTCATTTTATATTTCGACGACGCAATTCCCGTCGACGGAATCTACGATTCGCTTATTTTTAATGAAAGGATGGCGCGCGATATTTTAAATTTCGCGATAAACGCGTCGAGGGACGGCAAGGAATTGCTCGTCCACTGCACCGCCGGAATATCGAGAAGTTCTGCTGTATCAATCAATTTAAACAATTTTATCAATAAAATATTAGTAAAGAATCTTGAAGACTGGGAGGAAAATATAAAGCATGGATTTGAATTTGCCCCCATCCCCAATCCTCATGTGTCGTCTGTTATGAATCGGGTAATTTCCGATTATTTGAGCCGCGGTTCTTTTGATACCATACGATAACTTTGGCGAGTTTTTCCGCAGAAATATTGTCATAATTAAACTTTGCATTCGGATCGTTATAATATTTTTTTATGGCCTCTCCTAAGTATGACGCAGTAAATCTGCGCGCGTAAACCTTTTCAAGAATCGTCATATTTTTGTTTTTTAATTCCTCCATAAGCTCAAATCTCCGGCAAGCATGCCTGTTTTCGTTAAATTTGCAAGTACCCTCTTGGAGTTCTTTGATCCAACGCTTACATTGAATAAGTTCCCGATCGCCGGTGTAATGGGCGCACACGAGGCATCCTCTTTCGCCCGCTATTTCAAAAGGGCGATAACATTTTCCGGAAATTGCAAAATTACGCTTTTTTTTCATAGTTTCAATATTAAATAAAACGGGTTATTCGCATTTCTTTCTTTTCGGGAAAGAGATTCAATTCCGGAAAATATTTTTTTAATATCGGTTGCACTTGTAATAAGAGTTTTTTCCGTTTATTCAATTCGCCAAACTTGTCGCACTTCACCGCAAATTGCGGTTGGGAAATTAGGAGGCTAAACCAATCTTCCTCGGTGAGTTCATTCCATTTGCGGACAGATTCAAAATTTTTTGAATACTTTGGATTCTCCGATAGGATTTTTGCCCAATTATGTGTTGAAAATACACTCCAATCTTTGACAAATTTTTTATTTGCGGAATTGATGGTTAAAAGTACGGCTAATCCGTTTGCGCATTTTTTTGCACTCTCGACAAGGCTTGGATTTTTTATAATAATTCCTTCCCAAGCGAACATTTTTATGTCGTCAAGAGTTGAAAACTTTTCAATTAATTTTGGGCGCAGTTCGATAAGTTTATATTTGTCATGATCAAAAATTTCATCCCAATCTGAATATGCTTCAACATAATCGGGAAAAACAGCGAGCATTGCTATCCTTCCTTCTCTGTATCTTTCGGCGATACCGCGCAGGCAGGGTTGACGCTTCAAAAGTGGCAACCAATTTAAAAAGGCGTCAAAGTCTCTAAAATATGGACATTTGTCTGCAAACTGCGGTCGGCTCATGAGAAGCTGAGTCCACTCAGCGTACAAAAAATCTATATTCCAATCGTAGAATTTGGCAAGTTCGGGTTTCAATGATAAGAGCGCCACTATCCCCTTGGGGCAATGCCACGCTATCTGCTCAAATTTTGGATTCTTTAAAAGTAGATTCCGCCATGCTTTAACGCTTCTCTTCATAACGCGGGCTTTGAGCATGTATTTTTTGAATTGCGGGTGTTTATCCGATAAGATTTGCAGCAGAGAGAAAGAAAAATCATTGAAGCATTCGCATTTGCCTTCAAATTGCGGCTGTGCGAGAAGAAGTTCAAGCCACTGTTTAGAGGTAAATCTAGACCATGCGTTTATCTGATTACATTCTTTCGCATAATCCGGGTGTTGCTTTAATATCGCAATCCAAGCGTCGGTAGATATTTTTTCCAACTCGTTTAAATCTGTATTCATGATTTTTCTCTTATCAAAAATTTGACTCCAAACATTGTCCGCAAATCTGCGACATAATACGACTTCGCATTGCGGCATTACACTCTGCGACATATTTTGTCCTGTTATTGAGTTAAAGTTAAAAGAAAATAAAATTTTCCCTATGAATAGCAAAAGTCAAATTATGGATTCTGAGTCTTTGTCCGCGGAGAAAGACCTCAGATATATTTTTAATTTACTGCCTCGAAAAGGAATTACTGTGCTCGCGGGAGCTCCCGGAACGGGAAAGTCAACATTTGCGCTAAATCTTATTGAGTCGGCGTTGCTTAATAATCCTTCAATGTCCGCACTTATATTTTCTCTGGAAAAATCTTCTAAATGGGTACTGGACTTAATGGCGCGCTCAATGAGCGGAATAGCAGCCTGGAAATTTAAACCTGAAAACTTAGTCGGCGCAGAAGCGGTTAAGTTTAAGAAAGCAAGGCAGTCTATAGAAAAACTTCCTCTGCTGATACGCGACGGCGCGCACTCGGTTAAAGATATATGTGCAACTACCCGCACCGTAAACAATATAATCTTAAAACAAAGTGATGAAAGACCTCTTAACGTTATACTTATAGATTACCTTGAAAACATTGAGCCTTCCTGCAAATCTTTGGAACGGGTATATCAGGTAAGGGAAGCAATGGCATCGCTAAAGGCTCTCTCGGAAGAGTTGGAAGTCCCGATAATTCTGCTTGCGAAGCTGAATAGAAAAAATTTTTACGAACCAAAAGTCGATAACCTAATATACGCAAGCGAAATAAAAAAATACGCAGATACCGTTGCGTTGCTTGGTTATAAGGAGATTCCTACTCCCGATTTGTTTGAAGTGAAATGCAACCAAGTGGAATGCAACTATAAAATACGTTTAGACATAGTAAATCTTCCCGAAAACAGCGGTGTATCAATTCCGCTTATTTTTAAGCGTAGTAGCATGCGATATACTTCCGACTATGAAAGTTTAGGTTGACATGATGTGTCTAGTTATAATAGTAAAATAAGTACACCTTAAATATAGATGTTGTGTTATGTTAGATCCAGAAACGATTTGTGATATGAGCAAGCGGAAACTCCGAGAATATCTGCTTGCGCATCCCGACGAGGCCTATGAAATCCATAGTATGGTCGATTTAAGAAGCAAAGGGTTTACCATATCGGATATCGAAGAACTTATGGGGGAGTGCCCGGATTTTGCGGAAGACATCGAAGATATTATTATAGATATGGATCACAAAAATTTCTCGGAGGATTACTGGGAGCAGTTAGACGATGGATACGACCCCGACGCCTACTTTGAAGACGACTAATACAAAGGATCTTGGAAAATTATATGCCACCAGAAAATAACGACGCTGAGATAGCGAAAACGGAAACACCGAAAGAGGAGATAGCTGAGGTTATAAAGCTTACTGGACTTTATAAGTTAAACTTAGGAATTCCAGAATACCAGCGCCCTTATAAGTGGACTGAGAAAAACGTAAATAATTTAATTGACGATATTATAAGCAATAAAGATAAATCCGAATACCGTTTAGGTACTTTGGTTTTACACCAAACTAAGCAAGAAGATGATGACTACATCTTTGAGATAGTTGACGGGCAGCAGCGCATCGTAACGCTTATGCTCATTCTACGCGCACTAAGTGAAAACTATAAAAAAGTTAATGAGCTGTATGATGCGAAAAATGAACTCTGGGGACATAAATTCAATAATCCCATCTCGCAAAATAATATCTTTAAAAATTATCAACTAATCAAACAGCGTATTAACGATTTCGATGAACCAACCGTAGATTTTCTTTTAACAAAATGTACCTTCGTTAAAATTGTGCTTAATGATGTCTCCGAGGCGTTTCAATTTTTTGATTCGCAAAATTCAAGGGGCAAGGAGCTTGAACCGCATGATTTGTTGAAAGCATACCATTTGCGTGAAATGCGTGAAATCCCGTCTGACGAGCAGATAGAAATAATAGAAAAGTGGGAAGGTATCGATACTGAAGAGCTGGCAAGCTTATTTGAATACCTATACCGGATAAAAAACTGGAGCAAATCAAAATCGGCACGGGGATTTACAAAAGATGAAATAAGCGTATTTAAGGGAATAAGTTTAAATAACAAAATTTATTATCCATATGAGAGAATATTTTATGTAGCGGAATTTTTTATTGAGAAAATTGCAAAGGCGCCGTTAGTAGAAACGGAATACCCATTTCAGTTGGACAATATTATAATTAACGGAAAGCGTTTCTTTGAAATGATATACCGATATTCCAAGTTAAAAAAAGACCTGCCAAACTTGATAAGAAAATGGAACTCTGAAATTTATAATATATTGTATGCAGACCACAAATATAACAATAAAGATTATGCCGGATATTATAGAGTTGGAGACGATTATACAAAAATTTTGTTTGAATGTGCTTGCATATATTTTCTCGATAAGTTCGGGGAAGACAAAGAGCTAAAAAAAGTTTTTGAAAAAATATTCTTATGGGCATTTCACAAAAGGTTAGAAGGAGCACGCATTCCATTTTCCAGCATCGATAATTATGCCAAGGAGTATGACTCATTTTTTAAATATATAAAGGAAGCTTTGCAGATATCAGATATTTTAAAAGTGCGGCTAAAGTCCGTCAGCAAAAGTGAAGTTCAAGGTGTAGATGCGATAGTAGAATATTTCGAAGATAAGGGGTTGTTGTATAAACTTCAGAAAAGTTAAATTTTATGGACTCAAATAAAATGAGCGGGGAAATTACATATCTAAAAGTCGAAGACATTTTCAATAGTGAAAACGATAAATACAAGATTCCCATTTACCAGCGCAACTATGCATGGAAAGAGCCCCAAATAAGACAACTTATACGGGATATTTACGACTATTGTGGGGAGAAGAATAAAGAAAAGAAATATTACATTGGAACACTGGTCGTACGACCCGATAAAGAAAAAAATACGTTTGAAGTGATAGACGGGCAACAGCGCCTTACCACACTTTCCATGCTTGTTGCCTATCTTAATAGCATTGTAAAAGGGCAAGATAACACCCAAGAATCAGTTAAGTCGGAATTAAAAAATACAATTACATTCCAATGTAGGAATGCTTCCACTAATTCCTTAAATAAAATATGGAAGAATCAAAACAGTGATTACGACGCGACAGACCCGATAACAGCCGGATATCAAATTCTAAAGAAATCTTTTGAAGACATAGTAGGGAAAGCATCGGGAAATGTAACAAATGAAGATTATTTAAAGTATCTTCTTGAAAACGTAATAATATATCGGATACCAGTACCGGAAGATACGGATTTGAATCATTATTTTGAAATAATGAATACGCGCGGAGAACAGTTGGAAAAGCATGAAATTCTAAAAGCTGAATTACTCTCTGTTTTCAAAGATAACACTGACACAAGAGAGTTTTATAGCGGGATATGGGATGCTTGCTCCGATATGGGAAAATATGTATGCCCTGAGGCCTTATTGTCACGTTCTCAAGATAAAGAACAAGACTCTAATGATCAAGGAAACAAAGGAGAAAATTCGCATAAACAAGATTTCACAATAGAAAGCATTATAAAAAACACTGACGGTAAACCTGGAAATAATAATGGACAGAATAATAGCCAAGAAGATAATAGCGCAGAGGATCGCTATAGATCTATAATTGATTTCCCTAATTTTCTACTTATGGTTCTAAAACTAATAGACGATGAAACAGTTTTGGACGATAAAAAGTTGTTGGAACAATTTAAATTTAATAAAAAAATATTAAATGAAAACAACGAACAAACTAAAAAAGATAAAGTTGAAAAATTCTTTATGATATTGCTGAAGGCAAGGTATCTATTTGACAATTATGTGATAAAACGCGATTTATCCTCAGGGAAGTGGATTCTAAAATCTTTAAGTAAAGAAAATGGAAAAGAGGATCTTAAAAATACCTTTGATGACAATTCAAAGAACAAGCAAATACTTATGCTGTTGTCTATGTTTGAAGTTTCATTTCCCAATTATAGTTATAAGTCTTGGTTATTCGAAACATTAGAATATTTAACTGGAAAAGCTCAGCTGCAAAATTGTAAGTTGTGGTATAATATATTTTGTATTAACTTCAAAGACTGCCTCCCAACGTGGGATAAGGTAGACGCCTCTGGTTATATAAAACACTTAGAAAAATATGCAAATAAGAAAAGGTGTGAATATGGTGAATATGTATGTCCTGTAAATGTTGATAATTTAAATAAATTTGACAAGATGGCTTGCAGTATTGAAGAACAAAGGTGCGACACTGTAAATTTAGAAAATTTTGACGCTTTTGACAAGGGTACGGCTGTTCCAAACTTCATATTTAATTTGTTAGATTATAAATTATGGAGAAATGAAAAAGATAAAGCTAAATATAAAGATTTTGAATTCACATATAGAGATTCTGTTGAACATTTCTATCCACAAAATCCGATAAGCGGAAAACCTGTAGAAAATGTAGATTCATTTGGCAATTTGTGCCTAATTACATCTGAAATGAATTCACGCTTAAACAATCTTCCTCCATCGGAAAAAAAGAAAATTTGGGAAAAATCAAAATCTCAACTGAGCATAAAACTTTCCAAAATGCTTGAGATCGAAGACTGGAATGAAAACGCCATAAAAGAACATAGAAAAAATATGTTTAAAGTATTATACGACGTCGAGATCCAGAATCCCAAAACTAATAATTAAACAGCAAGCTTTTACTGGCGCGACAAGTTTTGTCGCGCTTTTTTGTTATTATTGGGCAATGGGCGAATTTATTATATTCCTATTTTTTGCACTCTCTATATTTCTGTTTTTTCTGCCGGTATTTATAGCATTTAAGCGTAAGCATACTTATAGGTGGCTCATTCTTCTACTGAATATTTTTGGGTTGACGGGATTGGCTTGGTTATGCGCTTTTATTTGGTCGATTTGGCCCAAAGACGATTTTTTAAATTAAAAATTTTTGTGTGAGTCTCAAAATGTCGCGCGAGTGCCTTAAAATACGCCTCTCAAAATAAATTAAACAGAAAGGGAAATTATATATGTCATTATGGAGAATTACAGTCAAAAATAGCGGATGCTTAAATGGAATCCGTTTGGAACGCGGGATGAGCGTGCAAGTAGTTTCTACCGCCCATCCATTGACATCGAGCGGGCTTGGCTTGGTGCGCGACGCATTTATTAGAATCTATGGTATAGACCTAAAAGCGGCCAATGCACTCGGCGGGGCGTGTTTAGATGTAAAAAAAGAAGGTTAACGACAAAGGCGGAGTTTTCACTCCGCCTTTTTTCTTTCGTTTTCCTCGAGTTCATCTTTGTATTTTTCGTAGTGCTTAGGATTTGATTTTAGCAAATTCACATGTTCTTTAGGATAAAAAGAGGCGTTTTTTTCTATATTTTCCATATACGAGTCCTCCTCATATTCCGACGATGACGGAATATCAAAAATATCAAAAATTAGCGAGCATGCCGCCACCGCCAACATAAATATATCTTTCATAATTTAGTCGAGTGTTGGGCAGGTACATTTTATAAGTTAGCGGTGCCAGATTTAACCTTCTTGGGAAGTGCTAGTTCTATGGACAATACTCCGCATGCGCCGCAAGCGATAGTGTATGGAGGGAATATTATTTTTACGCTGTCTTTCTTGATTGAAAACTGGACAACATTTAATATCTCGTTCAATTCATCTCCTGAAAGCTCTTTGGAGCTAATAGACTTATATTTTGTCTTCAATCTCAATTCATCAAGAGCTCTTTTTAAAAAGTTAATGCAATCATTTTTACTTTCAAACAAGTCGGCAAATTTCAGCTTTTTAATTTTATCTCCGTCAATTAAATAATTAATCCCAATAATATTGGAATGACAACCGTTGGCCCCGTGGTGATATTGGTAGGTTTCAATCTCGCATGAAAATATTTCGGCATTATTCTGAATTACACTGGATTTTACAGAAACTTCGCTCTTATAATTTTTAATTTCGGAAAGGTCTTCGTCAAAAAAGTATTCAACCTCGTTGTAATAATCCTTTAATATGTTTGTCTTTATATCTTTTAATGCCTTATTTATTGTTTGTTGCGCGGGCGTCAATTTTTCGCCCTTAAACTGAAATACGTCTATATCAGCAATAAGTTCGTATTTCCTTTGGTTTGGAGGCGGCGTTTCCCCTGACGTGAGAGAGCTCAAATTTTCGCAATACCCCACAAGGAAGTTTGCAAGAAGTAATAGAGTAATCAATGTTCTTTTCATAATTAGGCTGTTATTTAAATGATAAAATTTCCAATTTGTGTTGTGGTAAATTTTTAAACCGCAAATAGGGTATCATATAGCAATGGCTATTTCCGCGCAAGCAATAGCATCATCCAAAGCGTTGTGGTGGTGCTTTAATTCGATATCAAGAAAGCTTGAAACACAATCCAGCGAAACGCTTTTCGGCCTGAGATTCTGGGGAAGGTTTCTAAAATATTTTCTGCACTCTCTGCAAGTACAATAAAAGTTATAGTTGGGATATTCCATGGAGTATGATTTGTGCGCGGCAATCAGGCAACTTTCATCAAACGCGGCGTTATGTGCGACAAGCGGCAACCCTTCGATTCTCCGCGATACCTCAGCCCAGACTTCCGGAAAGATAGGCGCATTGGAAGTGTCATTCAAAGTCAATCCGTGAATTTCGCTAAAACGCCATAAATAATATTCCGGATTGGGTTTTATTAGGCTATAAAATGTATCGGTGATTTTTAAATCCTTAACTATCGCAACTCCGACACTGCATACGCTGCAGCGCTCAAAATTGGCAGTCTCAAAATCTATCGCCGCAAAATCCCTTAAATTATTCATAACTTTTAAGAGTTTCCTTTAAACTTTCAATTATCTCTTTTCTTAGAATTTTAGGCTTCTGGACAATAATATCGCTGCCTTGCGAACGTATCCAGAACCAGAGTTGCCAAGAGTCGCGCACGCTGGCAGTAAGCTGCCATTTGCCGTTTTTATAGCTTATTTTCTGGTCGTCGGAAATAGCCGCCTCATTTAGATAGCTTGCGAGCGTATCAGAAACCGCGGCTTCTAGCTTTATCATTTCTCCCGAACCAAAATCCATAGCGCCGCTTGCTATATATTTTTCAAGATTAAACTGTTTGGGAATATCCGCTTTGCTTTCCAAAATTTCTACGGAACGGAAACGTTGGACGGCGTATTGCATTGGCGCTTCGCCATATTCAGAGTTGCTCGCTATTAAATATGTGCGTACGCCGCGCTGAACCATCGCAAAAGGGTTTAAAATGTAAGTTTTTGACGCCTTTCCAAGCGGATCGTATTTTACCTCTATTTGAAGGCCTTCTACTAGCGCGCTTTGAATTTTATCAAGAATATCTTCGCGTATGTTTACCGGTTTGAAACTCAATGATTCGGGAATATATCTAACTTTTGAACTCCATTTAGATATGGGCAACGCCTCCAAGGCTGCAAGCTTTTTGCGCGCAAGCTCGAACTTTGAATTTAGCATTTTGACCATTGGCACGGGCAATATTGATTTCAATACATTCTCGGCGAGCGCAAGCGATACTGCGTCGGCGACTTCTATTCCACCAAACTCGCTTGAAATGTCCTTAAGCCAATACCAGCGAAATGGCGCGGAATCTTCGTCGGCCATTAGCGGGAACAATGTTGATAGGTCGCGCAAGTCACGCTCAACTGTCCGCTTTGTGACTACATAGCCTTTATCGGCAATTTGTTTCGTCAATTCCAATGATGTAATCCCCGGCTTCCGCGAGGGTATAATCCGCAATAGTTCCCATTGCCGGGCAAGAGAGTTGTTATTGTTTTGTTTAGGCATGGTATTATCTTATTTGTTAGAAACTGAAACACATTACGGGAATAATGCGACAAAATATGTCGCGTATATGGAAATATTTTTTTTATATAAAATGCCTAATGAGCATATACCAATCCGCCTCGTAAAATTTTTGCAAAGCGCCGTATTCTTCCGCAATCGGATAGAAAAAATCAAAATCTTCACATAGTAAAGTACACCAATCTCCCGAATTAAACAACTTAAAGGCTTTGTATTTTACGGCGATTTTGCTCATTTCTTTATGTCGCAGCAGCACTTTTAGCCAATTTTCGCGGTCAAAGGCCTAATACCCTGTTTTTTTATCCCCATTTGCGTTTGAATATTTTTCACAATATTCGGATATGGTCGGGTTGTTTTCAATCGCCAAAGTCCACATTCTTGGCGTTATTTGTATTAGGGATTTTTCATTGTTTAAGATTTTTGTGTTTATATCCTCTATCGCTCTTTGTCTTTCATCTGTGAGCTTTTTCTCAAATTCGATTTCTAAAGAACTTTTTTCTTTTGCTTGGCTTGTGGAAAACTCAAATTTATTCTTATCGCAAAGCCTGTCGCCAAGAGATGGTTGCTTGTGCAAAATAAACGACTTTGAATAGTCATCCAAGATATTTAAAGCTCCTTTGCTTACTGCGAATTCAAACAAATTGGGAGCTCTTGATAGTATTATCATCCATTCCCTCGAAGTAAACAACAATATCCCGTCTATATATTTATATATGTAAAGGGCTTCCGGATAATTATCCACTTCGAGTCTCCTCTTATACTCGTCGGTAAACGGAAAGTTGCCCATCCTTTTCTCGTTTTCGAGTTTTTTTAAATAAATATGTTTATTGGACTCCATTACTATCAATGGATTATATGCAACACTTTTTATTTTTAATTGTTTCTGCTTTGCATATTCGGGGCGATCCGCGAGGAGCATTGCCAAATAATTTTCTCCTAACAAGTCCCAAACATTGAAACGGTCAAATAATTTTTCTATTTTCTCAACTGTTGCTTCCATTCCCAAATTGAAACATCCGACTACGACATAATATGTCTTGAAAAAGAGATTTTGAGATATGCGCACTATCAATCTATGAATCTGCTTTTGTAGTGAGTGTTTAAATTTTTTTTGTCCTATTGATGAAATGGAAGAAAAATCGTAAACATATATTATGAATCGGGGGATCGATAACATTTCGAATTAAAATAAGTCTGATATGTTGCACAAAAACTTAGTGCGTCGAGTTACTCCAAAGATGGATTCTTATAGCGAAATAATTCCGGATGCGCGCGTAATATTCGCGTCCAATCTCGTTCGTCGAAGGCGCCCCCATGTTTTGCAATATGTAGCCAAAGATACTTGAGAAACTATAAGAAATCTCCATTGATTGTGGTCGAATTTATTAAAACACGGGCAACGTTCTGCAAACTGAGGCTGCTTTTCCAAAATATAGGCCCAGTCCCAAGTTCCAAATTTATCCCACACAGGGCATATGTCGGCAAGTTTCGGGTATTTTATTAGGTTTGATACCCACTTTTGGCGCAATATAAGTTCGTTTTCGGTGGTTTCGTTTTCGTCTGTACTTAATGTGATGCCGTTTTTTCTGAGCAGATTTAGAGCGATATTTCTCGCAAGATTTGCTTCGTGTGCGTTTGTTCTATTATCGCCTGCAAGCCTTAACAGTTTTTCGATTCTAGCATATAGTTTACGCTTATTATCATTCATTTGGGTATAAAGCTATGAATGTTATGTTGTCGCAGTCGGGGGCGCCGTTTGACAGAGCCTCATTAAATAATTTTTCAGCAGTCAAATTTGTTTTATCATAGAGCAAGTGAAGTTTCTCTTCCGCTATATTTCCCCTAAATCCATCACTGCATATTAAAAACCAATCTTTCGAAGCGAATCTAAAAGAGGTCAATTCGCCGCGGGCCAAGTTGTCATCTCCAAGGCATCTGTATAGTATGTTTTTTGCGGGGGCGTTGGGAAAATCGGTGCCTGTTTTTTTAATATGCTTTAGTCTTTCCGCAAGCGAGTGGTCTTTTGTAGCGAATAACAATTTTTTACCTCTAAAATGATAAACGCGCGAATCTCCGCAATGTAAAACATACGCAATTCCTTCCAAACATAATAGGGCGGCGAAAGTCGAATGTCCCGCTATGGCGCCTTTTGCTCTTAAATCTTTTATCCTAAAATGCGCAGTTCTGAAAATATTTTTAAGTACGAAACTCGCGTTGCATGCGGATACAATTTGCCCGCTTAAAATTTCCTGACTTACGTTTGCTATTGTCTTGCTCGCCACGTCACCTCCCGGTATTCCGCCAAGGCCGTCCGCGACTAGGGCAAAGCCATAGTGTTCGTTTTGCGTGCAAAAATAGCAATCTTGCTGAATTTCTCTGTTTCCGATGTGTTGTTTTGCTAAAAACATTTTAGTATGTAAAACATATTTCGACTTCTCTTTATGGTATCTTGTAGAGATTGTTCTCTATAGATGTAACAAATGTACTAACTTCTGCGGCAAAATAAGTCTCACTCTTAAATTTTTAAACGTCTTTATTCCAGTCATGACAAATATAGACCGCTTAATTTCCAGCATGTCGCGCTGCAGATATTTTTTATAAAGGAATTTTCGAGCATTCTATACGTTTTACAAATAATAAAGAGGTTTTATACTTTGAACGTAGAATGGTTTTGCCGAATGATGCAATCATTGCACATATTTGAAAACTGGTGCGTTACGCCTGGTATTTAGTCCGGATTAAACGCCACAAAATAAGTTCTATTTGAGTTTGATTGAGATTTGTTGATTTGATGGGTATGAGATTTATTATGCCTATCAATTTACTCCAATTGAGTGGCGCACCGAGATTTCCACAACCCGCATTTTATTGCAAAATATTTCAACCTAAGCGATCCCAATCTGCGGCTCGCCCGCTCTTCATTGCCGATCCGGAAAGACTATGTAGGATTTTGAGAATCAAAGAGTTTTAGAAGATAAGTTTTATTGCAAATCACGACATATATTGCCGCGCTTTTCTTATATATTTGTGGCGTTTGAAAAATAACCCTTAGAAAATTTAGAGCGATCACAAATATGAAAGCCGTGTATATATCAGATAAAATCACTCATAATCAGTCCAAGAATTTGAGCGGAAATGTCAGCCGAGTTTACGAAGCATTGCCGAAGAAAAACCAACAAACTTTAAAAGTTTCATAAGAGCAATAGATAGGTAAAATATGAAAAGAACAAACACAATAAAAACACGATTTAAATATATAGAAAAAATACACGGCTTTTATAAAGGTGAATTGACCATAGTAGGCGGTCGCCCTGGAGTGGGAAAAACTTCTTTTATAACGAATATAATAGAGGACGCTTTATTTTTTAAAAATCAAAAGAAGAATGTATTGTTGTTTTCTTTAGAATTGAAGAGTGAGGCGATGCTTGCGGAAATGATTCGCTCGCGCTCAAAAGAAGTTGGGTCAAAGGAGCTACTGGATGACAATAATATACTTAAAGGAAGTTTGGCAAAAAGAAACTACGTAGCAGAAGAATTTAAAAAATCAAACATCTATATTGATCATACTTGCAATTTTAGTGTAGACGAAATAAACGAAAAAGCGCGAAAACTAAATGAAAAATTGCGCTCCAAAAATAAAAAGTTGGATTTAATAGCTGTAGATTATTTACAACTCCTCAGAGGAGGCAAAGAGTTTGAAACACGTGAATTAGAAACTAAAGATATTTTAAAAAAACTAAAAATACTGGCTATAGAACTTGAAGTACCAGTAATAATTACGGCGCAAGTAGATCGTAATTTGTTGGTTATGGAGTGCCCTACAATAGAAGATTACGCAGATTTTATTATTAGAATAGAAGATTATAGTATTTATATGAAGAGCAAATGTATGTTTTTCAGAATGATGAAGCATAATGTTGACGATATTGTTCTACCAATGAAATTTATTAGAAAATATCGGTGTTTCGAGCATATTGAAATCTGATTATAAAATATCAGACGCCCGAAGAATGCGAAAAAGAATCATACATTTAACCATCATCTAAATAACAAAAACATTACTTTATTTAAAGGAAGAGATTACAAATTTTTTATAAAAACAAATTAAAGAAAGAATAATATTATGAGTACACACACAAAAGAATCAGATTCATACGTCACTTATTTTAAAGAATTGAGCGCGAAGCTTTCCGCGACATTAACCTTGAGACATTATAAGGTTGAAATAAGTGATTGGGAATATGGAGCTCTTATTTCGCGTTGTCTTGTTAAAATCATTGATAATCCACATGGTGGCTTGAATGCGGTTGATATATCCGCGGGCTTGACTTTTGAATTGGGGAAGGATTTTGGTGGGAAAGTTCGCGTGATAAAGGTATCAAATAATATTATTTACTTGGAAATACCAAATCGTCCTAGCGTCAGAAAACTTATTTATTTAAAAGACGCATTGCAATCTCCCGAATATAAGGAAAGTGAGGCAAAAGTTCCAATTTTAATCGGTGAAAAAATAGGGGGAGAACTGATTGTCGTAGATTTATATCGTATGTCTCACTTGCTTATTGGCGGACGTACAGGTGCAGGAAAAAGTGTTTGGGTTAATTCCATGATTTATTCTCTCATATCAAGGTATTCGCCAGAAGAGGTTCGTTTTGTCATGATCGATCCTAAGGTTATGGAATTACAAGTTTATAATAATATTCCACATATGTTGGCGCCGGTAATCCATAATGTGAATGATGTTATTAGGGCGCTTGATTGGCTAGTGAATGAAATGAAGAACCGTTTTCAAAAATTCGAAGAACAGAACGTCATTAATATTGGGGGATTTAACAAAAAGATTAAAAACGGCGAAATCGCAGGAGAAAGCTTACCGATTATAGTGTGTATCATTGACGAACTCGCGGATCTTATGATGATCAATCCACGCAGGATTGAGATACTTTTAGTGCGCTTGGCTCAACTCGGCAAAAGCGCGGGAATTCATTTAATTGTAGCAACAAATCGTCCTACTCCCGAGGTCTTAAGCGAACTTATGATTAGTAATTTTCCGAGTAGAATCGCTTTTAAAGTAACTTCTCCAAAGGAAAGCCGTTTAATTTTAAATTTTCCAGATGCAGAATATTTGGCGGGTTTCGGAGATATGCTTTACTTAATGCCTCCGAATTTGAACGACGCTCCTGTTAGAGCCCAGTCTTATTTCATTAGCGATGAAGATATAGATATTTTAGTCTCCAATATATCTAAAAATACAGAACCAAAGTATAACGAACAATTGCTTTGCGCGTTAGAAAAAAAGAGAGAATTCTAATCGTATTATGATGTAGGCGAGACAAAAATTATCGAATAAACTCAAAATGTAAACCTATCAAATTTGCAAGAAAATGTATGAGACGTGACTTATTGCAAGTATCCCTCTTAAGCGTTTCGTGTGCAGGGCATAATATGAAGAATATACAAATCCCATAAGATAAGGCGCAAGACTAAATCAAAATTTGGTATAGAACTGACAATAAAGATAACTCGAGAATCAGAACTGTCTAAAAACAGTGTGAAAATAAATTTATTTTTCACTTGGTAACAGTGTATCTTTCTTTCCTAAATTGGCTTGAAAATGTGCTGCCTCGTGTGGATGCGCCTGCAATAGAAATATTCTGTGATAAAACTTGCAAATAGTTTTAAGGACTAAAATTCCGCTTCTACCCCATGTCAGCCCGCAACTGGCGCTTATATTCACGACTGCATAGACAAAGTCTGAACTACCTGCAAGGCAGTTTTAAATAAAACTTTATCAAATTGTGTTGTGAAGATATATTCATATAGGGAATTGATAGATAAAGTAAGCGCCTTACTGGAAAGTTCCGGAGAAATTATATGCAGCTAATACAACTTTTCCCTATAATATGCGAAAAGCTACTGTTACGGTTACTAATATAGCTTCATAGATGGAGTATTCAGAAACGTTTTTTTTACACTAATAAAGCCTAAGATGGATAATCTAAGGTTTTTTTAAGACGAGAAAGTCCTATGTCATATTTTGTCGCGATAGCCTTGTAGAATAGGTCTTAAAAGGAATAAACATGGGTAAGTTTGATGAAGTAGTAAGGATGTGCGATATAAAATTCGATGCATCTTTATTTAAAAATTTTTTATCTGGTAGTGCGTTGGATTGGGTATTATCGAGCAGTTATGGATTGCCTTGTGGGGTAAACTATATGGTAATTGGAGACCCAGGAGTAGGCAAAACTACAATCATATTAGACCTGCTTGCAAACTTGCAAAAAGAAAATCCAGAACTAAAAATTCTTTTTGTAAGTGCTGAAATGAATGAAATTGATTTAGCAATTTACGTAAGTCGATATCCAGAATTCCAACATATAAATATACTATTTGTAGAAAGCGATTGCTCTATAAATACACACAATTGGGATAAAGTTTATAGCGTATTGAGCGAGGGCTGGGACATTGTGGCAATAGATTCCTTTTATGAGCTGCAAAGTATAATCAAAGAAGAAGAGGATATAAAAATGAAAGAGGCGGAAAGTCGCATACTTTCTATAATAAAACGCCAGAATAAAGCTGAAAATTCAAGAGGCGTTCATACCACGTTTTTGACGATTCAACAAGTCACCAAAAGCGGAGCGTTTGTTGGCTCGAACCGCTTAAAGCATATGATAACCGCGATGATGGAATTGAGGCTTGAAAACGCAAAAAATATATATTCAGACCGCTATGTGGTTTTTTCAAAACATAGGCGTGGAGATGTCGGAGTACGCCTCTACTACAGCTTGGAGCAGGGCGGGAATGTATTCTATGACGCCGAGAGGTTTGAAGACGACAAACACATAAAGCAAATGCAAAAAAATGTAGGTAACGCCATCAGAAATTTTGCGGACGAATTCGATAAAAAAGTGAATAGAGAGGTAGAAAATGGAAAATAAAGAATATCAAATAAAAAAAAATAAAATATTAAACAGAAACTATCCTGTTAGGCGGTTTAGATTAGGAGAGATATCGCATATTGGGGAAGACGTTTATACGATAAATAACTGTGATATCGTCATGGATAGCTATGTTCAAATGCAATTAGATGGACTTATAGGCCTTTCTGCCACTCAGAAAAAAAACATATTGAAAAATGGCAGTCCTCGAGAACTTATTTCGATGAGAAATTTTTTGCTCTCAAAAAGTATGGATAAAAGCGTTTTGTTGTTCGCTGATGATAATGGGAGAATCGTACGGTGCCAAAAAGCAACAGAAGAATTTATTCCTCCGATAACTTTATTTGAAGCAGCTGAACACTTTTGCGATAGAAATAAATATAAAATTGATGATATTACAAGTATATCAAACAATCCTTATGAAATTTCTATACATTTAAAAAATAAGGATCCTGAAATTGTGAAATTCAAGGGCGAAGAACTAAATATGTCTAACTTAATTTTTACATGGGATTTCAACAAACTTACACTAGATGAAGAATATGTACGATTGGTTTGCGCAAATGGCGCAATGTCGCTAGAGAGAACTCCAATATGGACATATAAAAATAAGCTCTCTGATTGCTTAAACATCTCAACGGAGCTTCTAAACTCTAGAAAAAATAGATATATAAAAAAGTGCATAGAAGCAATGGATTCTCAAGCTTCTATCCAGGAGGTTTATGCGGCTACTAATTTACTGCGCAAACATATTAACGATAAAGACAAAGCGTATGAATTGACTGGCTTCTCTGAAATAAAAGATAGACTGTTATATTCATCAAGTAAACTTCTCGGTGGATGCAGATCGCAAAACGGTGGATTTGACTTCGGCCATGAAGAAATATTTAGAAAAATTATAACTCCCACTAGTGTATGGGACTTATACAATTTACTGACCTATATTTCTTCGCACGAAATCAACACACACAAAATTTTAAGTGAACGGGAACTTTCAAGAGAAGCTAGTGCATTCCTTAGTAGACGGCGTGATTTTGTAGATTACATAGATTTAGACGATGTTGCATAGCCAATTCCAAGAAGCGATTGCGTTTTTCAAAAAACCACGGGAAATTTCCGAGTTCACAAGTGCGCTCAAAGATTTTCCGTGGCTTGAGAAAACGCTTTATTTAGAGCCCGATTTTTTAATGCTTTGGCGGAAATGTCAGAATACTCCTTACGATGTAAAAGCTGCGGAGCTCCGGAAAATTCGTTCGTGGATAAGAAAACAGTGTTATAATTTTTTAAGCCTATTTTTCTTATTTTATAATAGGACTGAAATTTTTGTTTTTGGAAGAACTTTTAAAATCAAATTTTGCAAGAATGATATAGAGGTAAAATACGAAAAGAATTTTTTTACTGGAGAGCTTGTTTTTAGTTCTCATAATTTAACCCAGACACACCCGCTTTTGTTGGAATTAGCATACGAACATCTAAAAACAAAACTAATCGCCATTGCCCGAAACCGAATGTTAAAAGCTAAAGTAAAACTGCACATTATAAAATATGGGCATCGATGCAGTGCGTATTGCAAACACACTTATCCCGTGGAATTAGCGTTCAAGTGGCAGTCAATTCTAATCGGTGAAGCTCATCAAGACTATCTAATAGCACACGAATTGGCGCATTTGAAAATCCGCAACCATAGACAAGCATTTTGGAGACAAGTCGATTATATTTTAGGGCGAGATTCAAGGCTTGCTGATATTGCATTTTCGAATGAAATAAATAAAGTTTTTTGGATATGTAATCCTTGAAAATTGTGTTTTAATGAAATTTTAAGTTTCTCATAATGTAAGGAACTTTTAGGAAGCATATAAACCCTGAAAACAATCCCTTGGACGATTATCTAAAAGAAAGTTCTTCTTGAATGCGAAATTAATAAAAGGTTGCTTTTACCTCACGGGACTACGGCACTTGATAAAATTAGCCTGGGTGCTAAAAACTATCATACCCACCATGTGTATTTTTTGGATTTATTCCCGGTTTTGGGAAGGTATGGGAGGGGGACGCTCAGGATAAGGTGCTCGCAGGAAAAACATCTTGAATTGCATAGGATACTTGCAAAGTGCCTTGAAAGCGGAGACTTTGTACCGTACGAAATTGCGATAAAAGCGGAATGCCCGCAAGTCACAGACGCAATCGCAAAAGTTTATGCCCAAAGAATAGCAACTCTCCCTTCGCCGTTTTCTCTCAAAATAAGAGGCTATTTGAGGCAAATTGGCGCCATTTGGCACTGATAGAGAGTGATTGTATAACACCCATTTAAAAAATGATCGAAAAGGCGGGTAAAAAGCAGCGTTTTTTTTAGGTACTTTTTAAGCCTGTTTTGAGACTAAAAATAAAGGCTTTTTAAGCGCAAAAACTGTCTAACACATTTTCCTAAAATCGGCCTTTTTTAGAAAAAAGCTTGGGTTTAAAATTCAAAAAAACAGGCATTTTTTGCTGCAATGGTGTTAGACAATAAAAAAGCCGCAATCGCTCATTTTTAGCGCATTGCAGCTTTTTAACTAAAACTATCTAACACCCTTGCAGTGTGAAAGTTATAAACGCGGAGAGAGAGGGAATTGGACAAGATTCGCAAGTCCTTAAATACCAACAACAGCGCCTTTTCGATGGTATCGATTAGTTGCAGTTTAGTTGCAAGGTTTCACCAAATATTTTTCAAAACTGCACCGAGGATAGCTACCAAAATACCTATCTGCCATACGGCTATGCGCTTAAAGGTTTCGATTTGGGTTTTGAGTTCCACGAGTTCCGCCTTTAGTCCTTTATGTCCATTGCCAAACAAGGTTCTTTCAAGGACATCAAGGCGTTTCTCGACAAGTTCAAGCTCTTTAGACTCCTCGCTCATTTTCCGATGCTAAAAGCTTTTCGAGTGATACCCGCTCCAATGTACGCCGATATGAGGTTTGCCATAAGCTCCTTCCAGACGTCGGCGAGGTAAAATCCTTTCACATATGCCACCGCAAAGCTTTCCTTTTCGGGAATCAATCCCCAGAGCCAGCCGCCGCTCTGTTCGAGAGTTTCGACAGCCACTGGTATATCCTCAAAGAAGGCGAATATAAACGGGCATAAACCAAGTATGGCAAAGGCCATAAAAAGCATAGTTCGCCTTACAAATACGCCTCCGTCTCCGCTACGAGTAAAGGCGGCATCGTGAGCGGCTACATCGGCAGTCTGTTGCTTTTGTAGCGTTTCTAAAACCGCTGTAAACTTTTGGGTATTCAATGCGGATAACTGCCCGACAATCGTTACAATCATAGTGGCAATTCCGCCTAAAATACCGCTATCCCAAAGTGAAGTTATTAGTTCCATACAAGACTACGGCGTGTCAATTTGTTCGGTTCTTTTGCGCTTGGCTTCTTCAGATTTCCAAGAGGCAAGTACATCGCTTTTAATAGCTTCGTTATTGGGCGGTAAACCTTCAATACTCTTTGGAAGCGTGAAGGTTTGTCCGTGAATTCTATTGCCTTCAGGATCTATGGCATCACATATATATCGTGAAGCTTCAAAACCTCTTATCCCGATAATTTGGGCAAAGTCGGTGGCGTCCTCACCGAGTTCTACTATGGTGATATATTTATTCATGAGTTTAGTCTGTTTTGGTAAAGATTAAATCTATCGTACCCCCACAAGAACAACTATACATAGACATTACGTCTATACTGCTAAAATAATTGTTAATACCCTTATGCGGATAGATATTGTAAGCTATGCCCGCATTAACGGCGGGTATTTGTTCTCGGCAGACTTCATAGCCGTTTAGATTCATAACAAAGATATTCTTCTTATTATCATCTTCCTCTTGTGAAGTATCAGCTACATTGCCATCGAATTTCAGAACTATTTGCGATAGAGCCAATCCTGCGATAGAGCTATCAAAATACTCGAAATACGAGTTGTTAAATGCAGATATTTTAATTTTATGCAGATAGGTCTTTGAACCGTCGCAAGGCAATGAATACCCATTGTAGTGTGTTAAGTTATATTTTGAAGCTCCCTTGTTTATCCAGAAGTCACATTCAGTGCTCCCATAAAAGAGACCTTCTATTCCTTCCATGCCCCAAGCATATATATCTCTTACATAAACAGCATCTGTAGTTTCTTCTTCTACTCTATAATAGCTTGAACTTCCCTTTAAGAGGCAAAGCGTGGGAGTTCCCGTATATTTCATTCTTAGAGTGACATCTACTTCCTGCCACTCATCTTTGGGTTGGATATATCCTCTATTATCAATGTTATCGGTTTTTGATATAATAGTACCAGCTGTGCTTAAAGTATAGCTCCCAAGTTTTAATTGTAGTTTAGTGACATTGGGATTTGTGGTCGGCAGATATACGTTAAATTTTATTCGATACTTTATTCCACTTGCCGAAAATGAGTTAACGGGCAGGTTGTACTCCCTTGAGTAGCTGTAAGTTAAAACCTTAAGCGAAATCTTTAGGCAGTTTGACTTATTGCCAATACTTGCGCCCCCAACACATTGTATCCCCGAGTTCGAGTATGAGAATGTCGAGAGAAAGGTCGTTTTTACATCATAAAATCTTGAACTCAAAATAGTCTTGGGCGGATATTCTCCGTTCATATAGTCTTCTATGGAATAGTTCAACTTGGACGAAGTACCCTCTGCCGATGTGAGTGGTAAAATCATCGAGCAAGAATACACAATATCCTTCTTTAATCCCTTCCAAGACAAGAAGCTCGATGCGCTGTATATGTACAATTCGTCTGGTATTGTTCCCGAGGCGACAAGCTCCAATCCCTTATAGAGCTTGAAATCTCGGTCGTCCAAAGTCATTGCTATTTTATCTCCATATTTAATTGGATTTGAAATAGGGAATAAAACTTCTTGGTTATTATCAGTACCAGTCTCACTGTCATATGAATAAATATAACCTACATTAAGTTTGCTTCCGTCTGCTGAAATAGCGGGGTAAAAGTAATTATAATCTGTATATGCAGATGAAAATAATGTACCTCCTTTGTCTCTCGAAAGGTATGTAGTTAGAAACGTCCATTTCTTTTCACCTTGGGGAAAGTCGTCGCCTATCCCATAGCCGTATGAACCCGATATTGTAAGAGAACTCGGAGAGATTATTCCCGAACTTCCCAAAGGGGCAAGTTCGCAAACTTGCGGGACGTCGAGATTGGCTCTTGCTTGCTCTGTATCAGCCAAGTCGGAAAGGTTTTCAGCCTTTTTTAGGTCAAGCTCGTGCTTTGAATCGACCTCAGATTTTGAATACACGTCGAGATTGCTTCTTGCGGTCTCTTTATTAGCAAGGTCCGAAAGATTTGACGCCTTTTTTTAACGCCAATGCGTCTTTAGCGTCGGTTTCGGACGTCGAATATACGCCGAGGTTTGTGCGCGAAGCCGACTTGTCTGCCAAGTCTGAAAGGTTTGCGGACTTCTTTGAAAACACCTCGTCAACATAGACTTTGTCGTAAAACTGCTCTTGGAGTTCAACTGTCGGAGCATTGTCGATTAGGTCATTTTTTACTCTGCAAGCAGTCTGTAATACGGTGATAACCTTGCCTTCGGTATTGGAATATTCCACCTCCAAAAAGGCGGAAATATATTCCTGTTCTTGGAGGGCTATTTCAATATCCTTTGTGTTCAAGGGCAACAAAACTTCCGCCCCGCCATTAGGATTGAGCGTATAGCCGCTTGTATAGGTCAAAGATTTTGGATAGCCCTTAAATCTTGCAATGGCCACCCGCAAGAAGTCGTTTTCGACAGTCAAGGCTTTAGGGCTAAATATTGTGTCTTCGCCTTTTTCCAATAGGAAGATTTCCAGTGGTTCGTTGTCTCCCTGCATAAAAACGGGAGTAGAAACCGAACGGTCTGAGGTAATACTTTGGACAAGCTTCTTGTTCTCAACGTCTATAAAAAGAGTCATACAAGAAGCGGACTTGTCAAATTATTAGTTGAAAAAGCTTTTTGCCTCGATACGGGAAATGCCGTGCATATTGACGTAGCGGGAGCGCAGAAGCGACAAGTCGCGGTGTCCCATATTCAGTTGAAGGCGCGGCAGATCGGCGTAGTTTTTTGCGTGAAAGCTTGCGTATGTGTGGCGCAAAACGTCCTGAACCCATCGCCCGCGAAAGCCCGAATTATCGCGGATTTTGCGCCAGCGGCGTTGCCAGTCTGTCGGGCAGATTTTTTCTTCTTTTAATTCGCGTGAATGTGCGATTAAAACTCGATTCAAAACAGGCGGGATTTCCACTTGGCGGACACCGCCTGTCTTCGAGCACTGTGAGCGGACGGTGATTGTCTTTTCTTCGGTGTCGATGTCGCGCCAAGTAAGCCGCCTAACTTCGCACGGGCGGATTCCTGTGTAGACTAATAACGCGGCGACGACAGCGTATTCGGGACTTTCGCGTTGCGCGTTTTTGATTAGCCGCTTTGTTTCGGAAAGTTTCAGCGGCTGAATTTCCTTTTCGACGACTTTCTTGCGTTCGATTCGCTTTATCGGGTTCTTGTCGCACCACTCTCGGCGGAGGGCGAATTCAAACAAGCCGTGCAACATAGTCCGCGCCTTGTTGAATTGATTATCCGTATGAAACGCCGCATTCAGCCATTCTTCGCATTCAGCTACGCTAAGCTCCGAAAAGTTACGCTTGCCGAGTTCGGGATTTGTCCGCAAAAGACGGTTTCCGATACAACGAATATCCCGCACTGAATCTGGACGCAAATGCTGCTTGCTCTTTAAATATAGAGCAAACCCATCGGCAAGGGGCATTTCCTTTGTGCGCATATGCCGCAACCCTACTTCAATGACTTTCGCGCAAAATTGGAGGTCGGTTAAGACAAAATTTTTCGGTTTAGCATCCAAAATATTTTTTGCGATTCTTGCCGCGTCCAATACGGAAACGTCAGTCCCCGTCAAAATTCTTTTAGCTGAAATGTAGTCTGTTTTCATCGTATTAAGAATACGATTGTCAATTTTTATTTTTCAACCACTTGAAATAAAAAGATAAAAGGCGGGACTCAATCGGTGGATTTTCCAAGGTTTTGGTAAAACATCTTCGTTTATATTTACACATCAATTTACATTTTAGGCAGTTGAAGAATATTTGTCCGGTATCGTATTCTTAATACGATACTCATCGGCAATTTATTTAACATTCAATTTCTATGTGCGAAAAGATTGAGACCGATGTTGTTCGAAGCCGTGGCTCGGAAGAAAAATTTCTGATCCACGTCTACGACCAAATGTTCGCCACTATAAACCGCATCCACAATAATATTTGGGAAATGATTGTCGCAATAGGCGGCGGAGTCGGCGTTTTAAAAATCTACTTCGAATGTGGATATAATCATACTTTCGTTTTTGCCATAGTCGGTTATATAACCGCGCTTTCTTGTATTTTAATGCGATTGTATGATCTCAATTACTGGTGCAATAGAAATTTATTTATAATTAAAAATATTGAAGATAGATTTTTGGGCGTGAATGCGGAAAAAATATACGGTAATTTTCGCCCCCAAGATGTAAATAAGAAAAACGGCATAAGATTCACGATAGGCTTACAAATGGCTTTTGTGTATGTCGTCCTGATATACACGCTGTGTTTTTATTTTTATGTTAGTAGTTCGGATTTTCGTGCACAGATGAAATCGTTAGCAGATTTTTTCTCCGTTTTGTGGTTTGGGATTGTTCCGTTTCTGCCGGTTTTTGCCATTTATGTATTGCGCAGAATAAAATACAAAAGAAGAATTTCATCTAAATAATATAATATCAAAAACATCAATAAAATGAAAAAGCATATAACAATAATATTAATGTTCGCGGCAGGTTTTGCCTTTGCCGACGACGAAAATTACGACGATAAAAGTGTAAGCGAAGACTTTAGTGGAAAGTCTATGAATTATTCAAGTTGGGTTAATGCGACCGTAAATTCTAATTTTACGGGAACAAAACTCAAAGAAAGTAATTTTACAAAGGCAAAAATCTCAAGTTGCAATTTTTCCAAAGCAAATTTAACGGACGCAATTTTTGATTCAACAACTTGCGCTAACAGTAGCTTTAAAGAATCCACGTTAATCCGCGCAAGCTTTAAAAATGCAGTGCTTGCAAACAGTAGCTACGGGAGTGCTTCTGATTTCACAGGAGCAAATTTGAAAGATGCAGATTTTTCAAATGCCCAACTTGTAGATAAATGGGGCTCAAAAGTAGGCGCAAAATTTAATAACGCAAACCTTACTAATGCAAATTTTTCTAATGTAGACATAATCGGAGAATATGGTGCATCTGCAGATTTTACAAATGCTGATATAACAGGAGCAAATTTTTCAAATGCAGTATTTGCGCGAACACATGAAAATTTTAATTCAACTACGGATTTTGCCGCTTCATTAAATATTTCAAAATTCTCATCTGTAAATTTTAGTAATGCTGTATTTGTCGTCTATACGGAATCATATTACGACAAGAGGGGTGCAGCTGTGGATTTTTCAAATAAAGAATTTGAGAACGTCGATTTTAGCAATGCTATATTATCGGCAAAGTATTGGTATGATTCTAATGCGAAATCCGTGTCTTTTGCAAATTCAACACTCAAAAACTGTAATTTTACAGGAGCTACTTTGGGTGTTAACGGTGCCGCCAACGGCGTTGATTTCAGTAATATCGATGTTTCAAATACAAGTTTCAAAAATGCAAATTTATACGGTGTTTTATTTGAACAGTCAAATATATCGGGTTCGGATTTTTCAAACGCGAATGGTCTTACAACATCTCAGTTGTCGCAAACTTTGAATTATAAAAACAAAGATTTGAGAGGAGTAAAGTTCAATGGACTTGATTTGACTAACTGGATTTTGCGCGGGCAGAATTTGCAGAATACGAGCTTCAATGGAGCAAATCTCACGGGCGTAAATGCGCGTTATGCCGACTTGCGCGGTTCTGATTTGACTGGAATTACAGGTTCGCTCAAAACACAAAATACAATCTGGACGGACGGCGAAATTAAGAACTTCACAATGGAATCGGTCGACGATTCGTTGATTATTCGCAAGTATGTTCCTGCAACTTCGGACGGGGCGATGATAAATGCCAAGATTGCCGATGACGCTTCAATTTCTGGCGGGGCGGTGTTAACTCTCGAACAGGGGGCGGTTCTTGAAATCGCTTCTGGCAAGACCCTTTCGGTTCTCGACAACAGCGAAATTATTTTCAATGTCGATGCCGCTGCTTCCGATGCAACAAAGATTCTGCTCGGCGAAAACTCGAAGCTCGTTTTCAGTTCGGACAGCAAAATTATAGTAAATCTCGACGGCGTAATTTCTCCCGACGATTCCTACGCGCTTTCGGTCATAGAAGTCGCGGCGGACGCCTGCATTTCGGTCGCGGACGCGATTTCGAAGGACAATCTGGTTTTGAACGTAAACGGCGAAGCGTACGACTCCGACAAGTGGGGCTTTAATTTCGATCCGACGACTGGCGCGCTGACAATCAACGTAAATGTCCCCGAGCCCACGACGGTTGCGGCGATTTTCGGCGCGTTGGCGTTGGCTTTTGCAGTGTACCGCAGAAGAAAATAGAATTTCATAACAACCAAACACAAGAAAAGCCTTTCGGTATTCCCGAAAGGCTCTTTTTTACCACTTCCCGATAGGGCATTCTTCGGAAGCCAATTTAAGTTTTGCGGAGGAGCAACCGCATTTTAGGCATTTCCCCATTCCAAGGCGGGCGGAAGCCTTCCAATATTGGCATGTATCGCAAATTGCTTGGCGTTTTGCCAAGGTTTCATCGTCTATTATTTTAAAGCCTGCGCTCGCAATAAGCTATATAGGAGATTTTCTAATATCTTATAAGTTTCTTCGTTTGCTCAAATAAGGAGTTATTTGAGGCGAATTGATACCATTTTGCCCAGATAGAGGGTGATTGTATAACACCCATTTTAAGAATGATCAATAATACTGGTAAAAAACAGTGTTTTTCAGGTCGCTTTTTAGTACTGTTTTGAAGCTAAAAATAAAGGCTTTTTAAGGGCAAAAATTGTTAAATACCCTCTAGCATGTTCTATTTTATGAAAAAATATAAAATAGTTTTCTTCAAAAGATACATCTCTTATTGTTTGCTTTCGCAATTTGGTGCATTTGCAAACATAAGTAGGTTTAAAAAAGTTTGCTTAGGTTGAATTTCGCCGAAAAAAACTTTTTAACAAATTTTCTAGTTTTATTCATGGTTTATTAGTTATTATACTGGAATAATTTATAAAATAGAATTATCGCGCAAAATGTTAGAAGAGTCTAATTTTCTTCTTGACATCTTAGAAAAGTGCAATTTTCTTGTTCACAAAATGAAAAAAATTAATTTCAGTTTGACTGAGGCCAGAGAGGATTATTTGGAAGCAATTTTAATTCTTTCTTCAAAGTCTTCCCGCGTTCGTCCAATAGATATTGCAAAATTAAAGGGCGTCTCGAAGGCCACTGTCTCTGTCACAATCTCCACATTGGTAAAAATGGGTTATGTTCAAGCCGAGAATCCCCGTTCGATTACTCTAACTGAAAAAGGGATTGAAGTAGCGGAAAGTGTCTTGAAAAAACATGAGCTTTTGCTTGGATTTCTAACGGAACATCTTGGTGTTTCTGCTTCGATTGCGCGTGAGGCGGCCTGCAAGATGGAGCATGCAATAGGCCCTCTAATAGCCGAGAAACTCGCAAAATTCATTTTAAACTTAAAAGATTTGAAAGTTAGGGGCAAACGCCGCCTTCGATTTTATAATTTGCGCGAACTGGGTTTGAATACTTACAATAGACGGAAAAGAAAAATTTTTTTGCGAAAAAAAGTTAGATAAGACTAACTATCCCTCCCCAACGCTCCGTTTTGAACTTTAATTTTTAAGGGTAAATTTAGAAAAAAAGTTAGATAAGTCTAACATTAAAAAAAGAAAGAGTCATATGAAACTGATAAAGACAACAAACACCGCTATTAGCGGAATTACAATGCTCGCCTCTTGCGTTTTTGCGCAAGAAGCCTCAACACAGCCCGCGCCGGAAAAAATCGAGTCGTGGATGGATAGGGAGAGCTTATTTATCGCTTCCGCAAGCGAGGATATTACAAAAAAGACGGGGTTTACCCCCTCTTTGAATTGGACGGGAGAGGTCTGGGGCAATGTTTCGGACGGCAGGAATATTCACACATTGGCGGACTCGCTCTTTACTTTGGGCTTCGAGCAGGACTTGTCTGCATTGGCGCACAAAGAGGGCTGGGGCAGAATAGGGTTTAGCGCCTTCTACTACACCCAGACAAACGGCGGCGAGCTTGGCGGCTTCGATTCCTCGCAGGGCTCTTTTAGCAACATAGTTGCGGGCGATATGGCCAGGGTTTTTGAAATTTACTACGCAAACGACTTTGAGACCAAATTCGGAAACATAGGCTTTAGAATTGGCCAACTTGCGGCCGACGAAGACTTCATGGGTATGGATTACTCCGACGTATTTTTGAATTCTTCATTCGGCGCCATGCCAAACGTCGCGCCCGGTCAATTGTTCTCGCAGTATAACGTTGCGACATTGGGGGCGGTAATCTACTATTCGCAAGGGAATTTTGATGCCACCTTCGGCGTTTATAACGGCAACATAGGGCAGGATATTTCATCTAACAACGGCTTCGATTACAGCAATACTTTCGACACCGTCGCCCTGTGGTACCAGTTCGGCTACAACTACGAAATAGGCGGCCTTGCGGGGCGCGCGATGTTCGGAGGAAATTATCACAGCGACCCGAGTAAAATTAACTTCGACGCTATTGATGCGGGCAGCTTCTACTCCTTCTACTTCGGCCTACAACAGTCTTTGCTAAACGACGACGAAGGAAACGCGAAGTTTGGCATTTATACCCGCATAGGCTGGGTTCCGAGCAGCAAAGCATCTGACAATAACTTTTATGCAGACTTTGGATTTAATTGGTTTGCGCCCATACCATGCAGAGAAAACGATATATTTGCAGTAGGTTTTTCAGTGATAGAAAACGAGCGCGCTGCCCGGACAGAGTATTCGCATTACGAAGGGGCTCTTGAAATTACCTATCGTTTTCAAATTACGCCAGCAATTGCGCTTCAACCGGACTTTCAGATTTTTGTGAATCAGGGCAATGATTCCAAGGCTGCGTATATAACGGGTGCAAGGCTTGAAGTTAACTTCTAGCCCAAGTCTAAAAAAACTCTTTAAAAAATTCTTTTGGTAAAAATATGAAAAGAAAATCTACATACAAAGAAATCTGCAAATTAACATTGGCTGCGGCGGCAATTGGCGTTTTTTCGGCGTCGGCGGCAGAAGCCGTGGAAGTCAAAGACGTTTTGGAAAACTACGTCGAAGCCACAGTGCTTCCGACCTATTCGCAGATGTCCGATTCCGCCATAGAGTTTAACAAGGCTGTCGCCAAGCTCAAAGAGAGCGCAAGCGACGAAAATCTCGCGAAGGCCGCCGCGGCTTGGAGCAAGGTTCGCACTTCTTGGGAGCGCAGCGAAGCCTTTTTGTTCGGGCCTGCTGCCTTTGCGAGCTTGGATCCGAATCTCGACTCTTGGCCGCTGGACCAGTCGCAGTTGGACGGCCTCATAAAGGCTATAAACGAGGGCAGGGTCGCGATAGACGCGGGCTATGTCAGGGGAGGCTTGGGCGCCGCCTTCAGGGGCTTTCACGCGGCGGAGTATCTCCTTTTTAGGGAGGGCAAGGTTCGCAAGGCATCCGAAATGTCAAAGGGCGAGCTTGAGTATCTTGCGGCACTTGCGCAAGTTCTGACGGAGGATTGCGTGGCGCTTGAGTCTTGGTGGAAGGGCGCCGACAAGCTTTCGGAGGGCAAGTCGAAAATTCTTGAAGAGGCTGAAATCGAAACAAACGGTTCATACGCAAGCGAGATGAAAAATGCAGGCAATACCGGAAGCCGCTACGAATCGCAGAAGGAGGCGATAAGCGAGATTTTCGACGGCTGCATAGACATTGTCGACGAATTGGTGGAGGCAAAATTGGGCACGCCCGCAAAGACTCAAAATCCGCTTGAGTGCGAATCTCGCCACAGTGGAACAAGCCTAATAGATGCCGTCGACAACCTAATAAGCGTCCGCAATTCCTACGAAGGTATAAATTCGAAGGGCGCGAGCCTTTCGGCCTTGGTTTCGGAAAAATCCAAGGAGACCGACGAGCGGGTGAAAGCGTCAATAAGCAGTGCTATAAATAGTGTTAAAGCGCTAAAGGCTCCAATGTTTAAAAATCTCAAGGAAAACAAAGAGGGCTTTAAAGTTGCCATAGCCGCCTGCGAAGAACTCTCCGGAGCTCTGGAAAAGGCAAAGGAAGTTATATGCGAATAAAACTTGGCTAATTTGCCTATCAATTCGAGTTTCCCGCCGATTGATGGATTATTTCCCGGCGGGAAGCTCCCTCTTTTTTGGAGGGTCTGCTAGATGTTTACTCTATTTAGAAAATCAATTTTACCTCTATTGCTCTGTCTGTTTTCGCTATGTCTTTCTTGCTGCGGATATAAAGATGATGAGTTTGCCGCAGAGGGATTCGTGCCAAAGAAAGCGCGGGATTTGAAAATAGATCACCCAAAAATTCCGCCTGCCGCCCTCAAGTCCAAAATCAACGGGGAGTCTGCCGGATTTGGCGACATTAAACCAGAGTTCATTAGCCTTTCATGCGTTGCATGCCATGTAAACGCGAGTGTCGACATGCGCCTGCCCGAAACGAGAAACTCGGACGGAAGCAAGGGCCCCGCATATTATCTCGGCGGAGAGGCTGGCACGACTTTTACCTCAAACAGCAAGGCTTTTGAGCAACCCGCGCCCGCCGTTGTGGAGGCGGGTTTGGAATCCGATTTCAAGCAGGGCGAAGCGATTTTTGAGGGCAACTTTGTAAGCGACAAGGGCGTGCCTTTTGGGGGACTCGGTCCCACCTACATGAAAACTTCGTGCATAGCCTGCCACCCGGGCTATGGCCGCGCGCACCGCGTTGAAGATTTTTCAAAAGAGTACGGAAACGGCTACATCGCGACCGTCCATAGGCCAGACGGAAGCGTTGTGGAGGGCTACACAGAGATGCTCCAGACAAACGCGGTAAAACCGTATTTGCCATACGCAAAAGGCGTAAAAATAACTTGGCATAAGTTTGTCGATAAATACGGCAACCGCTATCCCGACGGAAGTTTATACAATGATGGCAAGCCTAATGAAGGCGAACTTGTCTATCCTAGCGCCGATATAATAGATCCGCTTTTACCGCTTCCCAAAGACTACAAAGTTTCGATAGAGTCGACAATAGGAATTTACGGCACAGGACTACTCGACGCCATACCCGACGAGGCTATTTTGGCCGAGTACCGCCGCCAGCACGCGCTTGCTGGGCCCGTCAAGGGCGTTCACGGAAATTGGATTTACGACCAAAAAAGCAGGCGCAAGCGACTTGGCAAATTCACTTGGCACTGTTCGCGCGCCACTCTTGACGACGGTCCGGGCTCAAACGGAATTTACAACACCACAAACGTCGCGCGCGCCGACAGGCGTGAACTTTATGGAACGAGACAGTGGCTTGAAAAACACGAGAGCTTGGGCATAGACGTAAGCGAGTTTAAGAGGGCGCAGGCGCCGGAATTTTCGATGGAGGATTTTGAAAAATTCATGGTCTGGCACCGCGGCTTGGCTGTTCCCGCCGCCAGAAATTTGGACAGGCCCGAGGTTCTTGCGGGGCGCGAAACCTTCTATAAAATCGGCTGGGCGCAAGCTGCCACAAGCCGGAGTGGACGACGGGCGAATACGTGCCTTTTAAGCCCTATTCCGGGCAGATTATCCGCCCCTATACGGATTTGCTAATGCACGACATGGGCGAGGAAAACAGGGGGAGATTCCGCACCTACCGCACGCCGCCGCTGTGGGGGCGCGGGCTTATGCGCAAGACCGCGGGGCACAGCGATATGTTTCACGACCTTCGCGCCCGCAACTTTGAGGAGGCCATACTATGGCACTTCGGCGAGGCCGAGTTTGCGCGCGAGCTTTTCAGAAATCTCACGCAAAGGGAGCGCGGAGAGCTCATAGATTTTTTGAAGTCGCTTTAAAGGTATGAACAAAACATTTGAAACTATGGAAATTTTTAACGCAAAAAAATTGCCTCTTTCGGGAGGAAGGCAAATCTATTTCTTTTCGGCATCGGCGGAGGGTTTGGAAGATGCAAAGGCGCATTTTGACGCCCTTAATTCAATTTCCAAAATGCGCCTTGTAGGGCCTGAGCTGTATGCGGCTTGCGAGTTGCCGCTCTTTCAAAAGAAGTCCCCGGGCGAATTTTTATTTTTGGGGACCGAAGTTGGAGGCGGCTATCGCGGTCTTCAATGTTGTTTGGTTTCGGAGGATATTTCGAAAGAGATTGTCTTTGAAGGGCGAAGAGTGGGGCTTTGCTTTGAGGACGATTTTGCGCGCTACGCGCTACTTGGAGGAATTTTTCCCGAGGATATTCGGGCGTGTAAAGAGGCTCAAACTTTGAGCGTTTTTGAGAGTATAGAGGCGGTCTTGGACGGGGTCGGAATGGACTTTTCAAACATTGTGCGCACATGGTTTTACAATGACAATATTTTGGATTGGTACGAAATTTTTAACAGGGCGAGGGATTCTTTCTTTGAGTCGCGCAAGGTGTTTTCGGGATTGGTTCCCGCAAGCACCGGCATAGGCTCCCGCAACGCGCGCGGGGCGGCCTTGGCGGCGCGCGCCTTTGCCGTAAAGCCGAAGTCGGAGCTGGTGAAAATTTGCGAGGTTGAATCGCCCTTGCAATGTTCGGCGCGCGATTACAGGAGTTCGTTTAGCAGGGCTGTGGAGATAACGCACCCGAATTTCAGGCATTTAATTGTTTCGGGAACAGCCGGCATAGAGTACGGAGGGAAAAGCGCCTTTGTCGGAGACTTAGACCGGCAGATAAATTTATCGCTTGACGTCGCGGAGGCTATTTTGAAATCGCGCGGCATGGATTGGGACGACACCCTGCGGGCGGTCGCCTATATCAAGGATTTTTCATGTGCGGGCGAATTTAGAAAAATTCAAAAAAAACGCGGACTTGAAAAATTGCCATGTGTAGCAATTCAAGCCGACGTGTGCCGAGACGATCTGCTCTTTGAAATCGAGCTTGACGCTGGGATTGCTCTAAAAGTTTAGATATTTGCAATGTTCGTGCCGCTATTACAAATTTTGATATTGGCAGCGTGTTCGTTTTGCTCGCTCTTTGTCGGAGTTGCCGACATATCGCCGCTTGATTTGTTTAGTTTAAGCGGCGAGCAAAGCGGAATCTTTTTTGTCGGCAGGCTGCCCCGCCTTTGCAGCATACTTGTGGCGGGCTCAAGCCTGGCGGTGGCGGGGCTTATAATGCAAAGAATTATGCAAAATAAATTCGTATCGCCGACGACGGCTGGCACGATGCAGTGGTGTAAATTGGGAGTTATGACAGCCGTGGTTTGCCTGCCGGGTGCAAGCCCGATTTTGCGTGTGGGAGCGGCCTTTGTGGTGTCGCTATTCGGAACTTTTTTATTCTTGGCGATAGTGAATAAACTGCGCAGCCAAAGCGCGGTATTAGTTCCGCTCATCGGAATAATGCTCGGCTCGGTAGTGGATGCGGGCGCGACGTTCTTTGCCTACAAGTTCGACATAATTCAGAATATGGCCTCATGGCTTCAGGGGAATTTCTCGCTTGTGATTGCGGGCAAGTACGAGCTTTTATACCTGAGCGTTCCCCTCATGTTTTTGGCGTACTTTTACGCGGATTACTTTACAATAGCGGGAATGGGCAAGGGCACGGCCTTGTCGCTGGGGCTAAACCACGCCGCGATTGTAAACGCGGGGCTTTTGATAGTTGCGCTTGTAAGTTCAGCGAGCGTTGTGGGCGTGGGCAACATACCTTTCGTGGGGCTTATAGTTCCGAACGTGCTGGCAATTTTTAAGGGAGACGGCGTAAAAAATATCTTGTGGGACTGCGCATGGCTGGGGGCGCTTCTTGTGTTAATTTGCGACATCGCCGGAAGGTTAATAATATTTCCCTACGAGATTCCCATAGGAGTGATACTGAGCGTGGCGGGGGCTGCGGTATTTTTAGTTCTAATAAGAAGCGGGAGGCGCTATGCGTAGGAAGTCCTTTGCAAAAACTTTTGCGCTTCTTGGGTTCATTGCGCTAGGGCTTGCCGCCTTGTATCTCTTCGGCGGCCTGGGCGCGAGAGAGAACTGGGGCTACAATATTTCAAGGAGGGCCGACATACTTGTTGCGATAAGCATTGTGGCGTGCGCGGTCGGGGTATCGTCCATAATATTTCAGACCATAACTTCAAACCGTATTCTCACGCCCGGAATAATGGGCTTGGACAACCTGTATCTTTTCACGCAAACTATCATAATCTATTTTTTTAGTTCGGACAACTCCGGGATAATGAGTGGAGGTCTTGATTTTTTCCTGACACTAATTCTGATGTTAGTACTTTCGATTGGACTTTACCTTTACATATTCAAGTCAAATTCTGGCGACGTATTTTTTGTGGTTCTTACGGGGCTTGTGTTCGGCATAGGATTTGGGGGGATGTCCAATTTTATGCAGGTAATAATAGACCCGAGCGAATTTTCAATATTGGAAGGCAGAATGTTTGCGAGCTTTAACAAGATAAATTTGCCTCTTATGGGCATAAGCGGGCTGATTGTGCTTCTTGCCTTTCTCTGGCTTTCCTCGGACTTCGACAAGTTCGACGCGCTCACTCTTGGGCGAAATATGGCAATAAGTTTGGGCGTCGAGTACGACAAAGTTGTGCTAAAGAGCCTTGCCGCCGTCTCGCTTTTTACTTGCGCATCGACAGTATTGGTGGGACCTGTAACTTTTCTCGGGATAATAATTGCAAGCATCACAAGATTTATATTTCCGACATACAAGCATTCGGTACTGCTTTGGGGGTCGATTTTAGTCGGGATAATAGCGCTTGTTTTCGGAATGCTTGCGACGGAGCGGGTTTTGCAATTTTCAGTTCCGCTTAGCGTAATAATAAACTTTGTCGGCGGAATTTATTTTATCTATTTGGTGCTAAAAGTTAAACGCGTATGATTTCCACTGAAAGTCTCTCAAAAAAATACGGGGAAAAATTCGTGCTGAAAGAAGTTTCCGCGAGTTTGCCCGAAAACAAGATTACAGCCTTCATCGGCTGCAACGGAGCGGGCAAGAGCACGATGCTAAATATAATAAGCCGCCTCATACCTGCAAGCGAGGGTTGCGCGTTCGTCGACGGCAAAAGAGTTTCCGAATGGGACAGCCGCAAGCTTGCGCAAAACTTGGCTATACTCGGGCAAAATTCGCATAGATCCGCGCGTATCAGCGTAGAAGAGCTTGTTGCCTTCGGAAGGTTTCCGCATTCGGGTGGAAGAGTGGGGGATCGGGATTTTAAAATGGTTGAGCATGCGCTTAAAATCACTGGCATTGAAGAGTTGCGCGACCGTTTTATCGACGAGCTTTCCGGGGGGCAGCGGCAGATGGCGCACATAGCAATGTCGATAGCGCAGGACACCAAATACATACTCTTAGACGAACCTCTCAACAATCTCGATATGTCGCGTTCTGTAAAGATTATGAAGCTTCTTCGGAAGCTTGCGCGAGAGGAGTCAAAGACGATTATAATAGTTATACACGACATAAATTTTGTGTCGTTTTACGCCGACCATATTGTGGCGCTGAAGGACGGCAAAATAAGATACGAGGGGGCGGTAGAGGCCGTAATGAAGCCGGAAATACTGAGCGATATCTATGGAATGCGAATCGAGATTGAAGAGTACAAGGGAAAGAAAATTTGCGTGTATTATCAATAGTAAGAAAGGGGATATCATGAAATTGGAAAAGATAAAAATAGTAAAAATTACAATAGCGCTAGCACTTGGCATTGCGCTGGTTGCGATGTTTTTTAAGGGCGGCAAAAGTTCCGCAACCATAGGCATAGATGGCGGATTTAAACAAAGTCCCGCGCGCGTCGTCGTGCTTGACTACGGCACGCTCGATACTTTTGATGCGCTTGGCGTGAAAGCAAAACTTGCCGTACCAAAGAGCTATATGCCGGCCTACCTTTCCAAGTATAATGCGGACGAATATGAAAATGTCGGTGGCGTAAAGGAGTTTAACTTGGAGACCATAAACTCCTTCAAGCCCGATTTAATCGTGATTTCTGCGCGCCAACAGGATTACGAAAAGAAACTTTCAGAGATTGCGCCCGTTTATTTTGTAAGAACCGCGATTGCCAAAGACCAATTTGCCGAGACAAAAAAGAACATAGAATTTTTCGGAAAGCTATTTGAGCGTGAAGAAGCCGCAGCAAATGCGATTTCCGAGCTCGAGATGGCAGTGCGGAGAGTGCGAGAAAAAGCTTCTAAAAATCCGCTGCGCACGCTTGTTATGATTGCAAACGACGGGAAGCTCTCGGCTTTCGGGTCGGGGTCGCGCTTCGGTTTTGTTTACGACGCCTTGGGCTTGCCGCAGGCCGACGCTAATATAAAAGTTGGACGCCACGGGCAGCTTGTAAATTTTGAATACATAGCAAAGGTAAATCCCGATTTAATACTGGTGATTGATAGATCAGCCGCGATAGGTTCAGGCGCAGACAACACAAAAATATTCGATAATCCAATTGTAGCGGGCACGAATGCCGCCAAGAGCGGGAGGATAGTGAGACTCGATCCCGAGTGTTGGTACCTTTCTGGCGGCGGAATAGAATCTATGGGGAAAATGATAGCGGAAGTGGAGAGGGCTATTTCAAAGTAAGAGATCATGGAATCTATCAAGCGCAGCGGACAAAGGTTATCACACCCACCATGTATATTTTTGGGATTTGTTCCCGGTATTTGGAAGGTATGGGAGGGGGACGCTCAGGTTAAGATGCTCGCAGGAAAAACACCTTGAATTACATAGGATACTTGCAAAGTGCCTTGAAAGCGGAGACTTTGTGCCGTACGAAATTGCGATAAAAGCGGAATGCCCCCAAGTCACAGACGCAATCTCAAAAATTTACTCCAAAAGAATCGCAACTATCCCTTCGCCGCTTTATTACAAAATAAGAGGCTATTTGAGACGGATTGGCGCCATTTGGCACTGATAGAGAGTGATTGTATAACACCCATTTAAAAAATGATCGAAAAGACGGGTAAAAAGCGGCGTTTTTTAAGGTACTTTTTAAGCCTCTTTTGAGGCTAAAAATAAAAGCTTTTTAAGGGCAAAAAATGCCGAAAACTGTCTAACACATTTTCCCAAAATCGGCCTTTTTTAGAGAAAAGCTTGGGTTTTAAATTCAAAAAAATGGGCATTTTTTGCTGCAATGGTGTTAGACAAAAAAAAGCCACAATCGCCTATATTAAACCGCTCTTCGTCAAACTCAGTGGGATGAGGAAGAAAGAGGGGATAAGAGAAGAAGG